>Ga0302310_10001309_pt1 | contig 21272 bp, 17 predicted proteins | sample III_Palsa_N1_2_FD_200451 | JGI IMG/M metagenome (GOLD analysis project Ga0302310, IMG submission 200451) | Peat permafrost microbial communities from Stordalen Mire near Abisko, Sweden - III_Palsa_N1_2 | ecosystem: Environmental > Terrestrial > Soil > Palsa > Peat permafrost | place: Sweden...
CAGCGGCGGCTACGGCTACTCGATCGCCAGCACGATTCCCGGCGTCCCGGGCGGCCCGTACACGCTGTATTCGGGCGCCAGCGACACCGGCACCTTCGGCACCAAGTGGGTGGAGGAATCGTTCGACTTCACGGCGATTTCCACTAGCACCAAGTTCAGCATCTGGGCGACCGGCACGTCCGACAGCCTGGGCACGTCGTTCGACCACTTCCAGGCCGTCGCCGTCCCGGAACCCGCCACGCTGGGCCTGTTCGCCGCCGGCATCGCCGTCCTCGGCCTGAGCGCGCGCCGCCGCCGCCAGTAATCGACGCGGGCCCAGGCGGCCCCCGACGATCCAGCCAAGGCGTTTCGCAGCGATGCGAGACGCCTTTTGTCTTTTTTCGGGCACGTTCGCGCCTCATTCGCCGCGATTCGGCAGCTGGGACCGGCCGGCGCCTTGAAGGCCGGCCACTTGCCCTAAAATGGTCGTTCTGGGGCCGACCAGGTTTCGACGTGGGTACGGATCCGGCGCAGGGCATGCCGAGCACCAGTTCGCTCGTAAATCCACTGGAAACAAAGTAACTGCGAACGACTCTTCGTACGCTCTCGCGGCTTAAAACCCGTGAGCCTCTCAACGGTTGGCCGATGGGCCGGGTGAGGGATCGCAAGATTCTGAACTGAGAGGTCATTCACATTGGCTGGTGCTCTGCCGGGCTACTCGGTAGAGGACGAGATCAAGTAGCTGGCGTCACCGGTAGCGTGTTCCTGCGCGACCGTTGGTGCGAGACTCAAATCAGAGAACTACGCATGTAGAACTGTCCGGTGATGGCTTGCGGACGGGGGTTCAATTCCCCCCGGCTCCACCACTTACCCGTCCGACGACGTCCGTCGGAGTCCAAAGACCCAAGTAAATCAACGACTTGGGTCTTTTTTCTTGTCCATGCAGTCCGGGTAGGTTCGCCAGCTTCCAGCGTTCAGCCGCGTAACTAGCAGACCCCATGGGCACGGCATCCGATCGTGGCTTGGCGCTGCCTTCAGCTCTTGAGCCCTGCAAGTACGTCGGCAGACCGAATCGGCAGTTCACGCAGACGAAGCCCCACGGCGTTGAAGATCGCGTTGCCGATCGCGGGGCCAACGACGGTGGTCGCCGGCTCGCCCAAGCCCACGGGCATCTCGGTGCTGGCGATGAACTCGATGTCCATCTCGGGCACGTCGCCCATGCGCAGCGGCGTGTAGCCGTCAAGGTTCGTGTCGGCGACGACCCCCTTCGTGAAGCGCGTGCCTTCGTGCAGCGCCATGCTGGCGCCCCACAGCGTGCCGCCCTGGATCTGCGCCAGCGCGCCGTCGGGATGGACCACCGTGCCGGCGTCGACCACCAGCGTCAGCTTCTGCAGCTTCACGTAGCCCGTCTTGCGGTCGACGTGCACCTGGGCCACGCAGGCGACCCAGGTCGGCATGTCCCGCTCCTGCCCGAAAGTCGTGGCAAGGCCCAGACCGGTGTCCGGCGGCAGCGTGGCGCCCCAGCCGGCCTTCTCCGCGGCGCGCTTGACGACGGCCGCTTGGCGGGCAGCGCCGCCGACGGTGGACGGCGAGTCGCCGGCGTTGCGTCCAGCGGCGTCGAGCAGTTTGATGCGGAACGCCACCGGGTCGATCTTGCGTGCGTGAGCCGCCTCGTCGATGAAGGACTCGACGGCCCAGTTCGTCCAACCCGGACCCACCGAACGCAGCCAGCCAGGACGGAAGGCGCGATTGGCCAACGAGTTGGACAACGCCCGCACGCGTTGCGCGCCGACCGTGTACCAGTGGTCGGCGCCGGAGATCGCGAACGGGTCGTATGGCGCGCCGTTCTTGCCCTTCGAGAGGAACGCCGGAATCATGACCTGCGTGGGCCAGCCGGCCGACGCCGCGTGATCCATCGCCACCACCTTGTCGCTGGCGTCGAACGCGATGCGCAGCTTCTGGATCGACGGCGAGCGGAACGAGTCGAACTGCACGTCATCCGGCCGCGTGAACACGACCTTCACAGGCTTGCCCAGCGCCTTGGAAGCGAGCGCCGCCGGCACAGCGTAGTCACCGTTCAGGCGCCGGCCGAAGCCGCCACCCAGCAGGTACGTGACCATGACGATCTTCTTCTCGTCGACGCCCAGCGCCTTCGCGAGCACGGGAAGCGCAAGCGATTGCCACTGGTTGCCGGTATGGATCTGCCAGACGCCGTCCTGGATGAACGCCAGCGCGTTGAGCGGCTCGAGCTGGAAGTGCAGCACGCTGGCTGTCTTGTACGTCGCCTCGAGCGTGTTGGCTGCCGCCTTGAACGCTGCATCCACGCCGTCGTCGTTGACGACCAGCGCGCCTTCCTCGCCGGACTCGATCTGCTTTGCGCCGAAGGCGATCACGTCGTCCTCCGACACGCCGGCGGTGTCATCCGACTTCCAGGTGACGTCCACCAGCGAGGCGGCCTTGAACGCGTTGTACGTGCTGTCGGCGAAGACGAGCACCCAGCCCGGCACCGTCTTGCTCGGGTCGTCCAGCACGAGGTGGCCCGCATAGCCGGGCGAGCCTTTGGCCTTCGAATCGTCGACCGAGACCACCGTCGACCCGTTGCGCGTCGGCGGGATCTTGGGCGCGGCGTAGACCATGCCCGGCACCTTCGAGTCGAGGCCGTAGATGGCCTTGCCGTCGGTCTTGTCGGGGATGTCGATCGCCTGCGTGTCGATGCCGATCTGGCGGCGATCCCCGGGCTTCTTGACCGGCATCGCCTTGAGCTGGTCGGCCGTGTAGCTGGCGCTGAGACCGCCTTGCTTGACGATGTCGCCGTAGCTCACGGACTTGCCGCCCGCGTGGATGGCGCCGCCTGCAGCGCTGCACGCGGCGGGATTGGCACCCAGGATCTTCGCGCCCGCGGCGATCAGCGCCTGGCGCCCAGCGGCGCCGGCCTGGCTCAGCATTTGGAAGCTCTGCCAGACCGACCAGCTGCCGCCGGTGACCATCAGGCCCCATTTCGGATCGCTGTCGACGTGGTGGATGCGCACGTTGGCCCAGTCGGCCTCGAGCTCGTCGGACACGATTCGCGCGAGCGCGGTGCCCACGTGCTGGCCCATCTCGGCGCGCATCACGCTGACCGTGACGATGCCGGCGGCATCGATCCGATACCACATGGTCGGCTCGAAGTCGCCCGACTGGACGGCGGCCGGCGGGCTGTCGACGCCGAACGCGTCGCGCGTGAATGCGAAGACGAGGCCGCAGGAGGCGGACGCGATCAGGAAGCCGCGGCGCGACAGGCCGACGGCGGCGGTCGCGCGGGTGAGGCGGTCAAGCATGCTTGGCGACCTCCGGCGCGGAAGCGGGCGCCGCGGGCGCGGACGCCGCAGCTGCCGGTGGCACGACGCCGTGCATTTCCACCGCGGCGATCTTGATCGCGCTGCGGATGCGCACGTAGGCCATGCATCGGCACAGGTTGCCGCTCATCACGCCGTCGATGTCGGCGTCGCTGGGCTGCGGGATGTCCTTGAGCATCGCCGCGGCCTGCATGATCTGGCCGGACTGGCAGTAGCCGCACTGCGGCACCTGGCAGGTCACCCAGGCCTTCTGCAAGGGATGCGTGTTGTCGGCCGACAGCCCTTCGATGGTGGTGATCGCGGCGCCGTCCACCAGGCTCACCGGCGTGATGCACGAGCGCGTGGCGCGGCCTTCGATGTGCACGGTGCACGCGCCGCACATCCCGATGCCGCAGCCGAACTTGGTGCCGGTGAGGTTCGCCGTCTCGCGGATCACCCAGAGCAGCGGTGTATCGTCGGGAACGTCGGCCGACATCGGCTTGCCATTGAGCGTGAAGGTGGTCGTCATGCAGTGGGCTCTTCGAAGGCGGGGTTGCGGATGGCGCGCGAAGTGGGTGTCGGCGCGGTCATGTCGTCTTGCCGCTGCGCACCCTGGCGACGACGGCCGGCACGTCCGTCCACGGCGGCAGCGTGGTGCGCGACTTGCGCAGCCACACGGCGATGGCGGCGACGTCTTCGTCGGACATGCCCGCGCCGAACGCCGGCATCATCATGCCGGGCAGGCCTTGCTTGACGCCGATGCCGTGCAGGATCACCTGCACGAGGTTGGTCGGATCGGGCGCGCTGATCGAGCTCTTCAGGCCCAGCTCCGGACGCGCGAGTTGCGGGCCGGACGTCGGGTTGTAGTGGCACGCGGCGCACGCGGACATGTAGAGCGCGGCGCCATGGTCGCTGGCCTGCGACGCGTCGTAGCGTGACTTGGCGAGCGCGTCGCCCACGATCTGGCCGACGTCGGCCTTGCGCTCCGCCGAGCCGTTGCCGCTGGCGATGTAGAGGGCCACGGCGTTCACGTCGGCGTCGTCCAGCAGCGCGTAGCCCTGGTGCACGACGTCGGACATCGGGCCGGCCGCGACGCCGTGGTAGGCCGTGCCGCCGTTGCGCAGGTAGTCGTGCAACTCCGTCGCCGACCACGGCACCGGCGCCGTGTTGGCGGCGGTCAGCGCCGGCGCGAACCAGCCGTCGATCGAGGCGCCGGCGAAGTGGGCGTCGCGCTTCTCGGCGCCGAGCGCGTTGCGCGGCGTGTGGCAGGCGCTGCAATGCGACAGTCCTTCGGCCAGGTAGGCGCCGTGGTTCCATTCGGCGCTCTGTTCGGCCACGGGCTGGTAGCGGCCTTCCTTGAAGTACAGCAGCTTCCAGCCGGCCTGCAGCAGGCGGATGTTGAGCGGGAAGGGCACGGTGTTGGCCGGCGCGGTCTGCGCCACCGCGGGGCGCGTCATCATGAAGGCGTAGAGCGCCTTGACGTCCTCGTCCGAGACCTTGGTGAAGTGGTCGTACGGGAACGCGGGGAACAGGTGCGAGCCGTCACGGGCGACGCCCTCGTGCATCGCGCGGGTGAACGCCTCCAGCGACCAGTTGCCGATGCCGGTCGCCGGGTCGGGCGTGATGTTGGTGGAGTAGATGGTGCCGAAGGCCGTCACCATCGGCAGGCCGCCTGCATAGGCCTTGCCCTTGGGCGGCGTGTGGCAGGTGAGGCAGTAGCCGGCATCGGCCAGCTTCTCGCCCTTGGCGACCAGCGCCGGGTCGAACGACGTGGCGGCCGGCGGCGTGATGGGATCGATCGCGGAGCGCCAGGCCCAGATCGTGAAGACGACCAAGCCCAGGACGACGATTCCGAGGAGTGTTGCAAGAGCTCTCGCCAGTCGCCGCATCGCCGATGTCCTCGCTGGATGATGCGGCGAAGTCTCCCACCTTTGACGTCCGCGCGCCATGGTCGGGTATTGCCCGCGCCGAGGCCCGAACCCTTGTGTCCTCAGGCCCGACGGTCGACGATGGAGACGAACTGGATTGCCGGTGATGCCCGCGGTGTCCAGCCAGGGCGGTGTACCCCCGTGCACGCGGCGCCCCCCTGTCGTTAGACTTGGTCGCGCCGCACGCTTTCGACCGCCAGCCAGGAGACTCACAGATGACCACGACGCCCGTTCCGACCCTGTATGAATGGCTTGGTGGCATCGACGCGCTGAACCGTCTCGCCGCGCGCTTCTACGAACGCGTCGCGCAGGATGCGTTGCTCGCGCCGGTCTTCGCGCACATGGGTGTCGACCATCCCGCGCACGTGGCCGCGTTCCTCGCGGAGGAAGCGGGGCTGGGGCGAGGTCAAGGGGCCGTACACCGGCGCTTGACGGTCGTTTCGTATTCTCGATGGGTGGCGACTTTGGGCTGGAAGGCAGACTTCATTCGATCGCGCTCGTCCGGCGGCAACCGCTGGGGGCTCTGTGAAAACCCCGGTCCGCAAAACGAGGCAACGGCGTAGCGTGTCCCGGCATATCGAGGTAAGGAATCGATATGCCACGGTTCAGAGATCGGCCAGCGCGACGCGCTGTTTCAGTTCTGATCCAAGGCGGCCAGCCTGTCTTCCTGGGTCGACTACGAATGGCGCCGGCGCCTGGCGTTGCGTGGTCTCGAATTCATCGATCCGGAGCCGCTCGATGCGCTGTCGATCGCGTCGATTCCCGAGGAATTGGCCGCGCTGCATTTCAGCGACTGGACCCTCCATTTCGCCAGTCAGCGTGCCGGTGCCTGATGTCTGCCGCCCGCGCAAGCTACGCTTTGCGCATTGATTGATGAGCGAGACCGGCCCGGGGCAACGGCTGACCTTTGGCGCGTGTCGAATTCGAATGCACCGAGGTCCGCAAGCTACCGCGGGATCGAGGTCGACGATGCACTTGGGATCTCGGAGCAAACCGACGTCTAGTTCGAAATCGCTGCCCGCCGGTGCTCCGGGCAGCATTTCAGCCGTGGCTTGGAAACGCCGCGACATCGACCTGAATCCACGCGATTCGAGCCAAATATGGCGGAGACGATTAAACTTCGGACCTTTCCTCCCTTTAAAGCCTATGTCCAGACTCACCGCACTCAAGAAACAAATTGCCGCCCTCGAGGCGCAAGCCGAACGCATTGCGAAGGAAGAAATGTCGTCTGCGATTGCCAAGGTCAAGGGCATCATGGCCGAATTCAACCTGACCGTCGAACACCTGACGCAGGCCGTCGCCGGCAAGCGCGCAGCGACCAAGACGAAGGCGAAAAGCAGGAAGGCTGCGTCGGCGGCGAAGTATGCCGACCCGAAGACCGGCAAGACTTGGACTGGCGTTGGTCGCGCGCCTGGCTGGATCGCCGAAGCGAAAAATCGGGATGTCTTCCTCGTCGGCAAGCCCCCGGCGGCAGCGCCCTCAGCAAAGTCGCCGGCCACCGCAAAGAAGGCGACTGCCAAGACTGCAAAGGCAGTCAAGGTCGCCAAGAAGGCTGCCAAGCCATTGGCGAAGAAGGCCGTTGCATCGGTCAAGAAGGCCTCGAAGGCGGAAGGCGCATCGGTAGCTACGAAGAAGAAGTCGGCGGGCAAAAAGGCTGCTGCCAAGAAGGTCGCGCCGAAAGCCGTTGCTTCGAAGCGCGCCGCGGTCGCGCAAGTCGAACCGACCGCGACGCCGACGGCGTAACCGAGCGGGTCAACCGGGCGCCTGGCGGACCCGATGCCGCCGTGACTGGTCGCTGTCGGGCTCAAGTGGCTTTGCACGAACGGGACCACCTGTCGCGCGCCGGCGCGGATTTCGTCTATCGTGTCCGGCATGCGCATCCAACTCGCATCGGACCTGCACCTGGAACTGCTCCGTCGCTGGCCGCACGAGCGCCTGATCACTCCGGCGCCTGGCGCCGATCTCCTGGTGCTGGCCGGGGACATCCACCGAGGACTGCTCGCGATCGAACGCTTCGCCTTGTGGCCGGTCCCGGTGCTGTATTTGGCGGGCAACCACGAGTACTACGACAGCCAGTGGGAGCCGATGCGTTCGGACCTGCGCCGAGCGGCCGACGGCACCGCGGTGCGCTTCCTGGACAACGACGTCTTCACGTTGGACGGAGTGCGCTTTCTTGGCAGCACGCTGTGGACCGATTACCGGCTCTCAGGCATCCCCCTGCCGGAGGCGATGGAGGCTGCCGAGGGCTTCTTGCTCGACCATCGGCGCATCCTCACCGGATCCGGACCGTTCCGCGCCCAGCAGGCGCTCGACGAGCACCTGCGCAGCCGCGCGTGGCTGGCGCGCGAGCTGTCGGTCGACCGCTCGACGCCGACCGTGGTGCTCACCCACCATGCCCCGCATCCGGGTTCGATTCACGCGCGGTTCGCAGGCAGCCCGGCCAACGGTGCATTCGTCAGCGATCTGACCGAGCTCGTCGAGCGGGCCGACCTGTGGTTGCACGGGCACGCGCACGACAGCTTCGACTATCGCGTCGGCCGCTGCCGGGTCATCTGCAACCCGCGCGGCTATGCACAGAACCGCCACGACGCCGGTTCGATCGACGACCTGGTGTTCGAGAATTCGGCCTTTCAGAGCCAGCTCGTGCTCGATCTGCCTTCCGATGCGCGCTAGCGGGCTGTTCTCGGCCAACAGCTGGCGTTGGCGAGCAGCGGTTGTGCGGCGACCCATTGCGTTCTTAGCCCCGTCCGTTCTTTCAGCGGTCTTTCTCGACCACTACGTCGCCGGTGGGAGTCTGCTCAGCCCCTTGGCCGCCTCGAGCAGCGGCCCGACGATGTCCAGCGGCAGCGGAAACACGATGGTCGAGTTCTTGTCGGCCGCGATGACCGTCAGCGTCTCGAGGTAACGCAGTTGCAGCGCCTGCGGGTGGCGGGCAAGGATCTCGGCCGCCTCGCTGAGCTTGGTGGAGGCCTGCAGTTCGCCTTCGGCATGGATCACCTTGGCACGCCGCTCGCGTTCGGCCTCGGCTTGGCGGGCGATGGCGCGCACCATCGTCAGGTCGATGTCCACGTCCTTGATCTCGACGTTGCTCACCTTGATGCCCCAGGCGTCCGTCTGGGAGTCGAGGATCTTCTGCACGTCGAGGTTGAGCCGGTCGCGCTCGGACAGCAACGCGTCGAGGTCGTGCTTGCCGAGCACGGCGCGCAGCGTCGTCTGCGCCAACTGGCTCGTGGCCATCAGGAAGTTCTCGACGCGGATCACGGCGCGCTCCGGGTCGACGACCTTGAAGTACAGCACGGCGTTGACCTTCACCGAAACGTTGTCGCGGGTGATGACGTCCTGCTTGGGGATGTCCATCACCACCAGCCGCAGGCTCACGCGCACCATCTGCTGGAACGCCGGGATCAGCAGCACGAGGCCGGGCCCCTTGACCGCCAGGAAGCGGCCGAGCATGAAGACCACGCCGCGCTCGTATTCGCGCAGCACGCGCAGCGATGCTGCCAGCGCGAGCAGGAGCAGGATCAGCAGCAACGCCGACATGAAGGATCCGATCATCGAGATGCTCCTTCGGCGCTGACCTCGAGCGTGAGGACGTCGACGCGATCGACTCGTACGCGTTCGCCTGGATGCAGGACGCGTCCCGCCCGCACACGCCAGTGCTCGCCCTGCAGCAGCGCCCATCCATCCGGCCCGTCGGCTTCGACGACCTCGCCGACGACACCCAGCATCGTCGACGCGCCGCTGACCGGTCGTCGCCGTCGCACGCGCGCCCCGAGCAGGGCCAGCCCGCACACGACCGCGAGCGAGACCAGCGCCAACACGGCGATCAGCAGCCGCGACACGCCGAAGCCAGGTGTGTCGCTGTCGACCATCATCAGCGCGCCGAGGACGAACGCCACCACGCCGCCGATGCCCAGCGCGCCGTGGCTGGGGACGACGGCCTCGGAGGCGAAAAACACCAGCCCCAGCAGGACCAGGGCGATGCCGGCGCCGTTGACCGGCAACGTCTGCAGTCCGAACAGGCCCAGCAGGAGACAGACGGCGCCCATCACGCCGGGCGCCACCAGCCCGGGGGTGGAGAACTCGAACAGCAGGCCGTAGAAGCCGACCAGCATCAGCAGCAGGGCGAGGCTCGGATCGCCCAGCACGGCCAGCGTCCGGTCGCGCCAGTTCGGATCCCAGGCTTCGACGCGGGCCCCTGCGACGGCGAGCGTCGCCGTGCGCCCGTCGGCGAGCTGGACCGTCCGGCGGTCGAGCTGGCGCAGCAGGTCCGGTATGTCGTTGGCCACGATGTCCACGACGTGTTGCGACAAAGCTTCGCTGGACGACAGGCTCGCTGCCTCGCGCACGGCCCGCTCGCCCCACTCGGCGTTGCGGTGGCGCAGCAGGGCGAGCGAACGGATGGAGGCGGCGGCGTCGCTGATGCGCTTGGCCTCCAGCGCGTCATGCGGCGCGGTGGGCGCGCTCGCGGACGCAGCGGACGCGCCGCGCGGGCCGGGCGCGTCCGGGTAGGGGTCGGGCGCGACGCCGATCAGCACCGGCGTGGCCGCGCCGAGCGTGGTCGCCGGAGCCATGGCGGCAATATGGCTGGCGTAGAGGATGAAGGTGCCCGCGCTCGCGGCGCGCGCGCCCGACGGGGTGACGAAGGCGGCCACCGGGACCGGCGAGGCCAGGATCGCCTTGACGATCGCGCGCATGGAAGTGTCGAGACCGCCGGGCGTGTCGAGCCGCAACACCACCAGGCCGGCATGGCGTCGGGCCGCCCGCTGCAGCCCGCGCTCGACGTAGTCCGCGCTGGCCGGGCCGATGACGCCGTCGACGCTCAACAACAGCACATCGCCGTCGCTCGCCGCGAGCGGAGCAACGGAGGACGTCTGGGCGCCGGCGAAGGAAGCGAACCACAGGGCCAGCGCGCTCAGCAGGAGGGCCAGGCGGCGCATGAAGGGATGGTAGGCCGTCCGCCGGCGTCAGTCCATCCTGGCGCATGTGGCGGTCATCGGGTATCCGAAGCCGTCGCCGCGTCTGCGGCTCGCGGACGTCCCGTCTTTCCAGAAATGTCCGTACAGGGTCGCCAGCGTCAGGCTTGGTCCGACCGCTACCGCGCGGCACACTGTTCCAGGCGGCCGGCCAAGGACGTTCGATCCGGAGCATCGGCGACAACGCTTGGTCGAATCCAGGGTCACATCGCTGCATGCTCGAGGAATTCCTTGATTTCACGCGAGTAAGCCCCGGGGTGCGAGAACCGGAACATGTGTCCGGTGCGGGGCATGACGACTTCCCGCGAACCCTTGATGCCGTCCAGGAGAATTCCTGCAGCTTGTTCCCCGATCAGCTTGTCTTCGGCGGGCGTCAGAATCAGCGTGGGGACGTCGATCTTCCTGAGCTTGCCTGCATAGTCAACTTTCTCGATGGAGCGGATGCGATTGACGTAGGCCTTGTGCGGTGTCGCCTTGACGAAGAGCGCACGACTGCTGGAGGTTGACCAGGGGATCTCCCCCTCCTTGTCGAACTTGGATGCCAGTTGCGCCGCGTGAATACGAAGAGTCGCCTGACGATAGAAAGGGCCGGGGAAGAACGGGGCGAGCGACGCGAGCGCTTTGAGGAATGGCGAAGTGATCGGGCTCTTTGCAAAGCCGCCGGAGAGCACCAGGCCCTTCAGGCCCTTCGGCTGCCGCGTCGCGAACGCGATCGAGGTGACCGCGCCGTACGAGTCGCCCACCAGGATGTAGCTTTCCAGATCGTTCACTTGTTCAGCGACGAAGTCCGAGAGCGCTTCCAGATCACGCACGTCGTCGGGCAAACGAAAAGTCCGCAGAGGACGGCTCTGGAGGTGGGTCAACTGGTGGAGTTGCCACGGTGCCCCCGCGAAGCAGGGGACCATGACCAAGGTGGGCTGGGCTTTCACGAGGTACTTTGAGGAGTTGGACAAGCGACATCCAAACTCTACGAAGTCCGAAGCGTTCGATCCAATGGCTTTCGCGCACGATGTCGATGCACCAGATTGATCGATGGCCGCATTGATCAGGAGACGCAGGATCGACGGTGATGTCTATTGGCCGACCAACATGCTCGTCATCCACTGGATGGCCGGCTCGTTGGCGCGCCCCCGCGCTCTTATCACATGAACCTCCCAGGCCGGCAGCGCCACTGGCAGCTCAAAGACACTCAATTGCGCAGCCTCCTGCAGCCTCAGCGCGACTCGCTCGGCGAGCACGGCAATCGATTGCGATGCACCGACCAGGAACGGAACTGCCAGAAAGCTGGGGCACGTCGCGCTGACCTGGCGGGTGCGGCCGAGGCTTTCCAGCGCGTCGTCCACGGCACCCCGTGTGTCGCCACGCGGCGAGACCAGAACATGCGTGAGCCGAGTGAAGTCGTCGAGGTCAATGTGCAACTTCTTGCCACGCTTGACGAGCGCGGAGTGACCCTTGCGCGCAATCCCGACGAAGCGTTCCTTGTGGACCAACTGACTATCGAGGCGCTGAGGAAGTTGGGCAAAGGAGCCGGACCCCAACGCGATGTCGAGGTCGCCGGCATCCAGCATGTGCAGAGCGGTGTCGATATCGGCGGCCCTGAGCTTGAGCACGCAGCCTGGCGCGGCGGCCTGGATATTCGCCAGGACCGGGGCGATGACCGTCAGGACAGCGTGGTCCGTGGCCGCCATCGAGATCGTTGCCCGCAGGCGGCTGGGATCGAACGGCCCACGTGGGCTGGCGACGAGCCTGACCGACTCGAGGACTTCCGAAACCCGAGCCATCAGTTCGATCGCCCGTGGCGTTGGCTCAATTCCACGTGGGTTGCGAATGAAAAGCTGATCGTCGAAAGCTGCACGCAGTCTCGACAAGGCATGGCTGGTTGCCGACTGGGACAGGTGCAATCTTTCAGCCGCCCTGCCAACGTGGCGTTCGGCCCATATGGCCTCAAGTACAACCAGAAGGTTCAGGTCGAAACGCGTCAGGTCCAGGGGCTTCATGTAGCGTTACCAGAACGAGTCGCCGCAGCGGACGAAGTCGAGCGTGCACCCGATGACGGACGCGGCGAACAAGGCCGCCGTCAGGGTGCGGCAGCCGATGAGTATTGCCATACTACGCGGTAGGCGGAAGCCGGCCAGGAGGGGAAGCCGGCCCGGGGCCGGCTTTTGTGGATTCGCCGACTGGTCGCCGGCCGGCACCGGACCGGCGGCAGCTCGTGACGAATGTATAGACTTGGCGAACTGCGCTGCAGACACACTCGAAGCGACACCGCGTCGCCGTTCTGCGCAAGGAAGGCGCCATCGCGGAATTCATGATCAAGAACAAGCTCTCGATCGCTCTGGTGTTGAGCGTCTCCATCGTCGTCGTGGTCACAGCGCTGCTGGGGGTATTCGCGGCCGTCGAGCTGGGCTCTGACCGCAACGAGAGATGGAGCCGCCTCGAGGACGATGTCGCGATGAGCGCCGATCAACAGGCCGTCGCGCTGTCGCTGGCGCTGTGGAACGTCGACCCGTCGCCGATCCAGGCCATCATGCGCAGCGGCATGCGCAATCGCGAGATCCAGGCGATCGTCCTCGTTTCTCCGGTTGCGAATATCGCCCTTTCTCGCAACAGCCGCCGGGAGGTCGACATGGGAGCGTCTGCGCCCGCTGCGTTGATCGACGACGCCAGCCTGCTGCATGAGCGTCGGAGCATCGAGCGCAACGGGGAGCAGCTGGGGGAGGTCGAGGTGTTCGCAACTTCTCGCTTTCTCGAGCAGGATCTGGCCAGGCGCCGGTCGTCCCTGACTGTCCTGGTGCTGGCCCTGGACTGTGCGCTCGTGCTCAGTCTCTACGCGCTGCTCTGGGTCTGGATGCTCAAGCCGCTGAGGCTCATCGAGCGCTTCGCGTCTCGCGCCACGGAAGCGGGATCCGGCAACTCCGCCGGCTTGCTCGGCGGCCACTTCCTGGGCGAGCTCGCGACGCTTCGGCAATCGCTCCTGGAGATGCTGGGCATGCTGGAACGGCGATACCACGACCTGCGCGAGAGCGCGGAGCGGCTCAAGCTTGCCACCAGCGCGGGGAACATCGGCATCTGGGACTGGGACATCGTGAAGGACGAGCTGGCCTGGGACGAGCAGATGTATCTGCAGTACGGTGTGCGCCGCGAGGACTTCGGCGGAGCCATCGAAGCCTGGGCCGGTGCGCTCGCCCCGGAGGCCTTCCAGGAGGCGACGCTTGCCGTCAAGCGCGCCGTGTCCGGCAGCGAGGAGTTTGCGTGCGAGTTCAGAATCCAGCGACCTGACGGCGGCGTGCGCTTCATCAAGGCCGCCGCGACCACCTTGCGCGACCTTCAAGGACGCGCGTTGCGGATGGTTGGCGTCAGTCTGGACGTGACCGAACGCATGCAGGCGGAAGACGCCATCCGGACCATCAACGTCGAACTGGAGCGCCGCGTCCACGATCGCACGCTGCAGCTTGAAGATGCCATGACCGAACTGCGGTCGGCGCGCGACAACGCCGAGTCAGCGACGCGCGCCAAGAGCGAGTTCCTCGCCAACATGAGCCACGAGATCCGCACGCCGATGAATGCGATCGTCGGCATGACCCATCTGGCGCTTCGCACCGACATGACGTCGAAGCAGCGGGACTACCTGAGCAAGGCCAAGATCGCCGCAGATTCGCTGCTGGTCATCATCAATGACATCCTCGACTTCTCGAAGATCGAGGCCGGCAAGTTCGAGTTGGAGATCCGGCCGTTCCTCCTGCAGGACGTCCTCGACAAGGTGATCGCGATAGTCGGGCTGAAGGTGACCGAGAAGTCGCTGGAGCTCCTGGTGAGGATAGCGCCTCGCGTGCCCCAGTACCTTCTCGGCGACTCGCTCAGGCTCGAACAGGTACTCATCAACTTGTGCTCGAACGCGGTCAAGTTCACGGACCAAGGAGAGATCGTCGTCGGGGTCGAGACGGCGGCGGAGCAGCAGGGCCAGCGGGCCTTGCTGCGTTTCTCGGTTCGCGATACCGGCATCGGCATCGACCAGACCCGGATTCAGCAGCTTTTCCAGGCGTTCAACCAGCTCGATGCATCGACGACACGCCAGTACGGTGGCACTGGCCTTGGGCTGGTGATCTCCAAGAAGCTGGTGGAGATGATGGGGGGAACAATCGAGGTGCAGAGCGTGCTCGGGCAGGGGAGCGAATTCAGTTTCACCGCGACGTTCGACGTTGTCGAAGCCGGCGTGCAGCCGGCCGGGTCGACCTCCCGGTGGGCTCTGCAGGCGATCCGGAACCTGCGCATCCTCGTGATCGACGACAGCCTGAACTCGCGCGACATTCTCAGGGACCTGCTGAACGACCTGGGTGCCCGCCCGGTGCTCGCCAGCTCCGGAGAGGAGGGCCTCGAGGAGGTCGCGCGGGCGCATTCCGGAGCGCCTTTCGACTTGATACTGGTCGACTGGAAGATGCCGGGTCTCGACGGGATCGAGACAGGCCGCCGCATTCGCGCGATGCATGCTGGCGGGCGCGCGCCCCGCCTCGTGCTCATCACCGCCTATGGCGATGACGAACTGGCACGCCGATCAGTCGCCGAAGGATTCGCTGCCTACCTGGACAAACCGGTCAGCGCGGGGACACTGCTCGACACGATCCTGTCCGCCGCCATCGACAGCGCCGCGCCGCGGCCCCGTCGACCGTCTCTCGAACCAACGCGGGAACCGTCCGAGGCGCCGATGCGACTCAAGGGCCGCAGCTTGCTGCTCGTCGAGGACAACGAGTTCAACCAGATCATCGCCACCGAACTTCTGCGCGATGTCGCCGGCATGGTGCTGACCCTTGCGAAGAACGGGGAAGAGGCACTCGAGTGCCTGCGAAAGAGCGACTTCGACGCCGTGTTGATGGATGTTCAGATGCCGGTCATGGACGGCTACGAGACGACGGCGGCAATTCGCCAGCGCGACGAATTCGCGAATCTGCCCATCATTGCCATGACGGCGCATGCGATGTTGCGCGATCGTGAGAAGTGTCTCGCTGCGGGCATGAACGACTATGTAACGAAGCCTGTGGAGCCGGCCGAACTCTTCGCGGTGATTGCGAAGTGGCTACCCAGCCGCGCCGCGCCGGGCACGCCCACAGCCGGCATTTCATTCGAACTCGGACTGAAGCATTGCATGGGGCGCACCGACCTCTACGCGCGGGTTCTCCAACGGTTCCTGGACACCCACTCGGATGATTCGCGGCGGTTGCGGCAGGCAGTCGACGCGGGGGATCGCAAGCGCGCTGCCATGATCGCGCACACGCAGATCTCGACCGCAGGGTCGATCGGTGCGACGGGACTTTCGGAGGCGGCGCGTGCACTGCAAGAGATCTTCGCCACAGGAGGCAGCTTGCCCCAACCTGAAATCATCGAGGTGTTCGCGCAGCAGCTCTCCGCAGTCCTGGCCGATGTGCGCAGGTACCTGGCGGCGCCATCGCGCGACCTCTTCTCGCGGCCGGACGGAACCACGTCGCGACCTTAGCGTGTCAGTTGCCGTGAAAGATCGCCTTGCTCGAGTCCACGCACCGATCCTTTGCGGACGCCCCGTCTTGGCCGATCAACGGATTCGCAAGTTCGAAAACGGTTCGCTGGCTCAGTGCGGCCCGCTGGATCGCCGGGCCGTTGAATTTCTGGAACAGCGCCTCGAGAGAGCCGTCCTGCTGCATGCGTCGCAATCCTATCTCGATCTGGCGCGCGAGCTCGGTGTTGTCCTTGCTGACGTAGAAATACGTGCAATACGGATAGTGGAAAGCGAGGTGCGACTCGATGACCAAGCCGAGCGAGGCGTAGTTGCGCGCTTCCCCGTCAATCTCTCCGATCCCGCGCGGCAGGTAGCGGAACCGGTGAGCGGCCAACATCGGGAAAAGGCTCTCGTAGAGCGTCGCTTCGACGACCGGAATGCCGTTGGCACGCATGATGGCCGTATCCGCCCATTCGCTCACTTGGCCAGCCGGATAGGCCTTCAACTCTTCGAGAGAGTGCACGGAGGCGAACGCCGCGCTGTCGCGCCTGTCGATCAGGAAAATGCGCCAGCCCAGGATGCCGTGGTCGACGGGGATCCGAATGGGCTGGAATCCGTCTCCGATCGTCGTCACATTGGGCGCCCAGATGACATCGATGCCGTGTCGGGCGGCCATGGCGGCCAGGGCCCGCAAGGTGACAGTTGCCTGCTTTGATGGCTGAACGTCGAAGACAGCGTCCGACTTTTCAAGTGCCAGCTTCAGCAGGCTGACGTAGTAGTTGCCGCGGCTGTCGTTCTGCCTGCCCGAAGACGGATAGACGACAACCTGGACGTTCGACGCAGAGGACGCGACAGGCGCGGCTCGAATTGCTGGCGCCGGCAGCATCGCGACCGCGACGAGGAAGGCGACCTGAGCGAATCGGAACATGGCGTCTTGCCCGGCGATGGTTTGATGTGATCCTGAACCATAACTCAAGCGCCGAAGGAGACGACGAGCGCCAGGTTCATCGGGTCGGCCAGGCGCGCAATCGGGCCAAGAGCAGCCCATCGCGAGCGACTTTCGGGCAAAAGGATCCACGACCCCAACGCCAGGCCATCTCCTGGCTGGTCACCGCGATCCCAAAAGGGAGCTATCTCGGAGGAGGACTGCGATGTTCCAGGGCTTGGGCGCCCAGTTCGGTCAGTCGATAGATCGGCGGCTCCTCATCGAGCAAGCCAAACGCGATCAATTGGTTTAGCTCTCCGATCACCGCGATGACATTGGGAACGCAGTCCCACGGCGGTCTGCCCTCTTTTGCACAGGTCAGAATGCGGAGCTGTTCCTCGGTCAACGATTGCCAGCTCATGAATGGCCTAAGCGTCGTGCCGCCACGACTGTTCCTCAGGATCGCACCCGGCCCTACCGTGAAGCTGTCGCTTCCCTAAACGAGACCTGTCTCGCTTCCGCAGCGACGCCGCACCAAGCTTTCGGGAGTAGCGTGCGGAGGCTGGCGGCGGTGAACCGCCCGTCACCAGCGACTGCTTGCAGGCACCTTGTCGAGCGAGCATCCGTCCGCGGGACGCACGCCTTTCAGATCGGCAGCGGATGACTGGCCTGCTGCAGGCAGCCCAATCGTGCGACCCGCTATTTGCGATCGCCCGCGCACGCTTCCTTGACTGACGACACCGCGTTCGACGTCACGACAATCGTGCGGTCATAGCATCCGAGGCGGCTGTCCTCGACTCGGACGCGCTGACGGCTGGCGGAGTTCGTCGTGGTCGCTGCGCCACTGGTCTGGTCATACGTCGTCGTGACATGCGGCGCGACGATTTCGTCGCTACTCGTCGTCAAGGATTCTTCGTGTGGCAGGTCGTGCCGCGTCGCGACCTTGCGCTCTTGTGAGATCGTGGTGTCGAGGACGACGTCGTTGCCGGCCAGCGTCTGCACGAAGTCGACCGCCAGCGGATAGCTGGACTGAGTCGTCCGAAGCGACGCGCCGTGCTCGTCGAACGTCGTCACCGATGTATGGACGTCCGTGTGCTGATCGATCTTCTGGCGATAGATCGAATCGGTGATGACGAAGTCCTGCGTGTTCGCGAACGTCATCTGCTGGTCGACGATCGTGGTGACCGGACCGTGTGACGTGTAGAGCGTGCCGGCGATGCGATAGTCGCGCAGGGAGTCCACCTTGACGCGACCCTTCGCGTTCGTGCCGTCGACGACCAGCCCGTGGTCGTCGACCTTGACGACCGGCGCCGCGAGCGTGTTCTGCGTCACCGCGCCGCCCAGCGCCGACGCGCCGGTGTCGCGCCACGCCAGCAAGGTGGCAGTGACCGAGAAATTGTCCTGCGCGCCGAAGACCTGCACCGAGACTGTATGCGGTCGGCCGTCGTCGAGCTGGCCGGCGAACGGCGTCAGGTCGATACGCGACGGCACGAAATTCAGCGTCTGAACGCCGGGCACGGGCGTCCACAGCGACGGGTCGATGCCGCCCGTATAGATCCACGGGAAGATCGGCGCCACTCCCGCCGGCGTGCCGTCAATCGCGATCTCGACTTCGCGGAAGGCGCCACCGCCGCAGCTTTGCAACACGTTCGCGTCGGCATCGGGGACGCAGGTATACCAGAACTCGTCCGACGCCTGGCTCTGCGCGATCACGTCGAGTGCGAGTCGCTCGACATTGCGCGGTAGCGTCAGTGTCTTTGCAAGCGTCGGATTCGTGGGTGACAGCGCCGAAAGCGACGGCGCCAGCGCCACGACGGTCTGCGGCGTGGCTGCGGGCGGATCGTCGCGGTCGGGCGGATAGAAAACGAGGCTGGCGGTGCCGAAGATGCGTCCCGTGTAGGTCGTATCGACCACGTTGCCGAGAATCGCCTCGCCCGTCTGCACCGATTCAAGCAGCGCAGCGTCATCCGTGACATCGCGCTCGACATGCCATGCGCGCGCGGTCGCGGAGCCCGGCTCCATCGTCGTGCCGAAGTAGACGTTGACGCCGCCGATGTCGATCACGGCCGTGCGATCGAACTGCCGTCCCGCAGTGACCTGGTAGTCGGCCTGCAGCACGACCTTCGCCCACGGGCCGGGACAGCCCCGCGGTGGCGCGTATGACAGCGCGACCGGCGTGAAGCCCGCGAACTCCTGGTTCGCGAACAGCGATACGGTGCAGGGTGTCGTTCGTGGGCGCTTGACCAGCAGTTCCGCGTCGGCCACGGTCTTCGTTCCGATCGCGGGAACCGGAGGTTCGGCGAAGCCAGATGAGGATCCGGCAGCGAAAGCGACGGGCGCGGCGAGCGCGGCGATGCATCCCCATGCGATGGCGCCCAAGGTGGACGCAGCCTTTCGACGCGACGCGTCAGCAATATGACAGTTCATGATCGGCCCGGTGTTTGTTATTGGCCGAAGATGATGGCACGCACCGAACCACACGTCGTCGGGGCTGACCCGGACGCGCTAGTCGAGTCAGAAGCTTCCATACCGTCGCTTCTCAACGGGTCGGCAGCGTTGCGATCGCCCAACCCGCTTTCGGGCGGCATGCGGCCAGGTGCCCTTCGGTGGTCGCTGCCGGGTACCTTGCGCGATACGGCGTGGGCGCCCGCGAGGCTCTTGCCCGCCCAGGAGCGTCCAATCTTTTGAGCCGCGTGGCGGTACTGTTGACGTGTTCGCGCCGATTGACAGCACTGTGGACTCACATGCGTAATCCTGGCCATATCCGACCAGGAAGACGTCAATGACATCAAGAGTTGCCAAGTGCCTGACGGCAGCGCTGTTCTTCGGTCTCACGCGGGCGGCTTCAGCCGGAATCCCCGCGATCGATATCTTCCATGCCGCGGCGGTGCCTGGCACCGGAGGCTATTCAACAGTCATGGGGCCCTGCTATTGCGATCAGGAGGCGCTGTTTTCGCCGATCCTGCTGCTGCAGCCCGGCACCTACGACTTCGGAGAAGTCAGGGAGTACTGGGTTCAGTCGGGCTACACCCCGGATGGGGGAGAAGATCAGCCGAACCTCTATCTACTGTTCAGTCCTGTGGAAGCGTCAGGGCTGTACCCATACGATTTTCCCCCTCCTGCTTCCTACGCCTACCCCACATTCGATCTGTGCAGTCAAGACGACGTTGCATGCAACGCCAAGTACGTCGACGCCTACGCAGACTTTGACCTGATCTACACGGTGCTGCCCGGACAGAACGCCGTGCAATTCGGCTTGATCGGCCAATTCCAGTACACGTCGCCTGTGCTCGAACCCCTTCAGAGCGTAGCCCTCACGTTTGGCTTGGCGCTGGTCGCAGGCATCTCGCGAAACCGTAGTCGGCCAGGCCGTTTCAGCAGCATTGGCTCGCTCATCGGCTATCGTGCCGCATCCGGCTTCTTGGATGGGCTTGGCGAAGCCGCGGATTCAGGCGGCAGGATATAAGTCTGAGGCAGCGTTCGTCCGTGGAGCGCGACTGGTTGAGGTGTCCATGGACGATGCGGAGCCGAGGCTGGTGGCCAGGCTGGCCGTACTCCCCAGCTGCCTAGCGCTGGCGTACGCCCTCATTCGCTGCCGCGGCGCGGTCGTCTGTTGGTGAGCCACGACCGGACGGTCGCCGGTGGCGGCTTTGGGACAGGCTGGGGCTGACCAAGGACAGCAGCTATCGACCCGATGGTGCCCGCTCCCGTATGCGCGGCGCGGCTATTTGAAGCGTTCGCAATCGAGCGTTTGCTGCGGTACTCTGCCGAGAAACTGCGTCGCGATGCGCCAGGCCTCGCGGCTCTCGGCAAGCCAGGGAAGCGCGAGTGGATAGTTATGTTGCATGCCGGTGCCGACCACAATCCGGGCGTCTACACCGGCGGCGCGCGCATTTGTCCAGACCCGGACGGCATCGTCCACCAATAGCTCGTCGCCGCCCGCCACAAGCAGCAGCGGCGGAAGGCCGACGTAGTTGCCGAACACAGGGGACACGTCCGGTGAACGCGCGTTGGCTTTGCCCACGTAGTACCGAGCCCAGGCTTCCAAATGCGCGGTCGTGAACCATAGATCCTTGCCGAGATGGCGCTTCGCCAGCGCGCCGGAGACCGACAGGTCCGTCCAGGGCGACAGGAGTACCGCGCCGGCTGGCAGGGGGAGACTGGCGTCACGCAGTCGCAGCAACAGGCTCAACGCCAAGCCGCCGCCGGCAGAATCGCCGACGATGTGAGCCGGTGCGCCGGGGCGCAACTGCCGAATCAGAAGCCATGCAGCGACGGCATCGTCCAGTGCCGCCGGGAAGGGGTGCTCAGGTGCTTGGCGGTACTCTGGCAGGAACACCTCTGCGTGGCAGCGGTGGGCCACTCGCAAAACTCGACGGCGATAGGACGCTACCGAGCCAAAGACGAATGCACCACCGTGCAAGTACAAGATGACCCGTTCCGGCGCCTCCGCGGTGCGCAATGACTCGACAAACAGGCTTCCTTGCCGATGATCGCCAAACGCGATCGCCGGGTATTGCTTCAGCATTGTGTTGCGCGAGGTGCCCGCCAAGCGTTCGTAAGCGGTCAACTAACCACGCCCTTGCCACCACGGCGGTGGCTGGGTAGGAGCCGCTCAGGCCGCGGCGAGGTCGATGCGCCAGGGAAGCAGTTGGGCGTAGTCGTCGGCCGTCCGAGCCTTGG
>Ga0302310_10001318_pt1 | contig 21183 bp, 12 predicted proteins | sample III_Palsa_N1_2_FD_200451 | JGI IMG/M metagenome (GOLD analysis project Ga0302310, IMG submission 200451) | Peat permafrost microbial communities from Stordalen Mire near Abisko, Sweden - III_Palsa_N1_2 | ecosystem: Environmental > Terrestrial > Soil > Palsa > Peat permafrost | place: Sweden...
GCTATCGGAGGCGCCCTGTGATGCCGCTGCGCTCCCCAGTGCCACAAGAAACTGTCTACGATTCATATGCCGCCAATCTCTTTATCGATCGTGATGTGGCGCGTTCAACCATCGTTGGTTCCATCTTTCTCAAGTGTGGACGGCTCACTGAGTTGCGTAGATTCAGAAACAAGCTGTTGGCCGATCAGATCGTGTGGCTTCGTGTGGCTGCCGTCCTCTTTTGCGTAACCGCGATCGATCGCCCCTCACCCTTCCGGCACCTCGCAGACTCATTCAGTCGCGAGATAGAAGCCAGAGCGATGATACAAGGATCATCGCTCTGGCAGGCTACATGACCAAGAACAGCACAGCGCATGCCATTCCCGATTTGACGGACTGACTGGACAACATCTGAAGGAACTGAAACACGACACACGCCTACGCTTGCTTAGAGTCGATCGCCGGCTTGTACCTTTGTGCAGGCTGTATGTTCCGTAAATGACATGGAGGACGGTCAACGACATTGACCTCCTCCCTGCTGCCTGTATGTCTTTTGCTATTTCGGCAGAGTCAGTTCACCCGCCACAACCAAGGTCGCGGAGGTTTTGTCGCCGTTGAAACCTGGCTGGCCGCCGCCCACAAACAAACGGTATGTGCCGGGCGAGATCGTGCGCTCCCCACGTGCATTGACCCGACTGAGCTGCGCCGGTTGGATTGGGATCGAGATGGTCTTGCGTGCGCCCGCCATGAGATGAACACGTCGATATCCGGCGAGAAATGGGTGAGTTCCGGGTCTACCAGCAGGAGCTTCGACATAGACCTGAACAACCTCGTCGCCTTCGATTCCGCTGATGTTGTGTAGCGTTGTCTTTATCTCTACCGGATCTCCCGCCTTGATCTCCGCCCTCGATAGGCTGGGCTGATCGTACGCGAATGTGGAATAGCTCAAACCAAACCCGAAGGGATACAGCGGCTGCCCCTTGAAGTAACGGTACGTTCGGTTAGCCATCGAGTAGTCGTCAAAGGGTGGGAGATCCGAGGCGCTGCGAAAGAAGGTGACGGGCAACCTTCCGGACGGATTGTTCGATCCGGCGATGGTCTCGGCGATTGCGGTACCGGCTTCTTCTCCTCCGTACCACGCTTCCAGGATCGCGTCAGCATGGGCCTGAGCCCAATTGACCGCGACTGCGCTACCCGAGGTGAGGATGACGATCAATGGTTTGCCGGTGGCTTTCATTTCTTCCAGCAACTGCTCCTGGGATTTGGGGAGATCGATATCGGTTCGATCGCCGCCATTGAAACCGGGGACATGGACGCTCATCTCCTCCCCTTCCAGGTCTGGAGAAAGGCCGACAAAAGCTACGACAACATCAGCGGACTTCGCGGACCGTACCGCGTCCTGCAGAAGCGCTCCGGTTGGCGGAGTCCACTCCAGACTTATGTACCGGTCGTTGCTGATGCGGTTGTACTCCACCCGGATGCTGTGCGGTCCCGCTGCCTCAGCCGTGATGTCGAAGCCGCTCTTTCCGTTGCTGCTATCGAGCATGAGCTGGTCATCGAGAAAGATACGGACCGCCGGGATCGGACTGGTGATGCCCTGCTGTCCTTCTCCTGTAACGTCCTTGACGGCCTTGCTTCTTGGAATCCCCCGGAAGAAGAACGTGTATTTACCGGACGCCGGGAGATTGAGGAACCCTGTCCAGCTGACGGAGAAGTTACGGCCAGGCACCGCGGGCGCAGGGGAAACGTTGTCCCAGTTGAAGTTGATGGTCTCATCGACGCGGGTCAGTATAGGTTGGCCGGAGCGACCCACATCGACAAAGTATTCAGCCTTCAGACCTGAGAGAGAGCCCTCTCTCGACTGCCTGAAACAAGTGGACGGAATCGGGGTCGCCATGCCATCGGCCAAAGGAGCACCGGGGCTATACACGATATTTTCGGCGCCGAACTGATCTCGCATGCCTCGCAAGGGCAACACAGGCTGACGTGCGGTCCCCATGTAGTTCCCTTCCACAGCCTGCAACAGATCGGCGGTCGGCCCGACGACAGCGATATGCTTTCCGGACGGCAATGGCAGCGCGTGCTCGTCGTTCTTGAGTAGGACAATAGACTCGCGCGCGACCTGGAGAGCGAGATTCCGGTTTGCCGGTGTGTCGACATCGGCTCCAGACAACGTATTGAAAGGGACACGATCCGCCGGGTCAAACATGCCAAGACGAATGCGCGCAGTAAACAGGCGAATCAGGGCGGCATCAAGGGTGTTTTCCGTCAACAGGCCCGTCTTGAGCGCCACTCCGAGAGAGTTGTAGGCCGAGCCGCAATCGAGATCGGTGCCGGCTTCGAGAGAGACCGCGGCGGCGTGTGCGGCGTCAGCCACGTAATGATGACCACGCTGCACATCATCGACCGCGTCACAGTCCGAAACAACGAAGCCTTTGAAGTGCCATGCATCCCGTAGATAGGTCTGCAACAACATGGTGTTTGCGCATGCGGGGACGTGATCGACCGCGTTGTAGGCACACATGATCGAGTCAGCATGGCCCTGCGTAATGGCGGCCCGAAACGCCGGAAGATAAGTGTCCTCCAGATCGAAGGGCGAAGGATCCACATCGAAGCCATGTCGAGAAGGTTCGGGTCCGCTATGGACTGCAAAATGTTTCGGCGTGGCAACAACTTTGAAATAATTCGGGTCGTTGCCTTGAAGTCCCTGAATGAAGGCGACCCCTGTACTTGCCGTCAGAAAAGGGTCCTCTCCATACGTCTCCTGCCCACGTCCCCAGCGAGGATCGCGGAAAATGTTGATGTTCGGAGACCAGTATGTAAGCCCGCTATAACGGCTGTATCGATGGTTTTTGACCGCATCATTGTGCTTCCCGCGTGCCTCTGTTGAGACCACATCGCCGACCTGCTTCACCAGATCGACATCCCACGTCGACGCCATTGCGACCGCCTGAGGAAACACGGTGGCAAATCCATTTCGGGCGACTCCATGCAGCCCTTCATTCCACCAGTTGTATTCGGCGATGCCGAATCTTGGAATGGCTTTCGCGTGGTCCAACGTCTGCGAGACCTTTTCTTCCGTTGTCATCCTTGAGACCAAGTCTGTCGCGCGGACCTCGGGCGAAAGTGCGACGTTTTGAAACCTGCACCCTCCGTTAACGCACGGGCTGTCCTGTGAGTGCGCGTAGAGCGAAGTAACAGACAGAGTGATGATCGAAAGTCGAAGAATAAGGTACTTCATGGATTTACTCACGATGTTGTGCTCTTGTTTCGCTCTACGGCAACTCAAAGGGTACGACGTTCATAATATGGCATCGTTGCCAACCCTGACAAACCCCCTTGGCCACCAGAAGTACCGGCTGGCTGTCAAAAAGCAAAAGATGGCTACGGGCTGAGGCGCAGGTCATCACCTTGCCCGCGAGCTCATCTGCCGCCGACCCTGCGGCTGTGATTGATCGTCGCTAAAGACGGTCGCATATTGATCCTTCCCTGGCTAGGATGATGCATTTCGCTTATGGAAGCCACCACCTGTCTTGCGACAGCAAACGTCATCCTTCCTCGTTCTTGGTGGAACTCCTAAGCATGCAGAATTGCGTCGGGAAAAAGGCGAGGACTATCAGAATTTGGTGTATATTTTGACAACGTGGCCACTCTGAGTGGAGGAGAAATGTCACAGCCAGCGTTGCCAGTCCAAAATGAGCCCAGAACGCAAGCACGACGCCGAACGCCGAAGTGGGTTCCTCAGCCTCTGGAAGGCGCGCCCAACGAGAGCCAGTATCGGCTACGTTCTATCGCGCGCGCTGTAGATGTTCTCAACTGCTTCGATGGGCACAACCAGCTATCATTGAGCGACGTCGCCTCTCTCATCCCTCTTCCTAGAGCAACGCTTTATAGAGTGCTCCTTACCCTTGAGGAATCCGCCTGCTTGCTGCGAAACCTGGACGGCACCTATAGGCTGACAAGTAAGTTGGCCTTTGGTTGGCTGGCAAACTCCGGAAACGAAATGCGGGATATCGCTCGACCTGAACTCGAGCATTTGACATCCCAATTCAGCGAAACTGCCAATTTGGCTTACTTGTTCGAGGATCGGATTCATGTCCTCGATTCGATAGAGAGTTTTCATGAAATCCGTATCTCCCACCGAATCGGGCGGCTTCTTCCACCCCACTGTACTGCGCTGGGAAAAGTCATCGCAGCCTTTCAAGACCGACCGCTTGTTGATCGCATTCTCGAAACGTATGGACTCTCTCCGCGTACCGACAACACCATAGTCGAACGCCTCGAGCTTTTGAAAGAATTCCAGAAAATTCGCGAAACCGGTATTGCCTGCGATCTTGAGGAGTTCGTTAGCGGGGTCGTTTGTTTTGCGGCCGCGGTTCATACGGAGGGCAGCCCAGTCCTCGCCGCCATCAGTGTCTCCGTGCCGACAATGCGACTGACTGCGAAGCGGGAAGGTGAAATTCAAGCCGCAATACACGCGGCCGCCTCTCGCATAGCTAACCTCTCGAAATCACTCGCGCCCATAATTAGCAACGTTGCAAAAATGTAGTCCGAACTGCGTTTGGGGCAATCTCTTTCGGATAAGAGACGCTTAGCATCGATAGACCGGCACAGATGAGCGGATACCCGCTACATCCGTGCCGGTCTCGAGCAATCTTGCAATTCCAGCTAGTGTCTTACGTTATTGGACCATGACCGTCACAGTTGTGGTCTGGGTGACTCCCGCGCCTGTGGCCGTGAACGTAAGGTTCTGTGAAGTTGCTGGGATCGTTGCGCCTGGGGTTGACTGAGAACATCCCACAAGCCCGATGGCTAACACGGCAGTACAGATGCCGAACAGAATCATCATCGAGATGCGGTTCAATCCTCGTGAGCGCTTTCGCAGGCCCAGAGCCAAAGCTAGCAGCCCGAAGGGAGCGAATACTGCTGAGAACACGGTCTTGTCAGAAGTCCTGAGCGAACTCGTGGTTGAAGCGACCGTGAGCGTTGCTGCTACGGTGGTGGGGTTTGAGGTGACAGCCACAGACGCCTGCGCCACGGCACACGTCACGTACGTGACAGGACTGGTGCAGGTAAGCGCGACCGTTCCATCGAACCCACCTTGGGGAGTAAGGGTTATGGTAGCGGGAACGGTGCCCCCTACTGCAACGGAGACTGCGGTTGGCGACACAGCGAAAGTAAAGGCGCTGCTCGATACGGTCAGCGTCTGAGCTGCGCTTGTAGATGCGGCATAGACCTTTCCGTCCGATGGGAAGCTGGCAGTTACGTTATAAGTTCCACCAGACGTCGGAGTAAAGACATAAGTCGCTACTCCCAACGAGTTGATCGTCCCTGTGCCCAATACAGTTGTTCCATTGAGGAACGAAATAGTCTCGCCCGTCGCTGCGGGTGTTAGGGTTGCCGTGAAGGTCACGGGCGATCCTGGGTAAGCAACGACCGAGCTAAGCGCAAGTGAGACAGAAGTAGGCGTCAGCGCGATGATCACAGTTTGCGTCGCACTGGAGGACGCTCTAAGTGTCGAACTGCCGGAGAAGCTGGCACTAAAGTTATAGATAGCACCGAGAGCCCCCGTCGTAAACGAGTAGGTAGCAACGCCCGACGCGTTTGTTGTCCCGGTTCCGAGAAGCTTAGCGCCGTTCAGGAAGTTCACGCTCTGTCCCGCTACAGAAACGGACGAAGCAAGCATTGCCGTCAAGGTGAGCGTGGCGTTAGGCAGCGCCGTAGGAGCCAACGTAGCTAGACTCGTCGTCGAAATCACGGCTGTATTCAAGACATTGTTCAGCGTGCCGCTGAGTGTCATGCTTCCAACTGTACTTGCTGCCGGAAGATAACTGACTGTGCCGCTGACGTTGCCAGAGCCTAGCCCAACGAAGTTGGCGGTAAAGCCACAGGCGTTCCCCGCTGCCTGCGGGCCAAGAGCTCCACTCGTAAAGGTGCATCCATCGGTGCCGTTCCCAGCTAAGGTCAGATTCGTTGAGTCTGCGATTGCCGCCGCCCCGGTGGCTGCTTGGTTACCGACATTTGTCAGTGATCCATTCAGAGTCGATGCGAAAGCCGAGCCAACACCGAAATTGAAGGAGAACGTGCTTCGGTCAAGAAAGTTCAGAGTTCCGGCACCACTGTCAGCCGAATAGAGATTGCCGTTGCCCGCGACAGCGAGACCGCTAGGGTTGGTGAGAGAACTCAATACTGTCACTGACGTTCCACCCGCGACGCCACTGGTAATGGATGTATACGGAATTTCAATAACTGTCTGCGTAATATTGTTCTGGTAGTAGACATCCCCAGCAGTATCGGCAGCGATCGAGGCAAGATTGGCGCCGGAAACAAGCGTAGTCATGGCGCCGCTCTTCGCGTCCACACGGAAGATTGAACCTGACCCGCTATCGCCGATGTAGACGTTACCGTCGCCGTCGATCGCGAGACTTGTCGGAGAGCTGAGCCCCGAGGCAATTGCCATGATCGGCATATCGTTAGGCAACGCACCGTTGAGGTCCGGAAGCGCCGCGCCGTTCGCCGTTGCAGCCGAAACCTTGTACACCGACGCAGTCGTCTTATCGGCAACATACAGATTGCCAAAATGATCGACCGCTACTGCCTGAGGAGCAGCCACACCGGCAACTGAGACCGTGCCAGCGCTGTACACACCGCCCTTGAGCGTGAGCTTCGTAAGCGTTGTGCCACCCGCACCCGCAGCGTACAGGTTGCCCGATAGATCCAGCGCTAGTTGTGTCGGATCTGCAGGGAGTGTCCCTGGCAGCTGAGTGCTCGTACCGCCGGAGATCTCGGTGAACTTGCCGGCAGCTGTATCCATGGTGAAAACATCACCATTGGAGTCCACGGCCACGCCCACGGGAACCACGCTGGCGCCGACAAGATTCGTCGTCAATGGAGTTGCAGGTAAGCTCGGATCGGTAACCATCGCACTGCCTGTCGCCGTCCCGAAGAGCGGAACATTTGTGGAAAGAGTTCCGGCAGACAAAGAAAGGCTGGCATCTCGAAGGCCCGGGGCCTGCGGAGCAAAGGTGACGGTAGCCAGGCAATCTACTGTTTCATCGGCGTTGGCAGTCGTCGCACAGGTAGGCGTCGTCACGCTGATCTCGGAAGAAGCCACATTGAGCGCACTCGCGGCAACGGCCGTAGCGCTCGCAGTAGTCCCGACGGGTGCGTGAATCAACAACGTCTGTGTAACCGGCGTACCAATCGTTGTTGGGTACAACTGGCTGGCAAGCATCTCGCGAATACGCGTGCGCCCATATCCAGCTGTGTCTATCTCTTCATCGCCGAGATAGAGATTATTGTTCGCATCGGCGGCTATAGTCGTCTGGCTGCTTCCCGTTCCATAGTTGTTGAAGCAAACATTGGACGTAAGCCCTGCAGCGGCAAAATTGCTGGTCGTGGCGAATGCCGGCAGTCCATCTCCAAGACCCGGCGTGGAACAAACATAGGTTGCGGTCCCCGTGGTCGCAGGCACTACATTGATGGTGGCAGCAACTGGAAGAATAGATTGTGCGACAAGCCGGATATAGCCCGTACTGAGGTCGTAGAGCGCAGCGCCTGCGCCGGAAGTCGCTGGGCCACTTGCGCTGTTGGGGACACCATATTCGGCCAGATAAAGATTCCCATTCGGAGCGGCGGCCACACGCGTGAACAGGGTAACGGAGGTTCCGGCGCCGAGCGACGGTTTCGCCGTCATCACGCCCGTTCCGTTGCCCGCCAGCAGATACACGTGCCCGTTAGTGATCGTGGTGAGAGTCGGGTTATTCGCCAGGATTGCCTTCGCCATCGGGTAGGTGGAGGCGGTGACGCTGCCTGCGGAGACAGTAGGCCCCATATACAGCACATGGAGAAGATTTGAAATTCCATCTAGCAGAATCAGATTGGACGAATCGGTGCCGCCTTCAATGGTTTCATCGATCGTGAGTCCGACGGGGGGCGCAGCGGACTGTGCCTGCGACGTATTGAACCAGGGGCAGTTGTCGCCAAAAGTGTCGGCCGCTGTTGCGGACGCACAGGCAGATCCGGTTGTCGTTGCAGGAAAGCCACCGAAGATCGGGTAGATTCGTCCGAACATCTGCGCCGGAGTTACCGCGCTGTAAGCCGAGTAAAGCGAGATTATGGCAGGCAGTGGATTGGTAAGTACTATGCCGCTGGGCATCGTATACGTGGCGGGTCCGACAATCACGCGAACGCGGAAGTTCGAACCATCTGCGATAAAGACGTTCCCATACTTGTCTCCGACAACCGAGCGACCGCCGTTGAGCTCGCCCGCGGCCGTGGCGCTGCAAGTGCCGGTTGTGCCCGTAATGGTTGCGGTCGAGAGGAAGCCAAGATTCGACGTGCCCCAAGCGGTAACATCCCCAGGAAGGTTCTCGAACGCTGAAGCGAAGTAGCCGTCGCCAGCTCCCGGTGCCGTGATCGAGGTTCCTGATGTCGCACTCGAGCCTGAGGCGACACAGCCCGCCAGCCGATACACATAGCCCACCTGCTTGCGCGCAACGCTGTAGGTCTGTGTCACACCTGCGGCAATCGGACAAAGCGGCGAAACCGTATTGCAAAAAAGATGGACTTCGCCCGACGTATAGCTTCCCGTCAGCAGATTGCCGTACGGGTCCATCCCCCAGCCACGCTCCTTCTGAGTGATCGAGCTGCTGAAGGGGCAACCATCTCCGGTGCTGTCCATCGCACCCGCGACGGTAGCCGTCGCCGCCTTGCAAGCTGAATTGAGGCTGCTTGAAACGAGCGAGATGATGCCGGAATTGGCATCCACTCTGCGCACCATATTGACCGCCGCGCCCGACCAATTGTTGTTGAGGTCCGCGATCCAGATGTTGCCCTGACCATCCACGCGCAGTCCGTCTTGCAGATCGGTGCCGAAGACTGCTTGCGTCGCCAGACAGCCATCCCCATAAATATCGGTAGCCGTATATGGGCTCCCCGCCGAGCAAGGAGAGCCTGCGGTAAATCCGCTCTTTCCTGCGGAACCGTTAGACGATCCCGCGACGGTGCTAAAGGTGTTTGGCAACACAATCGGGGCAGAGGTCTGAGCCAAAGCCACAGCTCCGTACAGTACGAGCCCAGCTATGAGCCCCGCTAACCGCAAAAAGCGGCGGCCGGCGTTCACTTTGGGGGCGCACAAGCATGAGTAGAAATGCGTCGGACGGACTGTCGATAGGAAGCTGGGAAGCATACGATAAACCTCTCTCCTGTTTCTGATGTAACTCAAACGCACGTTCGATGACTGCTGAATCGTCGCTGCTCGATATTGGTAAGTAAGTCACTTCTTCCTCGGATACACGGGAGGAGGCAGCTTGATGACGGCTGAGGTCGGCACCTCTACCACGCCGAACCGGTTCGCTGGAACCTCATGGATGCCGATCCGCAGGAACGAATCACCCCTGGCTGGCGCGCTCACTTCCAGGTGAAACCCGACCTTCGATGTCTTGAAGTTTTCGTATTGCTCCTTCGTCAAGTCCAGCGACACCGTCTTGCCCATCAGGTTAAGCAGCTTGCCATCGTTGTCGAAGACAAAGGTCGTGAACTCAATCTTGTCCGTGTGTTTTCCATTCACCTCCTCAACAGGCTCAAACCCGCCCGGCTCCGCGGAGATATCCACGTCATATCGCCGGTACGGTCCTTTGAACGTAGACTTCGGATCAGGTTTGTTATCCGGAGCAAGGTCTGCTTCGACCGAGGTCGATGCCGGCAGCACACGCACGCGGAACAGGATGTCTGACGGCATCGGCGCTCCGCGGCTCATTGCGGCCGTGGAGTAGGTTGCAGCCGCCCGGTTCTCCGATGGTACGGAGTCCGTCACCGATGCGGTCTCGCTCTTCCTCGATGTCGGATCATCGGCAAAGTAACCTTGCCGGTAAGAAAGCTTGATGCCTTTCGACATGGCCGTCTTCGTCAACTCCACCTTGATGTTTCTGTACTCGCCATCCGCGCTATGGTGCGAGGGTGAATAGGTGAGCGTATAAAAGTTCGAGCCCGAGTTGATGGCTTTCGAGACCGCGGTAGCCAGATCGTTCGTATTGAAAAACGCCTCGCCTCCTGTATCCGACGCAATGGCCAGCATCGTCTGGTGCGACTGGGTCTGATTGTTGCTGAACGCGCTGGCGTCGGCGACAAACGCTTGTGGTTTCTTCGAGTAGCCCGCACCCGACTTTGCTGCATCCAGACTCGGATCGGCCATGATTCCCCGCGCATCCACCGGATAGACCGCGATCTGCGCCCGCGTCAACAGGTTCAAGGTCTCCCGATACTCCGTCTCCATATCTCCTCCCATCACCGCAAAGGGATTGGCCAGCGTCAGATCGGGCATGATGGTGAGCGGAAACGATCCTGAAAACCAGACCAGATTTTTGCGTCCGGGAAATGCAGAAAGATAGTGACCCAGTACATCGAAGGCGTCCAGCGTGTACTCCATGCGCAGCCGGGTCTTGAACGCTTCATGCTCCGCGTCGAAGCCTTGCAGATTGCCCAGAATCTGGCTCGGTCCCATGCCAGCATTCACTGCATCCGCTGCCATGCTTGTGCTGTCGCTGTTGCTACCGGTGGCGTCCGTCAACAGCGACGACGGATTTTGCATCAGCTTATGCGTCACAGCATCCTTCAGTACCATCGGATCGGACGTGAATCCCTGCAAGAAAAACAAGCGCGTCGATAAACCCAGAATTGCGATGCGCGTGCCGGGAACGGCCTTCTTCACATAGTCCTGCAATTGCAGCCGAACATAGGCCTGATCGTTCGTCGGTGTATTCAACGAATCCAGCAGCAGCACATTCAGCACTCCGTTCGGGGGCACCGGCGTATAGTCCGTGAAGACGCCCGCCGGCTGGGGCGGTATCTTCGGAGCCGCGACCGGCGCGTCACTGGAGGAGTGCTCGTCGAAATTGCGGATCGTCTGGACGTCCTTGTTCTCGGTCAAGACGAAGTCTTCGCGTTTCAGCCCATGGATAGGATGTCCGTCTTTATCTTGGGCCACCACATCCACGATGACTAGGTTCGTCCCGACATGTAGCACAGGTACAGCCTGCGAGCTCCCATCGGGAGCAGCCTGAGCCAGAATCGGCATGCTCACCAACAGCATTGCGGCAAGAGAGATGAGGGGTCTGAACAAGGGAAGCTCCGTAGGTTCTTTCAATCACGCAGTTCGTTATCAAACAGGCCAGTACGGAGGACTTGATCGCCCTCCGCACCGCGGGCCTGGGCTAGAAGGTTAAGTGAATGCCGCCTTGCAGCTGGCGACCAGAATTGAGTTGGCTCGTAATGACTCCGAACGCCGACGACGTAGGCGTCACGTTGGCCGAGCCGAACTGCGGCCGGTTGAATGCATTGAACGCATCCACCCGGGGCTGCAAAATTATCCGGTCATACAGCGTGAAGTTCTTCAAGATGGAGAAGTCGAAGTTCTTCGTCGGATCCGACCGCAGCAGGTACTCCGGGAACGTCCGGTAGTTGTACGTACCGGGCGCATCGTACGAATAGTTGGCGTTATCGGTTACCGGCGTGTCGAAACCCGCCGGGCTGAACGATGGCGTCTGCTGTCCGTTGTGCGGGTGATTGTCGAAGTTTCTAAAGTTTCCCGTATATACCGGGTTAGTCGACCATTGCAGCGGCGTTCCCGAGAGAGTCTGATAGATCGTCGTCAGGCTCCATCCTCCTACCGTCTCATCCCACACCTTCGAGTGGTTCAGGAAGCGGCGTCCCCGTCCGAACGGCAGCTGGTAGATCGCCGTCAACGATGCGTGATCGGCGAAGTCAGAGGTCGTTTCGCCATACCAGAGTGGTCCTCCAGCGTTGAGCTGTGTGGTTGATCCCAGGTTGCGTGAGTGTTCATAGTTGAAGGTGAATTGAAGTCCCTGAGCCATGCGGTGCGTCAGCTTCACAAGCAACGCATTGAAGTTTCCGGACGCACCCGGCGACAGCTCCTGGGTCACGCTGCTGTAATCGGGATACGCCTGCAGAAGCTGTCCGAGACCGATGGACGTAGAGGTGTTCAACGAAGTGGTTGCCGCCGGCCCTGCTACATTCATGGTTCCGTAGAACGGGTTTGTCACGGATGTGCTCAGCAGAGTCTGCGCCGCGCTCGTCGTCGCTCCTAAACCATTTGGAGCGGAAGCGCCATATTGCGAATGGCTCAGGTACTGCACGGTCGGCGACGAGCTGATCTGGTTGTTGAAGTTGTTATGAACCTGGTGGACTCCGATGTATCCAACCTCGAACATCCAGCTCTTATAGAATTGCTTCTCCACGTCCAACGTCCACTTGATCGCGTACGGCACCTTGACCGGCCCAATGAAGCTGAGCCCTTGGCCGAGCTCGGTATTGTAGCCATATCCCGGACCGACAGGCTGCACGATCGGGTTCGTTGCGGGATCGAACGGATCGGACAGCGTACCAGCCGGCGTGAGGAAGTTATTCTGCGTGGTGATAAGCGAAGTGGTTTGCGTGTATCCATTGGAATTGCCCGCGGTGTAGTCACCGAATGGGTTCACATAGACACCCGAGCCACCGCGAATGGCGAGAGTACCGTGGCTAAAGGCCGGCGAATAGGCGAAGCCAAGCCGGGGACTCACATAGAGCGGAGCCGTGTTGTAAGCGCCCCGCCGAGAGGGCGACGCATAGATGTACTGTCCTGTTGGGACGAACGAACTGACCGGCAGATAGGTACTAGGAGCAGCCGTGTAGTTAGCAAGCGCGGCTGCTGTCGCGGAGTTTGGGGCAGTCGGGTTCCATCCCACCTGCATCTGATTGTGGCTCTCGTCCACCGGTGTCTCCGCCTCCAACCGCAGGCCTATGCTGATCGTCAGTGTGGGCAGTGCCTTCCAGTCATCCTGCGCGAAACCGCCGTAGTAGAAGTTGTTGTATTGGAACTTCGTATTGATCGCAAAGGAGCCGCTGGTCGGCAGGCCCAGTTCAAACATGGCGAACGAACCTCCGAACGCCTGAGCCGCGCTTGGCGGGTTCGTGCCGCTGGATGCGCCCGTCACAAAATCGCCCGTGCCGGCGCTGAATGCAAATTGTCCATTCGCCGCGCCAGGCGAGAGGGCAGAGTCTTTATTAGCCCGGATATCGGGGCCAATCTTGATCGTGTGGTGTGCCCACACCTTGTTCAGGCTGGCATAGAACTGGATATTGTCGAAGTGCTCTACATTCCCAGGATTACCGCTCAGGCTGGGGATAGAGATGCCGTTATCTGAAAAAGTCAGATACGGCAGGGCCAGAAATTTCGAATTCGCTGCGAGATAGCTCGGAAACCCAATTGAGGTCGGGCTTTGACCAAGGCTCTTGGGACCGGAGTAGGCATCGTTACGGCTGAAGCCGAGCCGGACTTCCAATGCCGTCGTCGGGTTGATGGTATGGACGTCATCGATCTGGCCGCCCGCAAGAATCGTAGTGGCGTTGGTTCCACTCAGCGCATTGTGAAAGATGTCGGCGGAAATCTGCACCAGCTTGCTGCGATGGCCTTCCACGAAAAGCTTGTTTCTCGGGCCGAAGTTATAGTCGACCCGGGCCTGATTGGACTCGTAATTATTGAGCGACGGATCGCTGGCGAAATAGTTGTTCTCCCCATCCGCCTTGGTAGCGGTGCTGTTGTAGTTCGGCAAAGGGATCAGCTTCTCGTATGCCGCCGCGATTGGGCTGATCGTAAGGCCGGCATTTGAGAACACATTGCCCGGAATCGGCGAGCGGACCGTCTCGTTGGTCGTGGACGTTACCGGAACCGTGACTCCGGAATAGGGGTTGTAAAGCTGATCTTGCGTATTGTAGGCAAGCAGCGCGGAGAAGTCGCCCGTACGCTCTGCCGCGGTCGGCACGCTGGTGATCGTCGTTGCCGGAACCGATCCGTGATACCCCTCAAAGGCATAGAAGAAGAACGCCTTGTTGTGACCGTTGTAGAGAAACGGGAGCATGATCGGGCCACCAATGGTGAGGCCATACTGGTTGTCGTGCGTCGACTGGATAAACGTACTGGCATTGTCGTAATAGGGCTTCGCCTGAAACGGCCGCGATCCCTCGTAGTACTCGGATGCCGATCCGTGTATCTGATTCGTGCCCGCTTTGGTCGTAATGTTGACAATGCCGCCCGCCGTATCGCCATACGCCGCATTAGCCGAAAACTCATCCACTCGCACCGCGTCAACCGCTTCCAGAACGGGACTGAAACCAGCCGTCCGGCTGCCGTCCGTCATGTTCGGAACGCCGTTCAACAGAATCTCGTTCGAAGCCGAGTTGCCACCGCCCAACGAGAAGTCATCCGCTGTCGACTGCTGGAATGGCAGCGTCTGAGACTCCGAGTGCTTGCCCTTCGCCACCGCCCCATACTCCAGGTGTGCAAAGCCTAGCGCGTTGCGTCCATTGCTCGGCAGGTCCTCCATCTCTTCCGAGGTAAGCGTTTGGCCAGTGTTCGCGTCGGCGATGTCCACCAGCGGAGTATTACCGCTAACCGTGATCGTCATGCTGTCCGAACCCAACTTGAGCGACACATTGATCTCCAGCGTCTGCTCTGTCTCCAGCACCAGTCCCTGGCGCACGAACTCACTAAACCCAGGCGAAGACACCGTTACGCTATACGTTCCCGGCTGCAGAAACGGAGCCGTGTATTCGGCGTCCTTGTTGGCCACGAGATTGGTCTTGACTCCTGTGTCGGTGTCCGTCACAACGACCTTTGCTCCCGGAATAATCGCCCCCGTCGGATCCGTGACCCGCCCTGTAATAGTTCCGCGGCTTATCTGCGCGAATGCGGATGCACTGAGGAGAGAAAAAACGAACAGCACGAAATACTTCATCTATGAAACTCCGGCGGAAAGAATTGTTCGATGTATCGAGCGTGGCCAAGCTAGATTGGAGCGGCAACGATGTCAATGCAGTTTTCACGGAAATTATGTCTTTATTTCGAAACAAAACGTTTAGAAATGGCAACGATATCTCAAAAGGATCTCCGACGTTCCATCCTAGGCACACCTCGAACCCATCGAAACACTTACAAATCAATGGCTTGCATCACATTTTTCCCATCGGGATTCCTGCTGAGTCTCAACGGTCTGACTAGATATTCGGGACGACCGTCTTGTCTCGAATTCGACTGTTTCTAGATTCCGCTTTGCGGTCTCCCTATTGGCAACGCTGCCTTTTAGGATGGAAAGCTAATCGCGGAAGTGGCCGATCCGCGACGCCACAGCATAAGCGCCGGCCTGATTGCAATCGACAATGACACCAATCTGGCTGGAAAGGCAGTATTACCTTCGCCAACATCGTTGCTGACATAGGCTCCCCCGCCCAAACGTCTTTCAATTTCACTCGGCACATTTAGAATCAATAGTCCGGATTGGAATGGCCGACGATAAAGCTCTTGCCTAATCCCACAACGTCGGCAATAAATGCGCCGCGATTCTTGCGAATCATCGCCGTTGCCTGCCGTACCGCGTCCTGCTGAAAGTCGGTTAGTTGGCGGAAGATGTCGTCATCCCACAGCAGATTGCCGGGGGCCGCTTCATCTACCCACGTATCCGGGTTCGACAGACAACGGCTAACGATCTTTGCGATTGCCTTTCTGTCATTTTCCGTTGATGGAGGTATGGGCACATCTTTCATGAACTCCATCTTTAGCAGAAGACGGCCACCGTCGTCCGCAGCACCCAACACAGCGCAGACACGCTTCAGATATTCCCACACGACACTGCTGGATAGGACGCCGAGAAGAAATAAGTCGTCACATGGGATGATGAAGGCATTCATGTTCGCATGGATGCCTTCCCGATCTAATGTGAAGCGACTCTCTGAACATATGTAGGGATATACGATCTTGGGTCTATCCCATACACCGTTCCGGTATTGACTTTGCTGTAGCTGCCACCATTCTTGACTTACTGCACGCTCTTCAAGCTGAGCCCTAAAAGGGCTCAAATGCTTCTTGATTGCGGGGTAGGATCGCAGATCAATCTCTTGGTGGGTGTAAATGATAGGGTTTGCTTTTCGCTATGGTGGGCCATCAAATACTGCGATTTGACCTTCAGGAACTCGTCGATTAGCGGCTGTTGAACGCCGATCTGCAAAGCTCCGGGACTTGGCGAACAGATGCTATCGCCAACTTCAATCTTGTAGTCCAGATTGGGTAGCGGCTGTGGCTCGGGGCCGTCGTAATCCACTGCAAGCGATAGCCAGAGCCGAAGTCGAGCAATGTTGACAGCAAATTCTGCCACATCAACGCCGTAGATATTCGTTTGAATGATGTCCAGTTTTCTCTGGTACATGGTCTTGTTGTCGACCTGCCTCGTTTGGAAGAGGCATTGTCGGAGGTCAAGCAATTCGTGCATCATGCCCAGGAGATATGCTCCAGAGCCGCAAGCGGGATCGCAGACTGTGACTCGACGGAGCGCATTCAGCACCGCCTCGGCGTTGCGAACTTCGTCAGGTTCATGTTTGTCAATGAATCTGCAATGCGAACTTTAGGGTCTTTGTCTTCGTCGGTTTCCTCGAAGAGACCACCGTTCAGGTATTTCACCTTGCCGATTGTCGCCTCGACCGTACCGCCTCCGCCCTGGAGAACAATTCCAGCGCGCTCATTGTTCAGCGCGGCAAAGAGTAAACGCAGTCTGTCGGTATAGAAGTTCTTCCCATCCTGCTTCAGCTTGCCGTGCGATGCCCAGAGTGCGGCAAGATAGTCCGTGCTGCCATCAATGGTCAACCATTCCTTCTTCTGAATGAAGCGAAGGAACATGAGGCGATTGAAGAGGCGTTGAGTAAAGAGGTGGCGGCGGTCTTGCTCCTCATCGCTGGTGCCAAAGCCCTTGACGGCATCGCGCATGATCTCGAAGACGCGCTTGTATTCGTCATAGAACTCTTTGCTGACCCTCGACACGTCGAAGGCTTCTTCATGCTGATCTTGAATCTGCTGTGCTGTGACACCGAAGAGACCTGCGTCCAGGGTTTGCGGGTCCAACTTGCTTATGCGCTCAACCGCTGTCCGCAACCGCTCCTGCGGACCAACCGTAATGCGGCGATACCCGGCGATTATGCTGGCTCTGAACGCTGGTATCCGCGATGCGGAACTCAAACAACTCACATGGGCGCAGGTAGACCTTAAAAAGGGATACCTGACAGTTGGCAAGAGCAAAACTGAGGCCGGCGAAGGGAGAACCATCCCGCTGAACTCGGCACTCTCCGAGACGCTGGCGGAATACGCCGAATGGTACAAAGTCGTGTTTTCAGAGATACGACCTGAGTGGTATCTCTTCCCCTTTGGCAAACCCAGACCGAGCGACCCCACGCGACCCGTGACAACGCTCAAGACTGCTTGGGATACGGTGCGGCGGAACTCCAAGGTGACGGGCCGCTGGCACGATCACCGACATACGCTCATCACCGATCTTGCAGAGAGCGGCGCTGGTGAGCAGACCATCATGGACATCGCGGGACACGTCTCGCGCAACATGCTCAAGCACTACAGCCACATTCGCATGGAAGCGAAACGCGACGCCCTGGAATCGCTCGTAAAGCAGCCTACAAGAAAGAGATCACTAGAAACAGCGCGCAAGAGACCCCTGGAGGTGAATCACGTTACGAGCCCCGCTTGATACTATTTTCATTGACTAAGCGCTCTCCGAGCGAGGGTTAAAACCCTTGGCCGCGCCCCTTGCGATAACTGGAAACCCAATCCAAGGCGAAAAATCTCTGGCATAAAATATTCGCCGCGATCTTCAATTACAACGCCGATATCTTCCAGAAATCGAATTTCTGCAACTGTGACGCCAGAACTCGCAGCATCGAACGGAATTCGCTTGTTCGTTGCTTGCTGAAGTTTAGGAAAAATTTCTCTCAACGCATCAATTTCCTGCACTATCTCCTCAATCTTCTCTTTGCTGCAAGGGGTGATTGCATCACGAACCGATCTCGGGGCAAGAAGCCTATCTTGCACTCCTGCATTACGTGAATCGGCAGCTGCGTAGCGAAAGAAGCGCACCAGATCTCTTGCTTGGATTTGACCCCGAAAATCACTCAAAGCAGCAATAACCCACTCTGCCGATCTCGCTTCCCGAGAACTGTCAGGTCCCAGTTTCAGGCCCCACACCGAAACCAAGAAAGCCCTAGCCTGTTCGATTGTGAGCGTCTCCGCAAGCCTGTCGAATGAGAGACCCGCAGTCTGGCATAACCATACGGCTAGCCTCAGAGCTTCTTCTTCACTCCACCGAAGGGAGAAAGGGGCATAGAGCCTTAGGAATTGCCCAGTGTTTTGGGGAATCGCATTCTTGACCAGATCAGCTCGAACAAAAATCAGCGCACCCAAAGGCGAGTTTGGTGATTCCCGAAGATAATTAGGTATGCCTTGCAAGAGAGCTCTCAATGCAGTTTGCTGATTTGGACTGCTTTGCAGAGCCGGGAACAAGTCTTCGAGGCCGTCAATTACTATCAGCAGTCTCTTTTGCTTTTCGCGAAGATATTGGAGCACTCGGCCTGCAGAGTCGTTCTCTCCGAGGATCGGAAGCCTGAGGCTTTTGGCGATAATAGTGAACCAACGATGACGCCACCAAGTCTCATCTGCAAGTGTCTCGCGCAGCGATTCGCGTATCGCATCCTCCGCCTCAATGCTTCCCATTGGGTCGATGATCCCAAGTTCGTCAGCGGTGTTTTTCCTGCAAGCATCGACTATATCCTTCGCTGCAGCCTTGAGGTTGGTTGATTGGAAAAGCGGCCAAATCAGCACGTCATCAGCTGCACTTGGTACTGTTACGGAACCGATCTCCCATACTCGTTCGACAAATCTAGACCATTTTCCAGACCTGACCACCTGAAGGCAGGTATAGGTCTTCCCCGCCCCCTTATTGCCTACGACAACGGCGGTCGGAACAGTATCTTGAAATTGACGAGCAAGCGCTCGGAGGGGTGCGATACGAAGAAACTTGTCACCTCGGCCAGACTCGGCAAACTCAACATCCGTGGCTAGACTCTCTAGTGTCTTCCGGACCGAATCGTAGCTAACAGCAGACTGTGAGTTCGATGTCGTTCTAGTGATGCGAGATGAGATATCAACGGTTAACCTGGATGCAACCTTACAGATGTTTGAGTTTTGCACCTTCGATAGAGCATCGGTCATCGATGACAGATAGAGCAGCTCTTGGGCAAATGAAGTTTGCTCAATTTCAATCCGAGGTAAATCTATACTGTCTGCCCCCACCGCATGCTCTCCATCCTGCGGGTAGGAATGATAGAGAGATGTGATGATGTCCGACACGAATTCGCTTTCCGAAACGTCCTGAAGAACGAAGCTTATTATGACGCTCGGATCGTACAGGTCATCCCTCATAGAAATTGGAGCGACTTTAGCGAGCTCCCCCAGCACGATTTTCGTTCCTTGAACGGACTGCTTACCCGGAGTGGTGATGAGGAACCTCTGCACTCTCGGATCAAAAAGGATAGGGCTTGCAAGTTCAGATAAACCAGCTCGCAAATCTACGAGCACAACGTCCACATCTAACCTGCGACCCAACTCTCCAAGCAACTCTGCAACAGCCCAATGCCGGTCAGCTCCCGAAACGAGATGTTCCGGGCGAATATCGATCGAAAGTGACTGCTCGTCACTACGAAAAGCAGGCAAGATGAAGTGATCGATCTCTTGGTCATTTATGCGAACAGAGAGTGTTTGTCTCTTGAGAGCGTGAGCAGCAGAACTCAATGCCATCTCGGAGCCTTCGTCGTTCTCACTATGGGCTAAAGCAAGCAGGTCAACGAATGAGAAGTCGGTACCGGTATAGGACGATTCGGCCCCCGCAAGATATGTCAAACCCGGTGCTTCCAAATCCGCGTCGATGACAAGTGCCTTGAGTCCGCGCTCTGACAAAGATCGCAGGAATCCAATCAAATGCGTTGTTCGCCCCACGCCACCCTTGAAAGAATAAAACGCCAATATGGCGGGAGTATTGTCCGGAAAGGGATGTGGCAGGACAACACCGCTTGAGCCAGTTGGCAGCATGGCGACATCGCGAAAGAAAGGCTTGAGCTCTTTGACCTTCGGTTCCTGGCCTTCCTCACCTTCCTCAATGAAGACGGGCATGACTCTTGGATGTTCCGGGGAGCCATCAAGTAGTAGGCCATGCTCTCGCTCATAGCGTGGTCCGAACCAAAGGGATAGGGCTTCGTATACCGACTCTCGGGAAGTTTTCGTTTTGACGGTGACTACAAGACCGTCGAAATATGCGGACGTGCCCAACAGCCACTTGGGCCAATCCGATCCAAGAGCCCTATTGATGGTCGCATCCACATCGACCCAGGTGTACATCCAATTTTGGGTCATGACAACTCCGAATCGATCCAAGTCAAGGCCTTCTTTAGGTCTTCCGTGACTTCATTCGTAAGGTGTAGAGGGATACCATATCTGAACGCTTCGTGAAGACGGACCGGATGCACGTCCTCTTGTTGGCCCTGCCCGTGAGTCGTGCGTACTGCCCTGATCGCCTCGGGACACCTCAACTGCTTGAGTCCCTCTCTGAGGTCGTGTCCAATTTGCGCATCTTCGGGCAGTTGCGCATATTCCGTCACCCTGTAGTGATTCATCAGCAGCACCTTTAGCCCGCACTCCACCGCATATGTCAGCAGCAACTTAAACGAATTAGTGTCACATAAGCCACAATGGCTCTTGTGAACCCGATAGACCTTGAGCATTTCACGTTTGGAGGCTTTGAGCATATTTGAAGAGCCTCAATCATAGAGCATTTGGTCGTCACCATTTGGCTTCTCTGGCGGTCCCGCAGATACTCCCCCAAAGGACCATCATGATGTCGAGATTTATGACGTCTGCCCATGTGCGTTTGTGGGTACCCACAGCGTGTCGTCGTGAGTTGAAAACGTCCTTTCGGCCTGACGTGGAGGCTTAGGAAGGTATGGCAGAGACGAAGAGAATCGCTCAAGCAAGCGCAAGCGTCACGCTGGTTTGGAACACGAATGACGCTTTGAAGAAAACCGCAAAGTTACTCAGGCATACCTATATTTACCCACAGTATTCTTTTGGGGTACCCACAAAAGTCCCCACAACGAGGGAGATTTCTAGGTTTTAGTGGAGGGGCAATGCTTGTAAGCTATTGATAAATATGGCTCCTGAGGTAGGACTCGAACCTACAACCCTTCGGTTAACAGCCGAATGCTCTGCCATTGAGCTACTCAGGATCACGCTGGAATGCGCAGGCAACCAGGCGGCTGCACTCT
>Ga0302310_10001320_pt1 | contig 21165 bp, 15 predicted proteins | sample III_Palsa_N1_2_FD_200451 | JGI IMG/M metagenome (GOLD analysis project Ga0302310, IMG submission 200451) | Peat permafrost microbial communities from Stordalen Mire near Abisko, Sweden - III_Palsa_N1_2 | ecosystem: Environmental > Terrestrial > Soil > Palsa > Peat permafrost | place: Sweden...
AGCGCGCGGTCCTCGCTCGCGAGTTGGGTCAGCCGGTCGATGTGCTGATCGTGGCGAACCCGGTGTTCGGTCTCGACTTCGCATCGGTCGCGGATATTCATGCACGCATCATGGCGGCGCGCGATACCGGCGCGGCGGTCCTGCTCGTGAGCGAAGACCTCGACGAATTGCTGGAACTGGCGGACCGGATCGTGGTGATCGCGGAAGGGGAGCTCGTGTACGAGACGCCCGCCGCGAGCGCCGATCGAGCGACGCTGGGCCACTATATGGCGGGACACGGTGACTCGACGGCGCAAGTCGTTCCGGCTGCCGAAGCGTTGAAGGAGGTCATCGAATGACACGGAACCGTTGCGGGGACCTGCTATGACGATCACGATTCCAGCGTTACCGGGTCCCTTTACTTTCGATCCGTCGACAACCGCACTCGTCATCATCGACATGCAGCGCGACTTCATAGAATCCGGTGGTTTTGGGGAGTCGCTGGGCAACGATGTATCACTGCTTGCGCAGATCGTGCCGACTGTCTCCGCGCTGCTGGCGTTGGCGCGGGAAAGCGGGTGGTTCGTGGTCCATACGCGCGAATCGCATGCGGCGGATCTGTCGGACTGTCCGCCGGCCAAGCGGCTTCGCGGCGCGCCCAATGCACGCATTGGTGACGAAGGGCCGATGGGCCGCATCCTGATTCGGGGGGAGCCGGGCAATGCGATCGTCGATGCTCTCGCACCAACCGAAGGCGAGCTTGTCATCGATAAACCCGGCAAGGGCGCGTTTTATGCAACATCGCTTATGCAGGAACTGGCGGCGCGGCATATCACGCATCTGGTTTTCGCCGGCGTGACAACGGAGGTGTGCGTGCAGACCTCGATGCGCGAAGCGAATGACCGCGGATACGACTGCCTGCTTGTCGAGGACGCCACCGCCAGCTACTTTCCGGCGTTTAAGCTTGCGACGCTGGAGATGGTACGGTCTCAGGGCAGCATAGTTGGATGGACCGCGCCGCTGTCATCCTTTATTACAGCGTGAGGAACCTGCCGACGATGGACATCAACCTGCCGGAAGTCGTTGCCGAGGTGCGTGCGGCGTTCGTCGAGTATGAACGCGCGCTGGTGGCGAACGATATCGAAACGATGAACGCGCTGTTCTGGGACGCGCCGGAGACGGTGCGTTATGGCATTGCCGAAATCCAGCATGGCGGCGAGGTCATTCGCCAATGGCGCGAAACATGTGCGCCGGTACCCCCTTCGCGCACGTTGCATCAAACTGTGGTCACCACATTCGGCCGCGACTTCGCGACCGTCAGCACGCAATTCACCAGCGACGCAACGCCATTGATCGGACGCCAGATGCAGAGCTGGGCGCGGCTCGGTCCCGCCGGCGGCTTTACCATTGTGGCTGCGCACGTGAGCCTGATTCCCGAGCCCTGAAAGGCCGATAATAAGAACAAAGGGGAACTCGTATGCCGGAAGACACAATTGAAACAGGGGTCGAAGCGATCGAGCCGAACGCCGCCAATCCGCTTGCCGAACAGGTCTACCAGCGGCTGAAAAGCGATATCTTCAACTTCCGGCTTTTTCCGGGAGATCGCTTTTCGGAGAACGGTATTGCACAGTTCTATGGCGTATCGCGCACGCCGATGCGTGACGGCTTGTTCCGGCTGCAACGCGAGGGCTATCTGGAGGTTGGTTTTCGCCGTGGATGGAAGGTCGCGCGGATCGACTTCGACCAGATGGATCAGCTTTACGACCTGCGCATCGTGCTTGAAGTGGCCGCGCTTGAGCGGTTGACATCGGGGAGCGAAGCGGCACGGGAGGCGATTGATGCGCTCAAGGCAATCTGGTGCGTCGAGCCGCAAGAGCGCGAAGACGATCCGGTGAAGATGTTCGGCATGGACGAAAACTTTCATCGGCAGATCGTGGCCGCTACCGGCAATGCGGAGATGGTGCGCGTTCATAACGACGTCACCGAGCGTATCCGGATCGTGCGGCGGCTCGATTTTCTCAAGCCTCACCGGACCAGTGCTACCTATGACGAGCACTCGACCATGCTGCATCTCATCGAGCGCAGCCGGCTGACCGAGGCGACTATCCTGCTGCGTGCTCATATCACGCAGAGCAAGCTGGAAGTCCGCAAGATCACAGTGTCGATGCTGGATGCGGCACGCGATGTGAAGCTGCCGTTCGTGTCTTAGCGGTGCTGCGCCAAGGTAAATAAAAAGCGCCACTGTGGGAAACAGTGACGCAGGCCGCCAAGTTTTTTTAGAATTTCTGCCGAATACCGGTGACAGCCAGGAACTGCGTGTGGCTGCTCGACGCGCCCGATGTCCCTTCAATCGCGGCAACCGCACCGCTCGATCGCTGATAGATCAAATCGATATACACATCGGTTCGCTTCGACAAGAAGTATTGCAAAGCGCTCGTGGTCTGCCAGTAGTGCCAGCTCGCGGGCTTGGCGTTCGCGGTGACTTCGGTATACGTCTCGCCTAGCGCAGCCTTGAGCGCGGGAGTGAGCTGATAACGAATGCTTGCTTCCGCGTTCTGGAACGTCTGGTGTTGCGTGGTCGGTGTCAGGTCGAAGGTCGTGCTGGTGTACATCAACCCGAGACTCGCCTTGCCGAAATCGTAGAGACCCCCCGCGCCATAGATCTGCTGCTTAGTCACGCCCTTGATGAAGGTAAAGTAGTTATCCGAAGGGATTGCACCCGTGGTATCAACCGCCGGATTGTCGAGACGAACATACGCCGCGCCAAGACGCCATGGACCACCCGCATAAGACGCGCCTACACTGTAAGAACGGCTCATGGCAAAGTTGCCGGCGTTGTTGCTGAAGCCGTACATGGAATTAAGTTGCAAGCCATGGAAGTTTGGCGTGACGTACTTCACGGAATTATCGGTGCGGAATGTGTTGTTCAGGTCGTCGGTATCGAACGGGTGGGTACCGTATTGCGAGGTATCCGCCGAGACCTGCAACGGTTCGAGCGAGTCCTGTGCCGCGTTGTACTGGCGCCCGAATGTTACTGCGCCCCATTTGTCGCTCGACAATCCGACCCACGCCTGACGGCCAAAAATGCGGCCGTTCGCGCTCGCCGCGCCGGTCTGCAAATTGAAGCCGTTTTCAAGCTTGAAAATCGCTGCATTACCGCCGCCCAGATCTTCCTTGCCGGTAAAGCCCCAGCGGGAACCCTGCTCGCTCCCGGCGGTTGCCTGGTAATTGCTTTTGCCTCCCTGGTTACTCGTATAAGTAAATCCGCCATCGATAATGCCGTATAACGTCACGGTCGATTGAGCGTGTGCGGTCGTCGCGATAAAGCCGAGTCCTACCGACGCGGCCAATAGCGCACGCGGAGTGTGCTTGTGCATGATCCTTCCTCTTTAGTTGAGTGCTTTGGGTTTTGCTGCTGGTTTGATGCATGAAAAATTCGCGCAACAGTGCTACCCGACACCCGATGGAACGGGCGCCGCTAGACAGGCTTCAAGGACTTGCCGGCGAGTGCCGGCGTTGGGCTAGGCGTGGTTGGGGTCGGTGAGTGCCTCCAGGCTCCTGAGGGCGTTGACAGGCACTATCGGCAGAACAAGATGCGAAGGATGTTCTGTTCCCAGATACACGGTATTCACGGCAATTCGCGGCGCGCGCGCCAGCGCCGGTGATTCGCCGCTATTTGGATTGACATCGAAATGGGGGAAATTACTGCTCGATATATCCAGTCGAATCCGGTGCCCGCGCTTGAATAAATTTGCGGTAGCAAAAGGCTCGATTGTTATTTCATAGATTCGACCCGATTCGAGAAACTCGGGCTCGCTCCACGAATTATGAAAACGACAACGGAAAATACCGTCGGTCAGGTTCATGGCGAAACCTCCGGGATAATCGGTGTTCGGCGGGCACACGTCGATCAGTTTCGCGGTGAAATCGGTATCGGGTGCATCCGACGATATCCACAATCTCACGACGACCGGCCCCACGACCGCCATGTCTTCTTCCAGCGGGGGTGTTTCGAATACAACAATGTCGTTACGCGCGGCGAGCGGGACGCCCGGATTGCGTGTGCCGAAGAAGCGTTCGTCTTCGCGCTGGTCGAACGCGCCGCCTTCAAAAACCGGCGCGCCCGATGTCAGTGCTCCGCCGATGGTAGGGACGGGATTCGACGGATCGAACGCGTACGAAACCGATGCGTCCGATTCTTCAGGCGGCGTCTCCGACAACACGCCGCCTTCCCGCAAATAAAAATGCGTAAAACGCGTGTCGGCCAGCGGCCACTGCGATGACTGGATCCACGCACCGCCATGCTCCATGCGGCCATCGCCATTGCGAGCGCCGCTGCCTCCGCCCATCAGGAAGATCCTTGCAACAGGATCTGACTGCTTTACTCCTGACGTGGCGGGCTTCAGCCACCGGTCGAACCATTGCGCGCGAAACGCAAGCCAGTCCTCTGCAATCTGCCCTTCGATCCTGGCGGCAGGCCCGAAATCGACATCGCCGCTGAACGGCACGTTGCGGTCGCCATGCAGCCACGACCCCATGATCAGGTAGGTCGGCGCAGCGACAGGATCGAGCTTCGACATGGCGGCGAAGTTGTCCATGGTCGAGCGCACGTACGCGTCGTACCAGCTCGACATCAGGACCGTCGGAACGCGCGCCATGGTGTCGTAGAACCCCTCTGCATAGATGCCGGGCTGTTGCCAGAATTCATCGAAGGTTTCGTGCGTCCATTGATCGAACAGATAGCGCTCGTATTCAGGTACGAAACGCAAAGGCGATTCACCTGGACGCCACGGCATGCGTGAAAACCATTCCCTCAAATCCTGTGCGTCGAGTGCCGCCTTGAGCAATGGATCGTTCAATACCGCCTGACTCCCCTTGGCCTGATTGACCGCCCAGGTTGCCTGCTTGAGTTCGAAAGCGCCGCCTTGCCGAATGCCGCATTGATAGCTGTTCGAGAAACCGCCCGAGTCCATCACCATGCACACGAGGCCCGGCGGGTTCAGGCATGCGGCGGCCATTTGCGTGTGCGCCGCGTAGGAGAGCCCCATGGTGCCAACGCGGCCTGTCGACCAATCCTGTTGCGTGATCCATTCGAGCGTGTCATACCCGTCCGGCCCCTCCGACAGATACTTGGTGAACTCGCCCTCCGACGCATGACGTCCGCGACAATCCTGGAACACGACCGCGAAGCCTCGGGCAACGAAATACGCGGCAATATCGCCACGATGCGCAGCCGGCTCTCCCCGGTTGATCTCCGAACGCGATACGTCGCGCTTGCCATAAGGCGTGCGTTCGAGAATCGCCGGCAATGGCGCATCGATACCCGGACGAAAACCTGCCGGGAGGTGAACGTCGGTGGCGAGGCGAACGCCATCGCGCATGGGGACCATGAACTCCGTGCACGTTGCCTCCTGACTGGATGCAGCGTCGGACGTATTGTTGTGAACCGTATCGATCATTTTTATCGGATTCCTACATAAGTTGCCGTGGTGAATTCAGCCTTGTTCGGGTGAAACGTGATGCCGTTGCGTGTCGCCCAGAAGTTCTCGGGGAAATACAGCGGGACGACGCCGAGATCGCGAAATCCCGCTTCGGCCGCTTGCTCAAGCAAGCGCTCGCGCTGCACGGGGTCGAAGCTGGCGCTAGCCGCGGCGAGTGCCTGATCTAGTGCGGGATTCGAGTAGCGCGCGCGATTGAACGCGCCGGTTCCCGCGCTTCGCGAATAGGTCGCCATGACGTTGGAAAGCGCGACGGTCGAGTCACTTGTCGTATTTCCGAAGCTGAAGATGAAGGCGCTGTAGCTTTGCTTGGCGGCGGCGCCGACATAGACGTTGTAGGGCTGCGTGACCACGTTCGCGATCCGGATGCCGCCGCGAGCCAGCATTTGCCCAACTGCCTGGGCGACGTCGCCATCTGAGGAAAAACGGTCGTTGGACGAATGGATCGTCAGCGTGAATCCTTGTGGGTAGCCTGCTTGCGCAAGCAGTTTTTTCGCTCCCGCGAGATCATAGGTATCGGCTGGCAATGCCGTTGAGTAACCGCCTATTCCCTGCGGCACGATCTGGCCCGCCGGAACGCCCGCGCCATTCAGCAGATATTGCGTGATGGCGCGCCGATCGATCATCTTCGATATAGCCTGCCGTACGCGCAGATCTCGCAGCGGATTGCTTCGCAGCGGTTCGCCGTTTGGGCCGCTCACGAACGGAGACTGCTGGCGGCTTGAGTCCAGCGCGAGATAGATCAGCCGCGCCGACGGTCCTGAGTAAAGCGTTACCGCCGGATCGCGCTTGAGCCGTGGCACATTGACCGGCGGAACGTTATCGATCAGGTCGACGGAGCCGGAAAGCAGCGCCGACATGCGCGCGGCATCGTTGGCGACGAAGCGGATCGTGACCGTGTCGAACGGCGGCTTGGGACCCCAATAGTCGTCGTTGCGCGTGAGTTCGAGATAGTCGCCTGGAACCCAGCGTTCAAGTTTGTAAGGACCGGTCCCGACTGCTACAGCGGGTGACACGTACTGGTTGCTTGGGTGGCCTTCGGTTGCGTGCTGAGACACGATGAACAGCATGCCGATCTGTTCGAGAAACCCGGGCGCAGGGGTCTTCGTATGGATGCGCAGCGTAAGCGGATCGAGCACGTCAATGGACGCGATATTCGCCACTGCGCCGGAGAAGGGCGCGGGGCTGTTCGGCACGTTCGACGCGCGTTTCACCGAGTACACGACGTCGCGCGCGGTGAACGGCGTACCGTCGTGAAATCGAACGTTGGGGCGCAGCTTGAATTCCCACGTGTTTGGATCCACGACTCGCCACGCCGCAGCTAGACCTGGCTGAATTTGCAGGTTCACATCACGCGCGATCAAGTGCTCGAAGATGTTTTCCACTTGCTGATTGCTCTGCGTGCGAGAGAACAGCGGATCCATCGACGAAGGTTCGGCAGCAACAGCCATGATCAGCGCGCGGGCAAACGCGCTCGGCGGGATGCTGCATGCGGCGATCAGAATGCATGCAGCTGCGATCCGGAGGCGACTCATTGTGCCTCCGTGAACAGATGACAGGCGACCCGGTGATTACTCGCCGCTTCCGTCAATTCCGGATGCTCGACACTGCAGCGCGGCATCGCGTGTGGACAGCGCGGGTGAAAATGGCACCCTTTTGGAGGCGCAAGCGGAGACGGAATCTCGCCCTTGATGGATTCATAGGCGCGCTTCCTGTTCGATAAGCGTGGCACCTGATCGAGCAGCGCGACCGTGTACGGATGCAGCGGCCTGGCGAACAGATCAGCCGTAGATGCGGACTCCACGATCCGCCCCAGATACATGATCGCGACCCGATCACTGATATGTTCAACCACACCGAGATCATGGCTGATAAAGAGGTATGTCAGCCCAAGATCAGCGCGCAGCCGCATGAACAGATTGATGATCTGGGCCTGGATCGACACGTCGAGCGCCGCAATCGATTCGTCGCAGATCAGGAAATCGGGCTTCACCGCCAAGGCTCGACCGATGCTGATGCGCTGTCGCTGCCCACCGGAAAACTGATGTGGATAGCGCTGTCTCACATCTGGATTCAATCCAACCCGCTCCATCACATCGACAACGTAATCATCCAGGTCGCGCCGCTTCACCATGCCATGCACGAGTGGCGCCTCGCCGATAATTTCCCGCACCCGTTTGCGTGGATTAAGCGATGACATCGGGTCCTGAAAGATCATTTGCGTTCCGAGCCGGTGCGCAAGCCTTCCGCGCGAGCCGAGCACCGTCGTGCCGGCGCCATTTGCATCGGTAACGTGAATGGTTCCTGACGAAGGCGGCACCACGCCCGCCAGCATGCGGCCGAAGGTCGACTTGCCGCAGCCGGACTCACCGACGAGCCCGACCACTTCTCCGCGATGGATCTCGAGGTTCACGGTGTCCACAGCGTGGACCGTATGCGACACGGGCTTGGCGCCCAGCATCTGCGCAATGCGCTCCGCATAACTCGAACGCTTCACGAAACGGCGCGACACCTTGTCGGCCTTGATAAGAACTTGCGTGCTCATGCTGCAACTCGCTCAACGGGATGGAAACATCGGTGGAGATGGCTCTCGCCCGCTCTGAACACCGGCGGTTTTTGCGTCCTGCATGTGTCGGTGGCATGCGTGCATCGCGGTGAGAAGGCGCAACCGGCGGGCAACGCAAGCGCCGAAGGGGCGACGCCTGGGACCTGCATCAGCGGCTCGCCGCGCGCCACGTTCTCGGGCACCGAACCCAGCAGTCCGATCGTGTACGGATGCTGCGGATGTTTCAGGATCGTATCCACGTCACCCGTTTCGACCACGCGTCCCGCGTACATTACGCAGATGCGATCGGCAAGACCCGCCACCACCGCTAGATCGTGGCTGACCCAGACCATCGCCGTGTTCGAGCGCGCGCACAGCTTCTGCATTTGCGCCAGGATCTGCGCCTGGATCGTGACGTCGAGCGCGGTCGTGGGCTCGTCCGCAATGATCAGGTCCGGCTTGTGCAGCATTGCGATCGCGATCGCCACGCGCTGCCGCATGCCGCCCGACAACTGATGCGGATACGCCTTGAGCCGTTCATCGGGCGCGGGAATGCCGACCGCCGCGAGCGCCTCGCGCGCCTGTTCGCGAGCGGCTTGTTTCGACACCGACGCGTGAGCGCGCACGGTTTCAATCATCTGCGTATCAATGCGAAGAACGGGATTCAGCGTCATCATCGGATCCTGGAAAATCATTGCGATGCGATTTCCCCGTAGTTGCCGCAGCGCTTCCCGGCCATAGCTCGTCAGGTCCACACCCTTGAACAGAACACGTCCACCGACAATGCGTCCCGGCGCGTCGATCAAACCGAGGATCGAAAAACCGGTGATTGATTTCCCCGAACCCGACTCGCCGACAAGGCCGACGATCTCGCCGGGATAGACATCGAAGCTCACGTCGTCAACCGCTTTTGCAACGCCGGCCGCCGTGAAGAAATGGGTCTGCAACTTCTCGACCGATAAAGTTGGAATAGCTGGAGACATGAGGTTTCCTATTTCTGAAGGCGCGGATTGAGCGCCTCGCGCAAGCCGTCGCCGACCATGTTCATGCTGAAGACGAGCATGACCAGCAGCACGCCGGGGAACACGCTGATCCAATAGAAGCCGGCAAGCAACTGCTGGTAGCCGTTCGCAATCAGCAAGCCGAGAGAGGGTTGCGTCACGGGCAAGCCGATCCCGAGAAAGCTCAACGTTGCTTCAGCGGAGATGGCGGCTGCCACCTGCACCATCGCAATCACAATGACAGGCGCCAGGCAGTTGGGCAGCAACTGGCTAAAGAGTGCACGCCGATGACTGAAACCGAGGCACAACGCCGCCTCCATGTACTCCTTCTTGCTTTCGACGGCCGCGACCGCGCGCACCGTGCGGGCGAAGTACGCCCATTGCACGATCACGAGCGCCAGGATCACCTTGCTCACGCCCTGGCCGAGAATGGCGAGCGTCATCAAGGCCACGAGGATGGTCGGGAAGCCGAGCATGAGGTCGACCGTGCGCATGATCAGCGTGTCGATCCAGCCGCCGAAATACGCGGCCACCAGGCCGAGCGTCGTGCCAACGATCAAGGCAAACGCGCCGCTCGAGATCCCGACGCCAAGACTGGTGCGAAGGCCAAACATCATGGCGGCGAACATGTCGCGGCCGAGCGCGTCGCTGCCTAGCAGGAAGAGATGTCCAAGGTGGCCGCGTGCGCCGGGAGGCAGCCTGCCATCGACAATATTCAGCTGCGCGAGGTCGTACGGATTCTGCGGTGCGAGCCATGGCGCAAGGATCGCCACGATGATCAGCGCAATGCAGGTCAGCGACGCGAGCGCAACGGCGGGGCGGCCGAACATGCCGCGCAATGCCTGTCCCGTGCGTGTGTCGCGGTTGGTGGTCCAGCGCGGCAGGATGTTCGAAAGCGTGCTCATGTCAGGCACCTCCCAGACGCACGCGCGGATCGAGCAGCGAATAGATGATGTCGACCAGCAGGTTCAGCAGCGTGAACATGGCGACCACGATCAGCAGATACGCCACGACCACGGGACGATCGAGCCGCATGATGCTGTCGATGATCAGCTTGCCCACGCCCGGCCACGCGAAGATGGTTTCAGTCACCGTAGCGAACGCGATCAGCGAGCCGAACTCCATGCCGACCACCGTGACGATCGGGATCATGATGTTCTTCAGCACGTGGACAAAAATGATCCGGCGCTCGCGCAAACCCTTGGCGCGGGCAAATTTCACATAATCGAGGGGCAACGTTTCCCGGACTCCGGCGCGGGTCAACCGGGTCACGAGCGACATCTTGAACAGTGAGAGATTCAGCGCCGGCAGGATCAGGTGGATCAGTCCATCGCGCGTCGCGAGGCTCGTATGGATGCCGAGCAGGGTGCCAAGATGCCCTCGACCTGCCGAGGGCAGCCAGCCCAGTGTCACCGAAAAGATCAGCACGAGCATGATGCCCTGCCAGAAGTTCGGCAGGCTAAAGCCGAGGATCGAGCTGCCCATGATTACGCGGTCGACCGGCGAGTTGGCCTTCATGCCGGCCAGCAGTCCAAGTGGCAGCCCAATCAGCAACGCCATGACGAGCGCCACGACTGCCAGTTCGAGCGTGGCCGGCAGGCGTTCCATGATCAGCTGGATCGATGGCTGGTTGAACACGAACGACCGGCCAAGATCGCCATGCAGCGCGTGTTCTACAAACAGCAAGTATTGCTTCCACATCGGCTGGTCCAGACCCAGCGAGTGCACTGCCTGCGCTATGTCGGCCGGGCTGGCGTCGGCGGGCACGAGAATCTGGATTGGGTCGCCAATAGCGAACACCCCGCAGAAAACGAGCACCGAGGTCAGCATCAGGATGCCGGCACTCTGTACAAACCGATGGATGATGAAACCGATCATTGCGTAACAACCTCGAGCGTTAAGTTTTACGAACCCTGCGACCTTGCCGGGCGATAGAAGCGTTTCAGGCCGCCGAAAAGCCCCGGCAAATCTCGTTCAGTTTCGCGATAATTAGGCCGACAATTTTTGGATGCAACACTATGCTGAATCTGCATAGCCTTATGTGCGAGCAAGGATGAACCTCAAACAGATCGAAGCGTTCGAAGCGGTGGCAAGCCTCGGAACCACTACCGCCGCGGCTCAGCGGCTGGAAATCTCACAATCGGTTGTCAGCAGGCTGCTGGCTCAACTGGAAGAAGACCTCGGGCTCAGACTTTTTGTACGGGAACAAGGCAGGCTTACCCTGACGCGCGAGGGTGCCGCTTTAGTCGATGAAGTGAAGATCCTGCTCGATGGCTCGCATTGCTTGCGGCGTCACGCGCAGCAACTGCGGCTTGGCGGAATGCAACGAAAACTGGTTCGCGCAATGGTGCCCAACACGTTCGCCCAGCACGTCATGCCGCAAATTATGGAAATGTTCTGCAAGGCGCACGAGGATGCCGTGCTTGAGGTCTTGTCAGGCACTTATGGACAAGGCGCGCGCGCCCTCTTGAGCCGGGAAGTCGATCTGGCGTTCGTCCAGATGCCGGAGGGCCTGCCCGGTTTGCGGGTTCATCGCGTGTTTCCTTCGCAGTCTGCCTGCGTTGTACCCATCGATCATCCGCTGGCCGCGCTCGACAAGATCAGCGCGCTGGATCTCGAACTCGTGCCGCTGATCTTGCTCGGGCGGCAAAGCCTGCACAGGCGCGAGGTCGATATGGCTTTTCGCCGCGCCCACATCACGCCGCGTGTACTGGCGGAAGTCCATTCGGTCGGTGTGGCCTGCGCCATGGTTGCGCGAGGCATGGGCGTGACGATCGTCACCCAGGTGCTAGCGGCGTGCTGTCCATCGGAAGGAATCGCTATCAAGCCGTTCGAACCCGCGCTGCCGTTTGAAATAGGTTTGGCGACGCTGCAGGAGACACCGGGGAGTTCGATGACGGTCGCGTTGCTGGATTGCATTGGCGACACGCTGGCAGGCCTCAACGCCCAATCCGCGGCTGGGTAACTCCACGCCGATTCTGCAGACAAGTGGCCAGGCTTGTCTCGTCCGGCGACGAGTCAACAGGCGGCCAGAAATGCCCGGCAATTACTGCGCTCGACCCCGATCCATTCGTCTGATCAAGTCACTATGTCCGCGACAGGGGAATAGTGCGTGTAGTATTCAAATGGATAATTGCAGCTCGCCCCGAAGGTGTTCCTGGGAGACGTGAAATGCGCGTACTGATCGTCGATGATCACGAACTGTTCAGAGCCGGATTGGCGCTGCTGCTAAGAGAGCTCTTTCCGAGCATCGAGTTGTTGCACGCGAGTACGTTGTCGCAAGGCATGAGTCGTGCGCTTGGCGAACTCCTGAACATCGTTTTTCTCGATCTTGATCTTCCCGATGGTCACGGCTGCAGCGCGCTTGCCGAATTGAAGGAGTCGCGACCGTCGTTGCCGGTGATCGTGATATCGGCCGACGAGAGCGTGGAAACCATCAGTCGATGCATCGAACTTCGCGCCATGGGATACGTGCCCAAATCGTCGCCTCCCGAGGCGCTTCATGCAGCCATAAGCGCAGTGCTTGCCGGGGGCGTGTTCCTGCCCGCCGTCAGCATTGCGAGGCTCAGGCGTGACATGGGCACGGACGAGGCGCCGGCAAATGGACCTGGGATAGCGAAATCGAGCGTGAGTTCGGAAATTAGCACCGCATCCGAATTGGGACTTACTCCACGAGAGTTTGAAACATTGGCGTGGCTCGTACGCGGACTTCCCTCCAAGGCAATTGCGTTGAAAATGGGGCTCGAGGACATTACCGTACGGAAATACGTCAGTCACCTGCTTGCGCATTTCCACTTGCGGCGCCGTACGGAACTCATCGTCATGCTGGCGGAAAGGGGGATCAAACTCGGTGTTCCGCCAGTCACGGATCCGGCACATGACCGGAGCCTGTCAGCGGTTGAGCGGCCACGAAACGACTGACTTCAGCGAGCGTGCTCTGCGGCCCGGAGGACTTGCGCAGCAGCACGAACGGTTCGGCGAAATCGCGCAGTGCGCGGGGAGATACCAGTTCGCCCGTGATGACAAGTAAGACCGCACATTCCAGCGAAAGCGGCGTCTGCTGCGTTCGCGCGGCAGCACGGCCCCTCGGCTCGACGCCAGGCAATTTACTTTTGGACGATGATCGTGCTTGCTGTGCGAGTAGATCGCACTCCTCATTCCATATTGTTTGATCCGCCGCAGAAACCAACGCGCCCATCGTGCACATTGATAGGTGCAATGGCCTCGATGTGATCTTCAGGTCTCTCGTGGATATAACCATTGGTTTATCCTGTGCACTCGCAGTCGTGACCGTCAGTGCGACAAGGGCGGTGGCGAATGCACTGACGACGAAAGTGGTGGTAATCAGTCATTCGATTTCTCCAACGTTAAAAGAGCGTAGCGACCTAAAGGCATAGCGACAACGCTAATGCTCGCGCGTACGTTATAAAAAGTCATGCCCGAACCTGCCTTGTTATGCCGGCGATGGTGAGTCGCGGCACACTCAGTATCCGGAATCGGAGTCAGCGGAAGATTGCATGGTCTTGTGCTAATTGGTATCGGATTGCGATCTGCACGCGCAGACCAGCGGTTCGAAAAAGCGGAAAACGGCTTCCATTAGCCATGAGGTTGGTGAATATGAAATCAGCGCGTCTCAGATCGATAACCCGCGACGCTACCGGCGCCCTTGCCGGTGCGTTGACCGTCGTTCCCATCATTCTCAGTTGTGGCGCTGTGCTGTACGAAAGCATGGGTGCGGCCTGGGTGACGGCCGGCATATCGGCTGCCTTTGTCGCGGCGGTGGTGGCGGCCATCGTCACGGCGCTGCTGGGCAAGACACCGTTGCACATGAATTCACCGAAAACCACGCATGCCGCGATTTTGTCGGGGTTGATCGCAAGCGTGGCGACGGATCCATCGTTTGCTTCCGCCAATGCTAGTGGGGGCGTCGCGCCCATCCTGATAGCGTGCACCGCATTGCTGGTTTCCGGTATCGTTCAGACGATCCTGGGCGCTTCCCGCCTCGGCCTGCTCGTCAAGTTTGTTCCGTATCCGGTTCTCGCGGGCTTCATCAACGGGTTTGCGATCCAGATCATCCTGAATCAACTACCCCGCGCCCTGGATATCGATGGGCCGGAAGAACTGCTGCGGGCGTTGAACGGCACGGTGCTGATCAACTGGTGGGCTTTGGGATTCGCCCTCGTGTCCGGTGCGTTCGTTGTCCTGGCAAAAAAGAGAAGCGGGCCTGTTCCTGCGGCATTGATCGGCCTCTTTGCCGGGACGGCAATTCAGATGCTGTGCTTGCGGCTTGTTCCAGATGAGGACCTGGGCGCCACGATCGGAGCGCTACCGCCCGGCATACCGCTGATCTTGCGCATGACCGACATCCTGAACTTCGTCAGCTCCGCGGACTTTTACAATCACGCCGCGGTGATACTGGCGACCGGCATCACGATCGCACTCGTGTCGTCAATCCAGTCCCTGCTGAGCATCTCGAGCACTGAGCAACTTTTCGGAGCTCGCCACAACAGTAATCGCGAACTGGTCGTGCAAGGCGTCTCCAACATCGCGTCGGCCTTGTTTGGCGGCGCGCCGAGCGGCGGATCGCCCAACATTACCCGCATCGTCCATGCAAGCGGAGGACGTACCGGCGTGACCAACCTGATGTACGCATGCGCGCTACTGGCGCTGTCCTATGGATTGAGCCAGGTTGTCGGCCACATTCCGCTCTCTGTCATGGCCGGCGTTGTGATCGTGACCAGCGCGGAGGCGATGGACAAGTGGACACATCAACTGCTGCGCGCCGTGGGTTATGGCGGCCATTCTTCGACCCGCCGGGAGACTTTTGTTAACCTTGCGATGGTGTTCGTCGTGACCGTGCTAGTCGTCTTCGCGAGCGTACTGGTTGCGCTCGGTGTGGGTTTCGCCGCCGCGTTGATCGCGTTCATCTATCGCTCGAATGCGCAGATGATTCGACGCATACAGCACGCCACGCAGCTTCGCTCCAGAACGCGACGCTCACGTGCTTCGGTTGAAGCGCTTGGCCAGCATGGTCGCCGGATTGCTATCGTCGAACTTGACGGTCCGCTTTTCTTTGGCTCGGCGGAGAGAGTCGAGCGAGTGGTAAGCGATGAATTATCCGGCAGCGACTGGGTGTTGCTCAACCTGAAACGCATCAGCCATTTCGACAGTAGCGGCGTATTGATGTTGAAGCGACTCGATGAACTGCTGGTCAGGTCCGGCAGGCGCCTGCTTTTTGCACCGCGCCACTTCGAGGGGCGCCGCCGGAAGTCTCTGGCGGAATGGGGGCTGACGAAGCCGGAAGCCGAGTTGCGCGTATTCGATAGCACGGACGCCGCGCTATCGCAGGCTGAAGATGAACTGCTCGACAAGTTGGCCGTGCAGGAATGCGATCAGGAAATCGACCTTGCGGCATTTCCCGTTACTCAGGAGATGAACGATGACGAGCGGGCGCTGCTGCTGAGCCTGGCGACCCGCAGGTCATTTGCTGCCGGCGAAATCGTGATCGGACGCGAGGGCCCGCGTGGTGGCTTGTTACTCCTGACGCGAGGCCGGCTCAGCGCCCTCTGGGAAAAGGACGAGAAGACGTTGCGCACTGCCAGTTACCGGGCCGGCATGGCGCTTGGCGAAATACCGTCGATGCAGGAGCGCCAGCGCCTGGTAAAGCTTGTCGCCGATACGCCGGCCGTCTTGCTGGAGTTATCGCAGGACGCGCTCGCACATTTGCGCACGACGATGCCGGGCCTTGACGCGAAGCTGATGCGCAACCTGAGCATTGAAATCGGCTATCGCCTCTGCGACCTGCTGGAGACGATAAGAGATCTCGAGGGCGATTGAGCGGCGCGCCTGGATTTGGTTGTGGAGAACGATCAAAAGAAGGTCATATGTGCCGTAGCACGTTTTGTGTGGCCGTGACCATTTTCCGACCCAGGCCCTGTCGAAAATACTGTATGGGTGTACAGTGTCGGCTTCATCGGCCGTTATCTCGCTAATGCGTGTCGAACGGCGGCTCCCCAGCGCGAGCCGCGCTTCGCCCAGGCGCACTGGCGGACGATCTAACTCATTGAACCGGTTAGGAAAAATTGGCATCCAACAACGCAATCCGCATTCGCGGCGCTCGCCAGCACAACCTTAAGAACATCGATCTGGACCTTTACACGGGTCAGATGACCGTGGTGACCGGCCCTTCGGGCTCGGGCAAATCGAGCCTCGTGTTCGATACGCTCTACGCCGAGGGCCAGCGTCGCTACGTTGAAACGTTCAGCGCTTATGCGCGGCAATTCCTCGACCGGATGGACCGTCCGCAGGTGGATCGCGTGGACGGTGTGCCGCCGGCAATCGCCATCGACCAGACCAATCCGGTGCGCAGTTCGCGCTCGACCGTCGGCACGATGACCGAGCTGAATGATCACCTGAAGTTGTTCTACGCGCGCGCCGCCGAGCTCTTCGATAAAAAGACCTCGCATCAGGTCCGGCACGATACGCCGGAGACCATCTACGTCGAATTGCTCGAGCGCACGAAGGCGAATGATCCGCGGATCGCGATCACGTTCCCGGTGGAACTGCCCGAGTCCGCCAGTGACGACGAAGTCGCACAGTGGCTTTCCGCCAGCGGCTACACGCGTGTGCAGGCAAAGCGGCACGTGGATGGCCGCCAAATGCTCGATGTGGTCGCAGACCGGTTCCGCTTGCAGAAGACCGAGCGGTCACGGGCGCTGGAGGCCATTGAAGGTGCTTTGCTGCGCGGCACGGGCCGCGTGAATGTCTACCTGCTGCCGGAGCCGGGCGCGGACGATGCGGACAAGCCCGTGGACGTCCCCGCTTGGCGCTTCTCCACCGGCCTGCACAGCCCCGAAAGCGACATCCGCTACGCCGATCCGCAACCCGCATTGTTCTCGTTCAACTCGGCGTATGGCGCATGCGAAACGTGTCGCGGCTTTGGCCGGGTGATCGGCGTTGATCTCGGCCTCGTGATACCGGACGAGCGCAAGACGCTGCGCGGCGGCGCGGTCAAGACGCTGCAAACGCCCGCATGGAAAGAGAATCAGGACGACCTGCTGCGCTACGGCGCGAAAGCGGGTATCCGTCTGGGTGTGCCCTGGAGTGAACTCACGCGGAAGGAACGCGACTGGGTGATCAACGGGTCGCCCGACTGGTCCGGCAAGTGGCAAAACCAATGGTATGGCGTGCAGCGTTTCTTCGATTACCTCGAATCGAAAGCGTACAAGATGCACATTCGCGTGCTGCTGTCGAAATATCGCAGCTACACGAAATGTCCGACATGCGAGGGCGCACGCCTCAAGACCGAAGCGCTGTTGTGGCGTCTCGGCACGAAGGAGCAAGCAGACGCCGTATTGAAGCCGGCCGACCGTTTCCTGCCGGCAGGCGTGGAATGGACGCGTGCGCAACTGGAAGCGCTGCCGGGCCTCACGCTGCACGACCTGATGCTGATGCCTATCGACCGCATTCGTCGTTTCTTCGACTCGCTGACGTTGCCAAGCACGCTGCTCGACGACGCCCTCAAGCTCCTGCACAACGAAGTCCGCACACGCCTGAAATATCTCTGCGATGTCGGCCTCGGTTACCTCACGCTTGATCGCCAGAGCCGTACGCTGTCGGGCGGCGAAGTGCAGCGGATCAACCTGACGACCGCGCTCGGTACGTCCCTGGTGAACACGTTGTTCGTGCTCGATGAACCGAGTATCGGCTTGCATCCGCGTGACCTGAATCGCATTGTCGAAGCCATGCACCGCTTGCGCGACGCGGGCAATACACTGGTCGTGGTGGAGCATGACCCGTCGGTGATGCTCGCGGCGGATCGTCTCATCGATATGGGTCCGGGACCGGGCGAGCGCGGCGGCGAGATTGTCTATGACGGGCCGCCGAATGAAATCGAGCATGGCGATACGCTGACCGGCGCCTACCTTGGCGGCCGCAAGCATGTGGCGCATGCGTCCAACTGGCAGCGCCGCGCGGTCGATGCGAAGACGCCGCGGCTCGTGCTCGAAGGCGCGACCGAACACAATTTGCGCGACGTCACCGTCGAGATCCCGTTGCAACGGCTGGTGTGCGTGACGGGCGTGTCGGGGTCGGGTAAATCGACGCTGATCCAGGACGTGCTCGCGCCCGCGTTGCAGCGTCATTTTGGCAAGGCGACAGAATCGCCCGGTGCATTCCGCGCGTTGAAGGGCGCCGATGCCTTGAGCGAAGTGATCTTCGTCGATCAATCGCCGATCGGGCGCACGGCGCGTTCGAATCCCGCGAGTTATGTGGGTGCGTTCGACGAGATTCGCAAGCTGTTTGCCAAGGCGCCGCTGGCCGCTCAACGTGGTTATAGCGCAGGCATGTTCAGCTTCAATTCCGGCGATGGCCGTTGCCCGACTTGCGGCGGTTCGGGCTTCGAGCACGTCGAGATGCAGTTCCTGAGCGACGTCTATTTGCGCTGCCCGGATTGCGATGGACGGCGGTACCGGGCGGAAATCCTGGATGTGCAGATCGAGCGCGACGGCAAGTCGCTCAGCGTGGCGGATGTACTCGACCTGACCGTGAGCGAAGCCGTTGCGTGCTTTGCAAAAGACAAGGAAGTGCTGCGTGTGTTGCAGCCGATTGTCGACGTCGGGCTGGAATATGTGAAGCTTGGGCAACCGGTTCCCACGCTCTCGGGCGGCGAAGCGCAGCGCCTGAAGCTGGCGGGTTTCCTGGCAGAAACGGCACAGGCGAGCGGCAACCTGCCGGGCCGCTTGTTCATGTTCGACGAGCCCACGACGGGCCTGCATTTCGACGATATCGCCAAGCTGATGCAGGCGCTGAGACGCCTGCTGGAACGCGGGCATTCGCTGATCGTGATCGAGCACAACCTCGACGTGATCCGCGCGGCCGACTGGATCATCGATCTTGGTCCCGAAGGCGGCGATGCGGGCGGTCTGGTGGTTTGTGTCGGCACGCCAGACGATGTTTCGGCATGCGAACAATCGCATACTGGCAAGGCCTTGCTCGACTACGAAGAGGCGATGGCGCCCGGCGCGGCGCAGAAGCGCGCAGCGGGCGTTCCGCTGCAACTGGCCGCGGAAATTGCGGCGGCGCGGCGCGCGTTGCAGGGCGAAGACGTGGTGCGTATTGTCAACGCACGCGAGCACAACCTGAAGTCGCTCGACGTCGATATCCCGCACGGCAAGTTCAACGTGATCACGGGCGTGTCGGGCTCGGGCAAGTCGACATTAGCGTTCGATATCCTCTTCCATGAAGGTCAGCGCCGTTATCTGGAATCGTTGAATGCGTATGCGCGTTCGATCGTGCAGCCCGCCGGACGTCCCGAAGTGGACGCCGTCTATGGCATTCCGCCGACCGTTGCCATCGAGCAGCGTTTATCGCGTGGTGGCCGTAAGAGCACGGTCGCGACCACGTCCGAAGTCTGGCATTTCCTGCGGCTTCTATACGTGAAGCTCGGCATCCAGCATTGCGTCCACGACGGCGCACCGGTCACGGCGCAAAGCCCCGAATCGATCGTCGCGCAGATCATGCGGGATTTCAAAGGCCAGCATATCGGCTTGCTCGCACCGCTCGTGGTGAACCGCAAGGGCATTTACACGGATCTCGCGAAGTGGGCGAAGACACGCGGACATACGCATTTGCGCGTGGACGGCGAATTCCTTTCCGTCGATCCGTGGCCGAAGATCGATCGCTTCAAGGAGCACACCATCGAGTTGCCGGTTGGCGATCTGATTGTCAGCGCGAACGATGAAGCCACGCTGAAAGCAATGCTCCTGGAGACGCTCGAACTCGGCAAGGGTGTGATGCATTTGCTTGCCCCGCTTGACGACTTGCATGGTGCGTTGAACGGTGGAAAGAAGGGGACGAAGCACATTGGCGAGATACGGGTGTTCTCGACCAAACGCGCATGTCCGGTCTGCGGCACGAGTTATCCCGAACTTGATCCGCGCATGTTCTCGTACAACAGCAAGCACGGCTGGTGCAACACCTGCGTGGGCACGGGCGTCACGCTCACGCGCGAACAGCGTGAAGTCTACGACGACACCGTGATCTCCGACGACGGCCGCGGCCGCGAGCAGACGATTCCATCGGCGCAACAGGAACCGGACGACGTCGGCGACCAGCCTTGCCCGGATTGCAGCGGCACGCGCCTGAACGAAGTCGCGCGGGCGGTGACGTTCGGCGATCAGCCGATAACGGAAGTCGGCCGTTGGACGGTTGGCGCAACGCGCGGCTGGATCAAGAAGCTGAAGCTCAAGGGCCGCGATGCGGATATCGCCCGCGACGTGGTGAGTGAAATCGAAGGGCGTTTGCTGTTCCTCGAAGAAGTCGGTCTTGGTTATCTGAGCCTGGATCGTGCGGCGCCCACGCTCTCGGGCGGCGAAGCGCAGCGCATTCGCCTTGCCGCGCAACTCGGCAGCAACTTGCAGGGCGTGTGTTATGTGCTGGATGAGCCGACCATCGGTCTGCACCCGCGTGACAACAAGATCCTGCTGGATGCACTGAAGAAACTCGGTGACAAGGGCAACACGCTGGTCGTGGTGGAGCACGACGAGGACACCATTCGCCGTGCGGATCACATCATCGATATCGGTCCGGGGGCGGGGAAGCGCGGCGGTACGGTCGTGGCGCAAGGCGGCGTGGCCGATCTCGCGGCGCAGCCGGATTCGCTCACGGGCCAGTATCTGGCGAACCCGATCCAGCATCCGTTGCAAGCGCGTCGTGATGTAAAGACCGCGACCGCGAAGCGCGCCGCAACGCCGGAGAACTGGCTCACGGTTCACGGTGCGACGCTGCACAACCTGCGCAACGTCACCGCGAGCATGCCGTTGGGTCGCCTGATTGCCATCACGGGCGTGAGCGGTTCCGGCAAATCCACGCTCGCTCGTGACGTGCTGATGACCAATCTGCTGGATGCGGTGGGCCGCTCGGTTCTGTCGTCGCCGGCTACTCGCCGTGCACGCAAGACCGCGCAAGCCGACATGCCCGCGCGCAACCGTTCGAGCGTGTTGTCACGCGAGGCGCTGCGTGTGAAGTTCGACGTTGCGCATCGCTGGCAAGGGTGCACGGAGGTGACCGGGTTCGAGACCATCGACCGTGTGCTGGAAGTCGACCAGACGCCGATCGGCAAGACGCCGCGCTCGTGTCCGGC
>Ga0302310_10001321_pt1 | contig 21160 bp, 16 predicted proteins | sample III_Palsa_N1_2_FD_200451 | JGI IMG/M metagenome (GOLD analysis project Ga0302310, IMG submission 200451) | Peat permafrost microbial communities from Stordalen Mire near Abisko, Sweden - III_Palsa_N1_2 | ecosystem: Environmental > Terrestrial > Soil > Palsa > Peat permafrost | place: Sweden...
ACGCCAGGTCTGCGGCCGCGTAGAACTCGTTCAACTCACCGATCGAATCGAGCAGCACCACATCGGCCGCCGAGGCATTGGCCTGGGGATCACTGCGACGTACGAAGTGCATGCCCTGGGCACGCAACAGCGCTGCGACCTCCTCGAATCGCGGCGCATGGCGAGGCGCCAGCACCAGCACCGCAGGCTGCAGATCCAGAAGCTGTGCGTGAGCCGCAACGGCCGCCTGTTCCTCGCCCGGGTGCGTGCTGCCGGCGACCCACAGGAAGCGTTGACCGGCATAGCGCGCGCGCAGTGCCGCCCCACGCGCCGCAATCTCAGGATCGCTCAGGCGATCGAACTTGATGTTGCCGCACACGATGGCGCGCTGCGCGGGTACTCCCAGTCGCACGAAGCGCGCCGCATCGGCAGCGCTCTGGGCCGCGATGGTCACGGCGGCGGTAAAGGCAGGCCGCACCAGGCCCGGAAAGCGCTGGTAACGACGCGTGCTGCGCTCCGAGACTCGCGCACTCACAAAGATCACCGGCACAGCGGCGCGCGCACACTCGGCCAGGAGGTTCGGCCAGATCTCGGTCTCGATGACGATGAGCAGTGCCGGCCGGAAGCGACGCAGCGCGGCCCGCAGTGCCCACGGCAGATCGTAGGGCGCATAGCTGACCGTGACCTCATTGGGCAGTGCCGCGCGTGCACGCGCGCGACCCGCGGGTGTGGCGCTGCTCAGCCACAGCGCTCGCGCCGGCTGTGCGGCGCGCAGTTCACCAACCAGCCCCAAGGCCGCTTGCACTTCACCGACCGAGACCGCGTGCACCCACAGGCCACCGCCACTGCTGCGCGGCGCAGCGCCAAAGCGCTCGCACCAGCCCTGCCAGTAGCGGCGATCCCTTAAGCCACGCCACGCCACCACGATGCTCACGAACGGCAGCGCCAGCCACAGCAGCAGCGTGTAAATGCGTCTCACAGGCGCTTGCCCTACTCCACCTGACCGCTGAAATAGCCATCCAGCAGGCAGTGCCAGTCGGCGATCGTGAAGCGCTCTTCGGGCAGATCCACGATCAGCTTGCGCAGCGAGCGATGCAGGCGCGCGAGGTTCGCATCACACCACCAGCCGGGAGTGCGGATGGAGCTGCGATCAAAGTCGATCACCCACACACGTTCGGCCGAATCAATCAGGATGTTGCGTGCATTCAGATCGGCGTGGAATACACCGCGCTCGTGGAAGCGACGCAGGCAACGCCCGATCGCCACCCACAGGTGAATCGGCAGCGTCGCCTCGCGCAGGTGTGCATGCACCGACTGAGCATCCGGAATCCGATCTATCAGCAGCGCGGCCGAATAGGTGCGGCCATCGCGCCGGTAACTGGCGGCGATCGGCGTGGGCACCGGCAGGCGCTGGCGCAGCAGCTGGTAGAGCAGCTGCCACTCGCGGAAGGAGCGGGTGCGTTCCTCGCCACGCCACAGGTAGCGATCAGGACTGATGCGCGCCGCGATGCCACCGCGCCGATAGTGACGTAACACGAACTGCCGCCCATCAGCGTCGATGAAATGCGCGTTGCCACGCCCCTCACTGGGCACCGAGAGCGTGCCTCGACGCGCCCACCAGGCTTCATCGAGCCAGCCGCGCTCGGCATTGGCGACCCGCGAACTGTCATAGAGCATCGCGCCGCCCGGGACTGGTACCAGGTGCACTTCCGGTCCTGCTATCCAACCTTCGATTACCGACACTCTCTTTCAGGCCTCGCGATCCCTGGGGCGACTGCTGCAGAATCCTCGGGCTGGCCCCGGTCACGCCGTGCCCGCCGCGGCGGCAAGTCTAGCATCCACGCTCGCAAGCCCTGCTGCCTGCTAGGATAGCGGCCCGCGGAACCGCTCCGCGCAGCGACGGCGCCGGAGGCGCGATGCAAGACATAGAGGTGCCCATTTCTCCGGGCGAGCTGCTCGATAAGATCACGATCCTGCGCATCAAGTCCGAGCGCATGAGCAATGCCAGCAAGCTCGCCAACGTCCGCCACGAACTCAAGCTGCTCGAGCAGACCTGGGCCGATGCGGTGCCCGCGACGGCCAACGTAAGTGCCGATGAGCAAGCGCTGGCAGCGGTCAATGCACGGCTGTGGGACATCGAGGATGAGATTCGGGTGCTGGAGCGCAAGCAGCAGTTTGATGCCGCGTTCATTGCACTGGCCCGCTCGGTCTACATCGAGAATGATGAGCGCGCCGCGATCAAGAAGCGCGTGAATGTCGCGCTCGGCTCGGCGCTGATCGAGGAAAAGTCCTACCAGCCTTATCGCTAGCGCCGACCTCTAGCTCTTGAGCGTGTACTCAGCGCCGCAGTACGGGCACTTGGCCCAGCCCGTCTCCTCGATCGGCAGATACACGCGTGGGTGCGAATTCCACAGCGCCATCGCCTCGCTCGGGCAGGAGAGCGGCAAATCGGCCGCCGTCACTTCGTACTGGTTCTGGGTATTGGCCGGCAGGCCTTGGGCAGGATCGGGCATGGGCTCATTATAAACCGAATGTCTGGTCCCAGATGGAGATCACGGTGGCCCGCTCGAGCGCAAACTCGCTCTCCTCGACCACCGGGCCCTGCCCGTCGAGTGCACGGCGGTGAATCCTGGCCCGGTAGGCGCGATAGGCGCCAGTCAGCACATCCACCACTGCCTGCGGCACCAGATCCGCGGACGCCACCGACTCGAGCTGGCGGATCGTGTCCGAGAACCAGGCCACCGGCGGGTGCTCGCCCGCCCAGCGCAAGGCCCAGTACTGGGCCAGGAACTCGATGTCCGCCACGCCGCCCGGATCCTGCTTCAGATCGAGCTGCCCGCGCGTCGCGCGACTGAGCTCATCGCGCATGCGCTGGCGCATCTGCTGCACGTCCAGGCGCAAGGTTTCGCGGTTCACGGCGTGCTCCAGGATCTCGAGCCGATCCTGCTCGAAGCGTGAACGCAGCGTGCCATCACCGGCAACCGCGCGCGCATGCAGCAGCGCCTGATGCTCCCAGGTCCAGGCTTCGCTGCGCTGGTAGTCGGCAAAGGACTCGATATTGGTAATCAGCATGCCGCCCTTGCCGCTCGGACGCAGCCGCATATCGACCTCGTAGAGCCGGCCAGCCGCCGAGTGCATCGACAACAGGTGCACGACCCGCTGCGCGAAGCGCACAAAGAACAGTTGGTTATCCACGCTGCGTGCACCGGAGGTGACCTGCGCCTCACCGGCCGAGTCATGCAGGAACACCAGATCCAGATCCGAGCTGTAGCCCAGCTCGATGCCGCCGAGTTTGCCGTAGCCGACGGCGCAGATGCGCACCACGCGCCGCTCATCGGCGCTGCCACACATCGGCGTCCCGAGGAGCGGCGTCAGGTGCGACCAAGAAAGGCGCAGCGCCTGCTCGAGAATCAGTTCAGCGATGTCGGTCAGCCGATCACTCACCGCCATGACATTGAGCCGCTCGCCCAGGTCCGCCACGCCCACATGAAACATCGCGGCGCGCTGAAAGTGCACCAGCTGCTCGACCTGCCGCTCCTCCTCCTCGCCAGCCACATTGGCGAGCCGCTGCTCCAGATCCAGGGCGAGGCCCGCGCGATCGGGCAGCAACTCGAGCAGCCGCTGGTCGATCAGCTCATCGAGCAGCAGCGGATGCGCAGCGATCTGTCCGGTTAAGAAATCCCCGTGACCGGAGAGCTCAATGAGCCGCTCGCGCACCGCGCTGTTCTCCCGCAGCAGCGCAAAGTAGGCCGAGCGCGGTCCGATCGCCTCCAGGACCCGAGCCAGGCGGCGCAGCACTTCGAGCGGCTGCTGATGGCGGGCGGCCGCCACGATCAGCAGCGGCACCAGCGCGCCCAGGCGCCGGCGGCCAGGCTCATCGAGGCGACGCCACAGCGCGCCGGAGCCCAGATCGATCAGCAGCTGTGCCACGGGCGCCACCGGATCGATCCCCAAGGCACTGAGCCGTGCCTCGAGCTGCTCGCGCTGTACCGGCGGCTCCCACAGCCCGGCCAGCTCCGTGCCCGGGGGATTCGCATCGCTCGCCTGACCGAAGACGACATCGGCAAAATGCCGCGACACCGCGCGCCGCTGCTGCTGCAGGCTCTCATACAGCTGCTGCCAGCCACCAAAGCCCATGCTGGCGGCCAGGCGGGCACGCGCCTGCGGGTTTTCGGGCAATTGATGGGTCTGCTCATCGGCATACATCTGCAGGCGATTCTCGAGCCGGCGCAGAAACTCATAGGCGACCGCCAGATCCGTGGCCGCCAACAACGGCAGCAGCTTGCTGCCCGCCAGCAGCGGCAAGGTGCGCAGGAACGAAGCGCTCTGCAGGCGTCGCTCCTGCCCGCCGCGGATCAGCTGGAAGGACTGCACGATGAATTCAATCTCACGGATGCCACCGGGCCCCAGCTTGATGTTCTCCTGCAGATCGCGGCGCACCACTTCGCGCTCGATCAGCCCTTTCATTTCGCGCAAGGATTCGAACACGCCAAAGTCGAGGTAGCGGCGATAGACAAAGGGGGCAATCACGCTGCCATAGAGGCGCTGGTAGTCGCCATGGCCGGTCAATGCGCGCGCTTTGACCCAGGCATAGCGCTCCCAGTCCCGGCCCTGCAGCTGCAGATAATCCTCAAGGGCCGCGAAGCTCGCCACCAGCGGCCCGCTCTCCCCAAAAGGCCGCAACCGCATGTCGACGCGAAATACCCGGCCATCGATCGTGATCTGATCGAGCAGCCGGATCAGCAGCTGCCCGAGGCGGATGAAATATTCGATGTTGCTTAAGGAGCGCTCGCCATCGGTGGCCCCATGCTCCGGAAACAGGAACACCAGATCGATGTCGGAGGAGAAATTCAGTTCACCGCCGCCGAGCTTGCCCATCGCCACGATGACCAGGCTTTGCTCGAGACCCGCCTCCGAGCGTGGCACGCCGTAGCGCAGCTGGAGAATCTTGCTCGCCTGCTGCTCGGCCAGCGCCACGGCTGCATCGGCCGCCAGACTCAGATCAGCGATGGTCTCGGCAAGCGTGGCCCAGCCGGCCAGATCGCGCCAGGCGATGCGGGCGAACTCGGCGCGGCGCCAGCGTCGCAGCGCCAACATGAACTCGGCCTCGCTTCCGGCGACCGCCGGCACCGGCAGCGGGCCGGCCAGTTGCACACTCTCGCGCGCCAGCAGCTGCCCGAGCAGCTCCGGGTCGCGGCACAGGCAGTCGAGGACAAAATCGCTGAAGGGCAACACGCGCCTGGCGCTCTCGGCAAATGCAGCCGGAGCGGCCTGCAGCTGCGCCGCCGTGTGCGGCGCACGCTCGCCAAGCTGCGCCGACCAGGCGCCTTCGCTGTCCATTGGCATCGACATCGGATCGGCCGCAGGCGCCTTCAGATCTTGAGCGGACGCACGGCAACGCCGACTTCGAGGGAATGCGCGCCACCACCCAGGATCACGCCGCGCAGCGGCGAGACATCGCCAAAGTCCCGGCCCCAGGCCAGCACCACGTGATCCTTGCCGACCGCGACGTTGTTGGTCGGATCCAGCTCCACCCAGCCCAGTGGCGGTGCCCACACGCCCACCCAGGCGTGCGAGGCATCGGTACCCACCAGCGCCGCGGTATTCTCCAGCGGCACCGTGCGCAGATAACCACTGACATAGCGGGCTGCGAGACCTATCGAGCGCAGGCAGGCGATCATCAGGTGCGCATAGTCCTGGCAGACACCGCGGCGCTTGTCGAGCACCTCAAGGAGCGGTGTGCTGATGTGCGTATCGCCGGGCGCGTAAGTGAACTCGCGATGGATCTTGTGCATCAACGCCTCGGCGCCCGCCAGCACCGGCGTGCCGGGAGCGAAGCACTCGAGCGCAAACTGCACCAGCACGCGCTTGAGCGGCACGAAGGGGGACTGGGTGCGATAGCGCATCGCATGCAGGCGCTCGGATTCCACCGGGGCCGGGCTGTAGCGCAGGCTCGCAGCCACCTGCTCCCAGGGCAGCGAGTCGGCCGCGACGCGCGCCGGGCGCTCGAGCAGCTCGACCTGCATGCGCGCGGTCACTTCCAGGCGCGAGTGCGGCCGGTCGATCTCAAGGCTGGTGACCATGTTGCCAAAGGCATCGGCATGGCGCCGGCACAGGGCCGGTCGCGGCCACAGCTCGAGCACATAGTCGCTGCAGCGCTGCGTCGGCGTCGCCGGTGGGGTCAGGTGCAGCATGTGATGCGCGTGCGCGACGTCCCCGGCATAGGCATACACGGTCTGGTGGCGGATCTGGTAGCGCGCCGCGACGCTCATGTGGCCACCGAACGCACGTCCTGCTCGATGTGCGAGAAGTGGCGCAGTGACAGGCGCTCCGAGACGCGCTCGCCGGCGCTGGTGAGCGCCAGCAGCAGCTCGGCCAGCTGCTTGCGCGCGGCCACGGCCTGATCAGAAGCCCCATCGATGCCCTGCTTGGCCGCCGCCAGCAACGCCGCCACGGGCTCATCGAACTGCCGATCCGGACTCTGATGCAGCGAGTGGGCCAGATCACCGAGCGTGCGGCGGATCTTCTGCCACTGGAAGGCCAGAGCGCGCGGATTGGTATCATCGAACACCAGCAGCTGGATCACGGCGCCCAGCTGCGGCGCCGACACATAGCGCGTGCGATAGGTAATGCTGCTGCTCGAGACATCGAGCAGCCAGTCGAGCGTACCAGGGAGCGGGGAGAAACCACTCTTGAGCATGCGTGTGAACAGCTCGGAGAGAAAATGCACGCGCTCGAGCCGGCGACCCAGCATCAACATGCGCCAGCCATCATCCTGGGTCATATCATCGAGCGCGAAGCCGCTGAGGGCCGTCAGCGAGACCAGCAGCCGATCGAGCGTCTCGACCGGCTCGGACTGGCTGCGGCCCGCCTCGTGATACTGGCGCTGCATCAGGCTGATCGAGCGCCAGTGCGCGGCCGAGAGCCGGCTGCGCGTCTGGGTCGCTGACCAGCTGAAGCGTCCGAGATCACGGGCCAGGCCATACTTGAGCTTCTCATCGTAAACCCCGACGCCTGGATCCCGATCGCGCGAGAGCACGCCCAGATGCGCGCAGTGCTCGAGCGCCACACTCCAGACCGTGCGGTTGGTGCGCGCTGCGAGCGTCGCGCGCAGCAGCCGGGCCTTGTTCTCGCAGCGCTCCGAGTAGCGGCCCAGCCAGTACAGGTTCTCGATCAGCTGCGAGGGCAACTCCGCGTGGCGCACCTGGCGCGGCGGTACCGTGTCCTCATCACCGCTCACCGGCTCCTGCGTGGCACTTAAGACCCACACATCCTTGCTGCCACCGCCGCTTTGCTTGGCGATCAGATCGCTGACGCCCTCGGCCGCGATACGGGCAAGACCCCCGGGCATGACCCGATAGCCCTGCGGCGTCCACAGCGCATATACGCGCAGGCTCATCGGCCGCGGCGTCAGTCGCAGCGCCGCTCCGGAGCGCCACACCGGCGCGTGCGAGAGCAGCATGCGTTCCTGGGCGACATAGGCATAGGGGCGCGCGCGCAGCCGCTCGATCAGTGCCAGGCGGCCGGTGCGATCCAGGTGCCGCCCGAAGGTCGGCTCGTAGCGCTGGTTCGGAAAGGCCCCTTTGATCACCAGCACATCGAGGTTCTCCTCCACGTACTTGAGCGCCGGAGCCTCACCGCACCACCAGCTGGCGACCGAAGGCAGCTTGAGGCGGGTGCCCAGCAGTTCACGCGCCGCGGCCGGCAGGAACCCGAGCCAGGCCGGGGACTCGAGCACACCGCTGCCGATCGCATTGGCGAGTGTCACGCGGCCGGCGCGGACCGCACCCAGCAGTCCGGGTACGCCAAAAGTTGAGTCGGCCCGCAGCTCGAGCGGATCGCAGTAGTCATCCTCGAGCCGGCGGAAAATCGCGTGCACGCGCCGCAGCCCCGCGAAGGTCTTCAGGTACACGGTCGAGGCGCGCACCGTCAGATCCTGCCCCTGCACCAGCGCCAGACCCAGGCGCCGTGCCAGATAAGCGTGCTCGAAATAAGTATCGTTGGTCGGACCCGGGGTCAGCACGACCGCGAGCGGCGGATCATCCTGTCCGGTATCAATCAGGCCGCCGCGCATCGCATTGAAGAAGCCCTCGATCGGGCGCGCACCCAGATCATCGATCAGGCGCGGCAGCACGCGCGAGACGACCTGGCGATTCTCCAGTACGAATCCCGGGCCGGCCGGCGACTGGGTCCGATCCCCGAGCACCCACCAGTTGCCATCCGGCGCCCGCGCCAGATCAACCGCCAGCAGATGCAGCCACACATCACCCACGGGCTTGAGGCCGTGCACCGGCCAGAGGAAATTCGGATGCCCGTAGGCAAGCTCGGCTGGAATGGCGCCGCTGCTGAGGAGCTTTTGCTCGCCATACAGGTCGCGCAGCAGTGCATTGAGCAGCTCCGCGCGCTGGATGATACCCGCCTCGATCGCGCTCCAGTCCTCGGCGCTGAGCAGCAGCGGCAGCGGATCGAGCAGCCAGGGCCGATCGCGCCCGTCCGGATCGGCGTGCACGTTGTAGGTCACGCCGTTTTCGATCACGAGCCGGCGCGCCAGCTCGACACTGCGGCGCACCGCATCGGCGCCACTGGCGCCCAGCTGATCGATGAAACTCGCCCAGTGGGGGCGCACCGCGCCGTCGGCGTCAAGCAGCTCATCGTAACGTTGAGCGCTGCCCGAATAATGAACGAGCGGGTCGGCGGCCAATTTCTCAATCAAGACATATCAATCCTTGCGGCGCAGATCGAGAGTAAACGGAAATTCCGGGTTCGTCGATGCAGGCGGTGCCTTGATGATGCCGGGCGTGTGCCCGATGCGAAAGAAGCGCGCGAGCCGGCGGCTTTCAGCTTCGAAGGAGTTGACCGGGAAAGTCGCGTAGCTGCGGCCACCCGGATGCACGACATGGTACTGGCAGCCGCCGAGCGAACGCTCGAGCCAGGTGTCGACCAGATCGAAGGTAAGCGGTGAGTGCACGCCGATCCTGGGGTGCAGTGCCGAGGGCGGCTGCCACGCGCGGTAGCGCACGCCAGCCACATATTCGCCCGCATTGCCCGTCGGGCGCAGTGGCACCCGCCGGCCGTTGCAGGTCAGCGCGTAGCGATCGGGCGCGAGACCGGTGAGGTGCACCTGCAGCCGCTCGACCGAAGAGTCCACGTAGCGGGCGGTACCGCCGGTTGCGACTTCCTCGCCCATCACGTGCCAGGGCTCGAGCGCCTGGCGCAGCTCGAGCTTGGTGCCGAGCAGCGCATAGTCGCCGTACTTTGGAAAACGGAACTCGAAATGGGGCCGGAACCACTCGGCCGAGAGCGCCATGCCGGCCTGGCGCATCTCGGTCATCACGTCGGCAAAATCCTGCTCGACGAAATACGGCAGCATGAAGCGATCATGCAGCTCCGTGCCCCAGCGCGCGAGGCGCGTGGGCTGGTAGGGCGCGCGCCAGAAGCGGGCCACGAGCGAGCGCAGCAGCAGTTGCTGTGCGAGGCTCATCTGATAATGCGGCGGCATCTCGAAGGCCCGCAGCTCAAGCAGCCCGAGCCGCCCGGTCGCGCTGTCGGGTGAATAGAGCTTGTCGATGCAGAACTCGGAGCGGTGGGTGTTGCCCGTAACATCGATCAGTAGGTTGCGAAACAGGCGGTCGGTAAGCCACGCGGGCACCTCGGCGCCGGGCTGCGGCAACTGCTGGATCGCGATCTCAAGTTCATAGAGCGAGTCGTTGCGCGCCTCATCGACGCGCGGGGCCTGCGAGGTCGGTCCGATGAACATCCCGGAGAACAGGAACGAGAGCGAAGGATGGTTGTGCCAGTAGCTCACCAGGCTCGCCAGCAGGTCGGGACGGCGCAGGAACGGCGAATCGGCACTGCTCGCCCCGCCCAGCACGAAGTGATTGCCCCCGCCGGTGCCGGTGTGCCGACCATCGAGCATGAACTTCTCGGTCGAGAGGCGCGAGAGCCGCGCCTGCTCGTACAGGTGCTCGGTGCGCTCCACGAGCTGCTTCCAGTGACTGGCCGGCTGCACGTTGACCTCGATCACTCCCGGATCGGGCGTGACGCTGAAGCTGGTGAGCCGCGGATCGCCTGCAGGCGGCCGGTAACCCTCGAGCAGCACTGGCTGCTCAAGCGCCACGGCCGTCTCCTCGATGGCGGCGACCAGCTCGAGGTAGTCCTCGGCGCGCTCAAGCGGTGGCATGAACAGGTACAGCACGCCATTGCGCGGCTCGGCGCACAGCGCCGAGCGCGTGATCCCGTAGGCGGACTCGCCCGGGCGCGGTGCCAGACCTGCGATGGCATCGGCGCCGCCGCGCGGGCCGGCCGCGGCGCGCAGATCCGCGTGGGCACGCTGCTGGCGCAGCTCCGCCGCCGCGCGCAGCGGTGGAAAGGACTGCGTCGGGTCAGCGCTGTGCACGAAGGGGAAATCGGTCGCGCTCACCCACGGCAATGAATCCAGTGGCAGCCGGTAGCCGATCGAGGAATCCCCGGGCAGCAGATAGCAGCGCTCATCGCGCAGGAACCAGCGGCCGCTCTGCCAGCGTTGACCGCTCGGATCACGTGCGATCGGCAGCACGTGACCGACAATGTGCTCGAGCCCCTGGCTGAACAGGCGTGCGAGGCGCGCCCGCTCCATCGGGTTCTCGAGCCGCGAGTCGAAGGGATCCACGTTCCCGGGCAAGCGCCGTTCGCGCCACAGGTAGTAGAAGACATCCTCGAAGGCGGGGAACACGCCCTCTTCCTTCAGCGCCAGGCGCGCGGCCACGCCACGCAGGAATTCCGCGGCGTCCTCGGCGCTCACGCCATAGTCGCGCCGCTCATCGGCGATCAGTGCGCGCTCACGCCAGATCGGCTGCCCATCGCGCCGCCAGTAGCAGTTCAGTGACCAGCGCGGCAGCTGCTCGCCCGGATACCACTTGCCCTGCCCGAAGTGCACCAGCCCCTGGGGTGCGTAGCGCTCGCGCAGACGGTGGAACAGATCTGCGGCCAGCAGCCGCTTGGTGGGCCCGAGTGCCGCGATATTCCATTCGGCGCCATCCGGATCATCGATCGCTACGAAAGTGGGTTCACCGCCCATGGTCAGGCGCACATCATCGGCCTTCAGGCGGGCATCCACGGCGGCGCCACAGGCCTCGATCGCCCGCCACTGCGCTTCGCTGTAGGGCTTGGTGACGCGCGGTGCTTCCCAGATGCGATCAACGCGCATCGTGTGCGTGAATTCCACTTTGGACTCATCGACCGCGCCGCTGATCGGCGCGGCCGCCGACGGCTCAGGGGTGCACGCCAGCGGTATGTGACCCTCACCCGCCAGCAAGCCGGAGGTTGGATCGAGGCCGACCCAGCCTGCCCCGGGCAGGTACACCTCGCACCAGGCGTGCAGGTCCGTGAAATCGGCCGGCGGCCCGGAGGGGCCATCAAGGGATTTCACATCCGCCACCAGCTGGATCAGATAGCCGGAGACGAAGCGCGCCGCGACACCCAGGTGGCGCATGACCTGCACCAGCAACCAGGAGGAATCGCGGCAGGAGCCTGAACCCAAGCCCAAGGTCTGCTCCGGGGTCTGCACGCCCGGCTCCATGCGAATCAGGTAGCGCACGTCGGTTGCCACGCGCCGATTCACATCGACCAGGAAATCATTGGTCGGCATCGGCTGGCGCGGGAAGCCCTTCATATAGGCATCAAAGCGCGCGCCTTGCGGCGCCAGGCGCAGGTAAGGCGCGAGCTCTATGGCTTCTTCATCCTCATACTTAAAGGGTGTCTTCTCGGCGTACGGTGCCAGGAAGAAATCAAAGGGATTGAGCACCGACATCTCGGCGACCACATCCACCTCGACACGAAATTCGCGGGTCGGCTCCTGGAATACCAGCCGCGCCATGTAGTTGGCCTGCGGATCCTGCTGCCAGTTAATAAAGTGCTGCGCCGGCAGAACCTTGAGGCTGTAGGAGAGGATGCGCGTGCGGCAGTGAGGCGCGGGTCGCAGCCGCACCAGCTGCGGACCGAGCGTCACCAGCCGGTCGTAGCGGTAATGAGAAACATGATTCAGTGCGACATGGATCGACACGCAGCGCTCCTCCAGGGGAAAAACTCGAACTTCTGGCAAGTTGAATGATGCCGCAACTGACGCCCAAACGGGGGAAACGCCTCTTGCGGGTGCACCCCGCCCACCCCAAATCCCCGCATCGGTGCAGGCGCCGGGTCGCGGCATGCCCGCCGAAGTGTTCAATTGGCTTAAACCTCAAGCGCTTAGGCCATACTCGGAGGCTTGAGTGGCGACATTTTGCGCAGCGTACCTTGGCGAGCTCGAGCGGCAGCGCGCTCAACGCGTACGGACAATTTGACGGCGGCTGCGAGGTTCCGATGAAATCCGGCTCAGCATGATTCGCAAGCACCTGATCTCAAGCCCAACCAGCGGGGAAGCGGGCTTTCGCTGGCGGGCCGCAGAAGTCACGCGACTCGAAGGCTTCACCGACGCCGTTTTCGCCTTCGCGTTGACGCTCTTGGTCGTTTCACTCGAGGTCCCGAAGACCTTGCCGGAACTGCTGGCGGCCATGCACGGCTTCCTGGCCTTTGGGGTCTGCTTCGCTTTGCTGGCCGTGGTCTGGTACGAGCACTACCGCTACTTCCGCCGCTATGCGCTGGAAACCCCCTGGGCGGTGATCCTCAACTGCGCGCTGCTGTTCTTCGTGCTGTTTTACGTCTACCCGCTGAAGTTTCTATTCACGGCGATCTTCAATCACGCGCAATTGCAAGTCTCCGAGGTGCGAACGCTGTTCGCGATCTTTGGTCTTGGCTACGCCGCGGTATTTGGCGTTTTTGCGCTGCTGTACCTGCACGCGTGGCGTCTGCGCGCAGTGCTGGTGCTGAGGCCAGTTGAGGCAATACGCACGCAGGCGAGCCTGTACGATCAGTTCGCCATGGTCTTCATTGGCCTGCTGGCCACGGCACTTGCACGCACGCTGCCCGATACGCTGGTCGGGATTACCGGCCTGATCTACTTCATCGTGCCCATCTATTTCACGATTGCGCATTCGATCAGCGGCCGCCGTGAACGAGCGCTCCACGCAGAATCCACAGACTGAGGCCTGTGCCGCAACAGCCTGCTAGCGATTTGGCGAGCGCAGGCGACTCTTCTGAAGCACACAGCTGATCAGCCCCGGGGCGGCCGCTCTTGAGCTGACAGGCGCGCTTGCTGGCGCTGCAGCGTTATCTCAAAGGCAAAAAAAAGCCCCGCATAGCGGGGCTTGAGGTATTGCGCGGAAACGGGGGGGTCTTGTTCCGCGACTTTTCGGAAGGACACCGGACTGACGTCCGGCGTCTTTCCATGGTTCACATCATACCTGAGCAGATTGGTTTGTAAAGTGAACTGTATGTGACATGCACATTACCAATTCACATCAACAAATTACATATCCATTCCGCCCATGCCGCCCATGCCACCCGGGGCGCCGTGGCCGTGCTCGGCCTCGTCCTTCGGGGCTTCGGCGATCATGACTTCGGTCGTGAGCAGCAGGCCGGCCACCGAGGCCGAATTCTGCAGCGCCAGACGGGTCACCTTGGTCGGGTCCAGGATACCGGCCTCGAGCATGTCACCGAAGTGACCAGTCGCGGCGTTGTAGCCGTAGGCACCCTTGCCGTCCTTGACCTTGTTCAGGATCACGGCGGCATCTTCACCGGCGTTCTCCACGATCTGACGGAGCGGCTCCTCGATTGCGCGCGTCAGGATGCGGATGCCGACCGTCTGGTCTTCATTCGAACCCTCGAGCTTATCGAGCGCCTTCTGAGCGCGGATCAGGGCCACGCCACCACCCGGCACCACGCCCTCTTCGACGGCCGCACGCGTGGCGTGCAGGGCGTCTTCGACGCGAGCCTTCTTTTCCTTCATCTCGATCTCGGTGGCAGCGCCCACCTTGATCACGGCGACGCCGCCGGAGAGCTTGGCAACACGCTCCTGGAGCTTCTCCTTGTCGTAGTCGCTGGTGGCTTCCTCGATCTGCTGGCGGATCGACTCGACGCGCGCCTTGATGTCGGTCGCCTTGCCGTGTCCGTCGATGATTGTGGTGTTTTCCTTCTCAACCACAATCTTCTTGGCTTCGCCCAGATCATTGAGCGTGGCCTTCTCGAGTGACAGACCGACTTCATCGGAAATCACGACACCACCGGTCAGTACCGCGATGTCCTGCAGCATCGCCTTGCGACGATCGCCAAAGCCCGGGGCCTTGACGGCAGCAACCTTGAGAATGCCGCGGATGTTGTTTACGACCAGCGTGGCCAGGGCCTCGCCTTCGACGTCCTCGGCGACGACCAGCAGCGGCCGGCCAGCCTTGGCAACGCCCTCGAGCACCGGCAGGAGCTCGCGGATGTTGGAGATCTTCTTGTCGACCAGCAGCACGTAGGGCTTTTCCAGCTCGGTGCTCTGATTGGCCTGGTTGTTGATGAAATAAGGCGAGAGGTAGCCACGATCGAACTGCATGCCCTCGACGACATCGAGTTCATTCTGCAGCCCTGAGCCTTCCTCAACCGTGATCACGCCTTCCTTGCCGACCTTTTCCATCGCATCTGCAATCGTCTTGCCGATGCTCTCGTCGGAATTGGCCGAGATCGTGCCGACCTGCGCAATCGCCTTGCTGTCCTTGCACGGCTTGCTGAGCTTCTTGAGCTCCTCAGTCGCTGCAATGACGGCCTTGTCGATGCCGCGCTTGATGTCCATCGGGTTGCGGCCCGAGGCAACGGCCTTGAGGCCTTCGCGGATGATGGCCTGCGCCAGAACGGTGGCGGTGGTGGTGCCATCGCCCGCCTCGTCGGAGGTGTTGGAGGCGACTTCCTTGACCATCTGCGCGCCCATGTTCTCGAACTTATCCTTCAGTTCGATTTCCTTGGCGACGGACACGCCGTCCTTGGTGATGGTCGGGGCGCCGAAGCTCTTCTCGAGCACGGCATTGCGGCCCTTGGGGCCCAGCGTCGCCTTAACGGCGTTCGCCAGGATGTTGACGCCGCGGAACATGCGAGTCCGGGCATCATCACTGAAACGTACTTCTTTAGCTGCCATGGTGATCAATCCTCACAATGAATTAGTGGCGGTCAAACGCCTTTACTTACTTGGACTCAATGACGGCCACGACGTCTTCTTCGCGCATGACCAGCAGTTCCTCACCGTCGACTTTCACTTCGGTGCCGCTGTACTTGCCGAACAGGATGTGGTCGCCGACCTTGACGTCGAGCGCACGGACATTGCCGTCTTCAAGAATCTTGCCCTTGCCAACCGCCATAACCTTGCCCCGTACGGGCTTCTCGGCGGCCGAATCTGGAATCACGATGCCGCCTGGTGAGGTGCGCTCTTCTTCGAGACGCTTCACGATCACGCGGTCATGAAGAGGACGGATCTTCATGGATGACACTCCTTAAATGCTGTTTTGACTGTATTGGAAATTCTGCCCAGGATGAGGCCTGTTAGCACTCTCCACTGGCTGCTGCTAATGATAGAGGCGGATTCGCCGATTGCAAGCGCCAATTAGCGACACATGACGTAGACAGCCGAAGGGATTATGCTGAAATAGCGGGTGCACTGGTTAGCATTTAACCTATTGAATTTATTATAGTTAGACGCTCCACAAGGTAATCCCTAATGACCCGTTACGCCCGACTTGCCCTGCTGAGCCTGCTGGTGCTGGCTGCCGCCCCGATCCTGTCTGCGGCGGATGCCGGCGGCGGCGGCAATCTGAACGCTTTGCTGGCCAATTCGAACAATTCGAGCGAGTTTCTGCCCCCGGAAAAGGCCTTTGTGCTGACCGCGACGGCGGACGGTGCCGACCGGGTGCGCCTCGACTGGGTCATCGCCCCTGGCTATTACCTCTATCAGAGCCGGCTGAAGTTCTCGAGCCCGAGCAGCACCGCGACCCTGGGCGCTCCGGAGCTACCGGCCGGCGACACCAAGAATGATGAATTCTTTGGCAAGCAGGTCGTTTACCACCACCAGCTGACCGTCCGCCTGGCGGTCGCGCGGGCCGCCGCCACCGCGCTCGAGCTGCCCGTGACCGTGACTTACCAGGGCTGCGCGGAGGCGGGCCTGTGTTATCCGCCCCAGGTGCGCAACCTCATGATCACGCTGCCGGCTGCAGCCGTGGCTTCTGGCGGCAGCAACAGCATTGGATGGTGAGCCTGATCCGTTCGGGCAACCTCTTCTACATGCTGGCGGTCGCCTTCGCCTTCGGCTTAGGACTCGCCTTCACCCCCTGTGTACTGCCGATGGTGCCGATCCTCTCGGGCCTGATCGTCGGCAATGGCGAGCGCGTGAGTACCGGCCGCGCCTTCGCACTGTCTCTGACCTATGTTCTGGGCATGGCGATCACCTACACCGCCGCCGGTGCGGCCACTGCGGCCGCCGGCAGCCAGGTGCAGGCGATCTTCCAGCAGCCCTGGATCATCATGCTGTTCTCGGCCATCTTCGTGGCGATGGCGCTGTCGATGTTTGGTCTCTATACGGTGCAGATGCCCGCCTTTGTGCAGACGCGCCTCGCGCAGACGAGCAACCGCCAGCGCTCCGGCTCCTTCGGGGGCGTCGCGGTGATGGGCGCGCTCTCGGCGCTGATTGTCACCACCTGCGTCGGGCCGGTGCTGGTCGCGGCGCTGGTGGTGATCGGCAAGAGTGGCGCGATCTCGCGCGGCGCCGCGGCGCTGTTTGCGATGAGCCTCGGCATGGGCGCACCGCTCCTGGTGGTGGGCACCTCGGCGGGCAGACTCCTGCCCAAGCCTGGCATGTGGATGGATGCGATCAAGCGGCTCTTTGGCGTGCTAATGCTGGGCGTCGCGGCCTGGATGCTCTCGCGCCTGCTGAGTGATCGGGCGAGCCTGCTGCTGTTTGCCTTGCCGGTGATCGCAGGCCTCGTGGTGTTGTGGCAGTTCCCCGGAAAGGGCTTTGGCAAGGGCTTCGCGCGCTTCGCGGCTCTGGCCTGCGCGGTGTATGCAGCGCTGCTGGTCAATGGCTATCGCATCGGCGCCTCCGATCCGCTCGCGCCGCTGGCGCGGCCAGCGCCGGTGAGCGCCGCTGCCAATGCTGCGGCTGGCCCGGCCTTTCGCGACATTCATTCGGTGGCGGATCTGGATCGCGAGATCAAGGCGGCTTCCGCGCAGGGCCACGCCCTGATGCTCGATTTCTATGCCGACTGGTGTACCTCCTGCAAAGAAATGGAGCGCTATACCTTCAATGATGCTGAGGTCCGACAGGCGTTCGGCAGCATCGTGCTGCTACGGGCCGATGTGACCGCCAACAATGATGAGGACAAGGCACTCCTGGCACGCTTCCATGTCATCGGGCCGCCGACGATTGCCTTTTACGATGCCTCGGGCGAAGAGCAGAGCGCGCTGCGCGTGGTCGGCTATATGAAGGCCCCCGAGTTCGCGGCGCTGTTGCATCAGCTCGTGCCGGCTACCGCCTCGATGACACCTGGCGGCACATGAACCGTCTGTCGTTGCCGGCGGCACTGCTGATCGCAGTCGCCGGCGTCGCCGCAGGCTTTCTGGGCTACCGCCTTCTCAATCACCACCCGATCGCGCCACTGGTCGCAGCGCCAGCGTCGCCGCCGCCAGTGCCGGCACCAGCAGCGAGCGCTGATGCCACGCCCACCGTGCCCGAAACCGTCCCGGAGATCCGCATGCCGGATCTGCAGGGGCGCACGCGCGCCATGTCGGAGTTCGCCGGGCAGCCACGGATCATTAATTTCTGGGCCACGTGGTGCGGCCCGTGCCGCCGCGAGATCCCGCTGCTCAATACGCTTCAGCACAGTCACCAGCACGAGAAGCTGCAGATCATCGGTATCGCGGTGGACTTCGACAAGGCCGTGCAGGAATATGTAAAAAAGACGCGGATTGATTATCCGGTCTTCATCGGAGAGGATGCCGGCCTTGAGGCGGCCCAGAAATTTGGTATTTCGGATCTGGTGCTGCCCTTCTCGGTGTTCGCCGATGCCAAGAACCGGGTGGTTGCCGTCAAGATCGGCGAACTTCATCCGCCGGAAGCGGACTTCATCCTGAAGACCATCCGGCAGCTCGACGCGGGGCAGAAAAGCCTGCCCGAGGCCCGGGCGGCGATCGAGGAGGAGCTCAAGAGCGAGGCCCAGCGCCGCGCCCAGCCTGCCGCCCCGGCCACCTGAAGGGCCCGAAACAGTCCCACGGGCCAGATTGGGGCCAAAAAGCAGGATCTAGCCGCTAAAGTATCCAAACGCCGCCGAATTCGGTACATTCGCGCCAGCTCAAATGAGCGAACCAAGAAGAATGACCGACTGGCACGCATGCTGATATTGGATGGACCCACCTTCGACTGCGCCGCCGCCCGCACACCGGGCTGCCGGAATGATTCCGGTATGGGCGGACAGTACTCACGCTGCCGCTAGGTATCCGAAAGCCGCCTCCGGCACACCTCTGGACCAGACTTAGTGGGAGTCCCTGCGTATGGACATAAGAAAGATCAAGAAGCTGATCGAGCTGCTCGAGGAATCGGGGGTTGCCGAGATCGAGATCAAGGAAGGCGAGGAATCGCTGCGGATATCGCGCATGTCCAAGGGAGTCCAGGTCAGCGCCAGCCCGATCGCCCCGCTGCCGGCGCCGATCGAGGCGGCCGCGCCAGTGAGCGCCCCAAGTGCGCCAGCCGCCACAGCAACCACCGCGGGTGCCGGCGAGCAGATCGTCACGGCGCCGATGGTGGGCACTTATTATTCCTCGCCCTCGCCCGGCGCCAAGGAGTTCATCAACATCGGCGATGAGATCAAGGCCGGCCAGGTGCTGTGCATTATCGAAGCGATGAAAATGATGAACCAGATCGAATCGGAGACCGCCGGCACGATCCGCGCCATCCTGGTCAAGAACGGCGAGCCGGTCGAGTTTGGTCAACCCCTGTTCATCGTCGCCTGATCCGCATGCTCGATAAAATAGTCATCGCCAATCGCGGCGAGATTGCGCTACGCATTCTGCGGGCCTGCCGGGAGCTGGGCATCAAGACCGTCGCGGTGCACTCCACGGCCGATGCCAATCTCAAGCATGTGCTGCTGGCCGATGAGTCGGTGTGCATCGGGCCGCCGCAGTCGGCTTTGAGCTATCTGAACATGCCCGCGATCATCAGCGCCGCCGAAGTCACCGACTCGGTTGGCATCCATCCGGGCTACGGTTTCCTGTCCGAGAACGCGGACTTCGCCGAACGGGTCGAGAAGAGCGGCTTCACCTGGATCGGGCCCAGGGCCGAGACGATCCGCCTGATGGGTGACAAGGTTTCGGCCATCAGCGTCATGCGCAAGCACGGCGTGCCGTGCGTGCCCGGATCGAGCGGGCCGCTTGGGGACAATGCCGATGAGAACCTGCGCATCGCCAAGGACATCGGCTATCCGGTGATCATCAAGGCCTCGGGTGGCGGCGGCGGGCGCGGCATGCGGGTGGTGCATGCCGGCGGCGCGCTGCTGAGCTCCATTGCCGTGACGCGCTCGGAAGCGCAGGCAGCCTTCGGCAACAACCAGGTCTACATGGAGAAATTCCTCGAGCGCCCGCGCCACATCGAGTTCCAGGTCATCGGCGATCACCACGGCAATGTGGTGTGCCTGGGCGAGCGCGACTGCTCGATGCAGCGCCGGCACCAGAAAGTCATCGAGGAAGCACCGGCGCCGGGCATTACCCCCAAGCAGCGCAAGCAGATGACCGAGCGGGTCATCGACGCCTGCCGCGCGGTGGGCTATCGCAGCGCCGGCACGCTCGAGTTCCTCTACCAGGACAACGAGTTCTACTTCATTGAAATGAACACGCGTATCCAGGTCGAGCACCCGGTAACCGAGGAGGTGACCGGCATCGATCTGGTCAAGACCCAGCTGCAGGTCGCCGCCGGGGAGAAGCTGCCGTTCTCTCAAGGCGACATCCAGGTGCGCGGTCACGCGATCGAGTGCCGCATCAACGCCGAGGATCCACGCACCTTTACGCCCTCACCCGGTCCCATCCGCCTCTGGCATGCCCCGGGTGGCCCCGGCATCCGCGTCGACAGCCACGTGTACTCCGGCTATAGCGTGCCGCCGTTCTATGACTCGATGATCGGCAAGCTCATCGCCTACGGCGATACGCGTGACACCGCGATCGCCCGCATGCGCAATGCACTCTCGGAACTGGTGGTCGAGGGCATCAAGACCAACACCGCGCTGCACCTGGAGATCCTCTCGCACTCCCAGTTCCAGACCGGCGGCCTGGATATTCACTATCTGGAACGCCGCCTGGGTCTGAAGTAGCCCGGCACTTCAGCCACCGGCAGAGCGATGCCCTACCTAGCGCTGTCCATCGATCTGGGCTCACTGGATGCCGAGCGCGTTGAGGCCGCCTGCTTTGCCGGCGGTGCGCTCTCGGTAACATTGAGCGATAGCCGCGATGATGCGATTCTCGAACCCGCCCTCGGCACCCAGCCGCTGTGGCCGAGCACGCGCGTGCAGGCGCTTTATCCAGAGGCAACGGACGCAGCGCTGCTGAAGCTGGTGCTGGCGGCGACCCTCGAGATTGAGCCCGCGGCCATCCACAGCACGAGCCTTGCCGATCGTGTCTGGGAGCGCGAGTGGCTGCGCGACTTCAAGGCAATGCGCTTTGGCGCCCGGCTGTGGATCTGCCCGCACCACGATAAAGTCACTGAGCCCGATGCCAAAGTCGTGGCCCTGGACCCGGGCCTGGCCTTCGGCACCGGTACCCATCCCTCGACGGCTCTGTGTCTGGAATGGCTCGACCGCGAGCTGCCCGAAGGTGCCGAGGTGCTCGACTTTGGTTGCGGCTCGGGGATCCTGGCCCTCGCCGCGGCCCGGCTTGGCGCGCGCCACGTAGTGGCGTACGACATCGACCCCCAGGCGCTGCTTGCGACCCGGCAGAACGCCGAGGCCAATGGGCTCTTAGCCCAGATCAGCGTCTGTGCGAGCGCCGCAGAGCTGCCGCTACACACTGGGATCATCCTGGCCAATATCCTCGCCGGCACGCTCGAGTCGCTGGCCAGTCAGTTCGCCCGCCAGCTCACCCGCGGCGGGCGGCTGTTACTGGCCGGAATACTCGCCGAGCAGGCCGATGCCGTGACAGGCGCTTACGCGCCGTGGTTTGATATCCGACTGGCTGGCGAGCGCCAGGAGTGGGTTGCGCTGGAAGGGATCCGAAGCGGCAATGTTCACGGTCTGTCCTAAATGCACCCTCACCCTAGCGGTGACCG
>Ga0302310_10001324_pt1 | contig 21146 bp, 20 predicted proteins | sample III_Palsa_N1_2_FD_200451 | JGI IMG/M metagenome (GOLD analysis project Ga0302310, IMG submission 200451) | Peat permafrost microbial communities from Stordalen Mire near Abisko, Sweden - III_Palsa_N1_2 | ecosystem: Environmental > Terrestrial > Soil > Palsa > Peat permafrost | place: Sweden...
ATCTGCAGGACGTTCTGGATTTCCTCGTCCGGGCCCGGCATCAGGATGACGCGGTCGGTCTGCAGGCTCTTGTGCTCGCCGCGGCTCAGATCGGCCTTGACCGAGCCGTGCTGGTCCACTAGCACCCGGCGCAGGCCGTAGCCGGCCGGGCCGCCCTGCCGATAGCCCAGCTCGATCAGCCGGCATTGCCCGGCGAAGACCTTGGCCGACAGCTCGCGGCTGTACTCGCCGGCCATGGCCCGCTTGACGCCCTTGACGATGGTCGAGACCGGGGAGCCGTCGTTCTCGAACTGCTCGGCGCAGTAGGCGACCTGGATTCCGGCCCGGCGGCAGATGTACTCGTAATAGGCGCTCTCGTCCGCGTCCTGGAACCGCCCCCAGCGGCTGACGTCGTAGACCAGGATGATCTGGAAGTCGGCCGCGCCGGACTCCACGTCCCTGATTAGCTGCTGCAGAGCCTGGCGCCCGTCGATGCGCAGGCCGCTTTTGCCGGCGTCGGCATAGGTGCGCACGATCTCGATGCCGCGGTGCGCCGCGTACTCGCGGATCTTGTCGCCTTGGTTCTCGGTGGAATACTGCTGGTGCTCCGTCGACATGCGGACATATTCGACCGCGCGGAACTGGATCGGCGGCGCCGCGACCGCCTCGCTGGTGATTGCTGCTTCCATACGCATCGATGCCCCTGTATCCCTGGTTTGCCTGGTTCCGGAATTCACCCCCAATGGCGCGCAGTCGCCCGCCTCGGAACATCGAGGAGGGACAAACTTTTTGAGATCGTGCGCGCTCGTCGCACCCCAAAAAGGTAGCAGGCGAGGCCGCCGAAACCTATCAAGTCGTCTCTTTGCAATCAGCCGGTTTTGCCGATGGGCTTGAAAGGACTGTGATTTCAACCGTGCACGCGTCCATCTTTGCAATTCCGGGGCTCACGGGCAGCAATCGGTAAATGCCGGGACTCAGGGCAGTTTTCGCGGGTGACGCGTCCATCTTTGCAATCAAGCGTCCCTGCCGGCGCTCGTTGCGCTCGCCTTGTTGGGCCCGGTTTCGGCTCGCATACTCGGGGTGTGCGAGGCGGTATTCACGCCAGTAGTCGGGGTTGCTGCGGGTCCAGGCGTGCTGCGCCTTGACCTGGTTGACTAGGTAGTCAGGGTCGATTCGGCGCTTGGCCTTTTGCCACTCCCGGCGCCGCTCTTTCTGGCAGGCCACGGCCGGGCAGTAGGCTTGGGTTGGGGTCTGTGGGCGCGGCCGGAATTTCTGGCCGCATGACGCGCATGGCTTCCTTTCCATGGGGGGCAAGTCCCGCAAGAAACGTACGCGCGGCGGGTCTTTTCCATATGGCAAAACTGCATATGTCAAAGTTGCCTATAGTGTTCTGGACCCATGGGAGGGAAACGTCCATGGGACCAGCGTCGGCTTCGCCTGCAGAAGCTGCTGCGGGACGTGCGGCTGGAAGCTGGTTTGAAGCAGGAAGAGGTCGCCGAGCGCATCGGTAGCGACCAGAGTTTCGTCTCCCGGTACGAGCGCGGCGAGCGCCGGCTCGACCTAGTGGAGCTGGAGGCGATCTGCGCTGCCTGCGAGGTGAAGCTGGTAGAACTTGTTCGACGCTTCGCAGCCTCAAAACGGTGAGGCCCTCTTTTTGCAATGTCCTAGACGCACCTGAAAAAGCTTGAGGAAGTAACTGGCAGTAGCGTGGTTTGGCGGCGTCCGTTACAAATATGATCTTGTTCCTCGACACCGAATTTACGACGCTGACACCATGGGCGGATTTGTTGTCGCTCGCATTAGTTTCGGACGATGGAGCGCTGGAATTCTACGCGGAGCGCAATGATGTTCCGCACAAGCGGTGCAGCCATTTCGTCCGCGAATCAGTGCTGCCGCACTTCGGTCGCCATCCTGCTGCGGTCTGCAATCTAGTGGACATGCGGAAGCGGTTGCGCGCGTTTGTGAATGCTCTCCCGGAAGCCGCCACTGTCGCCTGTGATTTTTCAGGAGATATGGACCTACTTGGCTCGGCGATAGGAGCACCTTGGCCAGCTCAATTGCATTTGGATCGTCTTCCGCTCGACACGCTCGTGACGTCAGCGGGGTGGATAGCCGCGGAAGACGAATACTTCTCTGCCGGACACCCGCGGCACCACGCATTGCACGATGCGCGCGCCTTGCGCTGTGCCTACCTGGCACGCACGCGGTAACAACGACGGTACAGTGCTGAGCGGGGCGAGTTGAGCGCGAATTAGCCCAACTGATTGTTTTTGTGCTATTTTCGGCGTAGTGACTGAGTTGAAATGATATTAACAAGATCAACGAGTTGGCTCTTAAATCGCGACTCATAATCCTTTGGTTCCGGGTTCAAGTCCCGGAGGGCCCACCATACAGGGCGGGTCGGAGTTGAAATAGCCGACTCCGACCCCTTTTCCGAGAGCGGTTTGCCTACCGGGCAGCAACGGCGATACCGTGAGCCCGGCATGGCGATGTGCCGCCGTCGGGGAGGGCTGGATGCCACCAGCAGGCGCTACCGAGGTTCTACGCCGGGAAACGGCCGATGGAATCATTGGCCGGGATGCTGAACTCGAACTCCTGCTGAGTTCGCTCAATGACGCGGAGCCCTGGGTCTGGTTTATCCACGGCATCGCCGGGATCGGAAAATCGACGCTGCTGCGTGCCCTCGCCGGCAGTGCGGGGAAGCGGCGGATGTCCGTACATTGGCTCGACGCAAGTTCCATTGAGCCGACTCCGGCAGGCTTGCTCGGAAGCCTGTCCCGTCAATGCGGGCGGGACCTCAGTATCGACTCGCTCGCGGCTGAACTTGGCGGCAATGCCTGCGGCACCGCAATTGTCATCGATCACTACGAATCCATCACCCTGCTGGACTCCTGGGTGCGTGAAACGTTGGTCCCCTCCTTGTCGCCTTCGGTGAAGCTTTTTCTCGCCGCACGCGAGGCGCCCGCGCCGGGTTGGCGGCTCGATCCGAGATGCAACATGTTGTTGCGGGCGCTCGGCCTCAAGGCTCTCGACCGGCCTGCGGCTGAACAGCTGCTGGCGCGCTTCGGCCTGGAGCAGGACTGCGCGCACGCGATCAGGCGGGCTGCCGCCGGGCATCCCCTGGCGTTGGTGCTTGCCGCCGGCAAGCTGCGGGATCGCGTGGGCGCGATGACGGATGTGCTGGCGGACGTAAACTTCGATTTGGCGCGTGCGTACCTGAGTGGTATCGAAGACAAAGGCTTGCTGGAGGCCATCGAAGCTGCGAGCGTGGTCCGGCGCGTCACCACGCGCATGCTCTCGATGCTTCTCCCGCAGGTGGCGGCATCTGAATATTTTGTGGCCTTGCGCAATCTGCCCTTCGTCGATGCCGCGCAGGACGGCCTGCAGATCCACGAACTGGTCCGCACGGCCGTCGCCGGGACACTTGAGTTGTCCGATCCCTCCCGCTACCGACGCTACCAGCGCGCAGCTTGGCGCTGCCTCAAATCCGACGCGCGGCAGTGTCCGCGCGTCGACATGTGGCGCTACACGGCTGACATGATCTACCTGTTGCGCAACCCGGTCATTCGCGAGGCGTTCTTTCCTTCCGCAGCCACCGGCTTCTCGATCGAGCGGGCTCAGCCCAGCGACATCGAAGATGTAGCCGCCATGGTGCAGCGGCATGAGCCGCAGCCGGTCCTCGAAGTCGCCCGCGCCTGGCTCGCGGGCAGCCGAAGCAGTTTTCTCGTAGTCCGGAACCGCCAGAACCGGGTGGTCGGTTTTCATTGGACCTATGATCCGGAGCGTGTCGATGCCGCGCTGATCGAGCGCGATCCGGTCGCCCGGGCCTGGTTGGATCACTGCCGCGGCAACAGCGGGCCAACCGCCAAGCGGGCGCTGTTCATCCGCCGCTGGCTCAGCGATGAGCACGGCGAAGCGCCTTCGGCAGCACAGGCGGCTGCATGGCTGGATATGAAGCGAATTTACATGGAGATGCGCCCCGCCTTGAGATGGGTCTATCTGACGCTCACCGATCCCGCGCCCTTTGCCCGGGCGGCAACGGAACTTGGGTTCGTCATGCGGGACGATGCCCGCATCAAGATCGGGGACAGGGTCTACCACACCGCGATCCTCGACATGGGGCCGGAATCGTTCGACGGCTGGATCTCGCGTCTGCTGGAGGCGGAAATCGGGTCGCCAGGCGCCCATGTGCTCGACGAGCGGTCGCGGCGGTTCCTGTCCGATGAAGTCGAGGTGCAGTTATCGCCTCTTGAATTTTCCGTCATGCAGCGCCTTTACGCCCGCGACGGCCTTCCAGCCTCACGCGACGAATTGATAGCCGAAGTCTGGGGCGAACATTTCGAGGGGGAGAGCAACGTCGTCGACGCCGTGATCAGGGAAATCCGGCGCAAGCTCGGGCCCCGGGCCAAGATCATCAAAACGGTCCGCGGCATCGGTTACAGCCTCCACGTCTGACCGATCGTGTCCGCTTCTCATTTTCCTCTCATGAACCGGGACTGCAATCCCGGCATGCTGCAACGGTCGAACAGTCCTTCAGCCTCAGGCTGAAGATCGAGTGGTCCGGGCGCGAACAGGAGAAAATCATGCCGCTGGTTCAGATTTCCGTTGTCAAAGGGGTTTTTACGTCTTCTCAAAAGCAGGAGATGATCAAGAAGGTGACCGATGCCATGGTCGCCGTGGAGGGTGAATCAATGCGCGGAGTCACCTGGGTAAAGGTCGACGAGATCGAGAGCGGCGACTGGGGAATCGGCGGCCAATGTCTCACCACAGCCGCCGTCAAGGATCTTCAGGCCGGCAAGGCCGCGGCCTAGGGGGAGCGGCTGTTGGCGATCGTCATGATTCCGCCGGTCCGTCCGCTGGGCCAGGCAGGGAAACCCTGAACAATTCAGGAATCGTCATTCCGGCTTTTGCCGGGGTGACGATTGATCAGCCGGGGTGACGATTGATCAGAGGTTCCCTGGGTTCAGGTCGCCTGGGTTGATTCGTCGAAGTAGTGCAGCACATCCATATGCTTGTGCGGCACGCCGATGACGTCGATGCCATCGGTGCGGACGAGATAGAAAATCAGGTGCGCACCCTGTGGGAAGCAGTAATAGCCGGCCTTGATGTCCGGACAGTGTTTGCCGCTGCGTGGATGCTTGGCCAGCCATCCGAAACGGTCATCCAGCGCGCTCAAATATCGATCCCGTTGTGCCTCACCCCATCGGTCCCGGGTATAGCGTGCGATGTTCTTCAGGTCATCGTAGGCGCGTGGCGTGAGCTGAAAAGCCGGCTTCATCCAGCCGCATCCGCGTCGGTGATAAGCCTGCTGAGCGAGTAGCCTTCCACGAACTCGCCGCGCGCGGCCTGAGCCTCGCCTTCGGCCAGATGCGCGCGTAGGGCATCGAGCTTGGTCTTGTGTTCTTCCAGCGAACGCAGCGCATCGCGGACCACCTCGCTGGCCGATCCGTAGCGTCCGCTGGCGACCTCATTGCGGATGAACACTTCCCAGTGTTCGCCCAAGCTCAAGCTAGTCGTGGCCATTGGAAGCTCCTGATTTATTCATATATGTTAAATATGAATAATCGAGATCGTCCAGTCAAGCCGATAGCCAGACGTTTCACCGCGATAGGCGACGTTTGGCCGAATCGGGTCGCACTTTCCGGCTTTCAGCGCAGCAGAGCCGGGAAAACACTACAGTGGGTCATTGGGGCAACCCCGACGACGCCATTAGCAAGGCGCCGCGGCAGCCTCCGCACAGTTCGCGCCAGGACGCCAAAGAACCCATGAATAAAAAACAGTCCATCCCGATCAAACCACGGTCGAGCGAGCATATTCTCGAAAAAATCAGCAGCGGGTCCTTGACCGAGAAAGACCTGATTGCCCTGCACCACAACGCCGTCCGGCTGGCGGCCCTGGATGTGGTCGAGGCGACGAAGCTGAAGCTGCGCGCGGAATTTCCGCGGGCGGCGAAGAAGCTTTTTGGGGCGCCGGAAGCAGAGGCGGCGGCGGTCGATTAAGGCGCCGCGGCCGGTCAAAAAAAAGCGGGCGCCTGGGGCGCCCGCAAATTCCACTACAGATGTGTTGCTGCTTCAGAATCTCTGCGTGTAGCTGACGTAGGGCACGCGGCCGTCCATCGGGTAGACGCCGGTCTGGTAGACGCCGTAGCGGCCGGTGGTGTCGGTGCCGGCGGCCTTGAACCGGCTGGCCGGCGGATCGAGGTTGAACAGGTTGCGCACGCCGAGGTTGAGCGTGCCTTTCCACGGGGCGCTGTAGCTGAGCTGCAGATCGAGGTCGTTGAACGAGGACACGCGGTCGGTGCCGCACTTGGCCGGCGTGTCGCGCGCGGTGAACGGATCGCAGTCGGCGGTGGACCAGGTGCGGTGCCAGATGGCGGTGGAGTTGAAGCGCTGGATCGCCCAGTTCACGCTCAGTTCGCCGCGCTTGCTCGGGTTGCCGAGGAAGCCGACTTCCTCATACGTCTCGCCGCCCTGGCTGAGTTGCTCGCGGTAGCTCAGCACCTGGGTCATCGAGGCGCTGAAGTCGAACACGCCGTACTGGTGGGCCTGCAGCTTGTAGTCGGCGCTGAGGTCGAAGCCGTCGGTGTTGATCGACGAGGCATTGGCCTTGGGCTCGTAGACGAAGGTGATGGCTTCATTGCCGGCGCGCACCACGGTGCCCTGGCTGGCGGCGTCGGTGCAGGCCTTGCCGGTGGCGGCGATGCAGTTGGCGTCGTTGTTGAGCACCTGCTGCGCGGTCAGCGTGGCGATGCCGTTGGTCAGCGTGATGCGGTAGTAGTCCGCGGTCAGCGTGACGGCGTGCACCGGGCTGAAGACGAAGCCGGCGTTGATGTTGCGCGAGGTTTCCGGCTTGAGCGCGGTGGAGCCCACGCGGAACGCCTGCCGCTGCTGGCCGGAGCTGCAGGGGAAGGGCTCGGTGGTGATGTTCTTGGCGCAGCCGTAGGTGTCGATCGCCGCGTCGAAGCTCTGCGCCGGGCTGGCGAAGAGATCGTACAGGGTCGGCGCGCGGAAGCCCTCGCTATAGGTGCCGCGCAGCAGCAGCGATTCGATCGGGCGCACGGACAGCGAGACTTTCGGGCTGGTCTTGCTGCCGCCGACGCTGTACTTGTCGTAGCGCAGGGCGCCGCTCAGGTTGACGCGATCCTGGAGGAAGGCCAGCTGCGTTTCGCCGTAGACCGCGTACTCGCTGCGGCTGCCCTGCGAGCTGCCGCCGGCATTGCCGAAGACATTGGACAGGGTGTAGCCGGAGATGGTGCCGTTGGGCGCGTAGCTGAAGCTGGTCTGGCTTTGCGCGTCGCCGATCTGCGCGTACTTCTCGTCGCGGTAGTCGGCGCCGACCACCAGCGGCAGGCGGAAGTTGATCCCGCTGTAGGCCAGCAGGTTGTCCAGCGTGACGTGGCCGCCGACCGTGTTCTGGTCGTAGTTGTTGTTGTTGCTGATGGTGTAGCCGAAGCTCGACGCGCCGCCCGGCGTGGAGGCCGGATTGAACGGGTTGTAAGTGCCGTTGTTGATGGCGGCCTGGAACGCCGAGGACTGGCCGTAGCCGGTGCCGATGTCGGACTGGCGGTAGCCGCTGTTGGTCACGGCCACTTCCCATTCCGAGATGCCGAACACGTCGAACTCGCCGCGCAGGCCGCCGACCACGTCGCTGATGGTGTCGTTGACGGTGTCGTGGCGCGGGCCGTTCTCGGTCGGGCGGTAGTACAGATACAGGTCGTCGCCCGGAAACGGGTTGTTGGGATTGTTGTAGGCCACTTCCGGCAGGCCGAAGGCGTTGTTGAAGCCCGAGGTGGCCGGGGCCGAGGCGCTCTGCGCCTGCGTCACCGACTTGGTCAGCAGCACCTTGGCGAAGCCGGTGATGTCGTAGCCGAGCTTGTAGTTGACGCCGCCCATCAGGCTGTCGCGGCTGGTCGAAGCGGTGACCCAGGCCTGCGAGCCGATGTTGAAGCCGCACAGCGCGCCGCCGGCGAGCGGGCCGGAGTTCGGATAGGTGCTGCCGCCCGGCGCGGCCGGGCAGGTGCTGAACGGCACTTCCGCATTGCCGTCCTCGATGCCGGTGGTGTGGTTGATGGCGGTGGCGATGGTGCCGGGATCGCCGTAGGCGCTGAAGGCGTTCTTCAGGAACGGGCGGTCCTGATAGGTGATGGCGCTCTGCTGCGCGTGCTCGTAGGAGAAATAGGCGTTGCCCTTCTCGCTGTTGAAGCCGGCCATCAGCGAGGCGCTGGCGCCCTTGCCGCCCTTCTGCGTGGGGTTGTCGTACTGCCCGGATAGCTGTACGCCGTCGAACTTCTTCTTGGTGATGATGTTGACCACGCCGCCGATGGCGTCCGAGCCGTAGATGGCGGAGGCGCCGTCGCGCAGCACTTCGATGCGATCGATGGCGGCCAGGGGAATGATGTTGACGTTGACCGAGGGGGGCGTGAACGACGGGTCCAGCGGCAGGCGCTGGCCGTCGAGCAGGATCAGGGTGCGCTCGGAGCCCAGGCCGCGCAGGCTGACGGTGGTGCCGCCGGCCGCGCCGCCCGAAGACAGCGAGGTCGGCACCACATCGGAGCCGAAGGTATTTTCGTTGAGGTTCACCAGGAACTGGGCGACGGTAAGGTCGCCGGTTTCCTGGATGTCCTTGGCGGTGAACACCGTGACCGGGAGCGAAGTCTCCTTGTCGATCTGGCGGATGCGCGAGCCGGTCACCTCGACGCCGGTCAGCGCCTTCACGTCCTGCTGGCTCTGCTGCGCCAGCGCGGCGCCGGAGAGCAGGCTCGTCGCCAGTGTCAGGCCGGCGGCGAGGTGCGCAGCTTTCAACTTTGCGCAGGTGGAACTGGTGGATGGCAGTCCCGGATTAACGGCAAGCCGCGCTCCTCGCGCGTGCACGATGGTCATGTCTGGTGTTCCCTATTTGATTTGGTTACGGGCGGTGTGGCTGTGCCGCCGGGTGTTGCCGCCGCGCGTGCGCAGCGGGGTGCTTCTCGCTTAACAGTCCTTCAAGATCCGCTGGCTCTCCTGGTATTGCCGCTTGCGACCGGCAATGAATATGGGCAAAGCCCCGCGCGCCGGGAAACCGGTGTACGGGGCTTCTCTAAGAGGTATGCCAATCGAAAATGAAAAACCTGCCGGTCCGGCGAAAATATTTTTTTGGGAGGTGCAGCGGGGCCGGCGCCTGAATTGGAGCGCGGCCTTCCGGTCGGGCAGTCGCCGGCTGGAGAGTTGGTCCGAAAATCGGCCGACGTTCAGCTCGAAGCGGGCGGGATCACCTGATCCTTGTGCATCAGGTTGAGCAGCCGCTTGTAGTAGTCCTCGTAGCCGTCGGCACTCACCTCGTCGGTCGCCACCCAGCTGGAGTAGGACCAGACCCTGGCGCCGCCGCTGTCGATCAGCGTGCCTTCGATCTGCACCTCGGCCGGGCACGCATCCTTCTGGCCCGAAGCCAGGCAGTTCTGGTTTGGCATCTGCCGATAGGCCAGTGCGCGGACGCGCAGCAGCGGGATGCCCTGCCCCGGATTGTGCGGCTCGACGCCGAATGCCTCGAGCCGCTGGGCGAACCTGGCGGGGAAGTCGCGGGCGAAGGCCGCGAAGAAACGGCTGGCCTCCGCGAACGCCGGCGGGTCCTGGGTGGAATCGACGGCCTCATCGGACGACAGCGTCGGGTTGGTGGAGATCGCCAGGATCGTGACCGGCGTGTCGCCGCCGGCGGTGCCGCTGGATTGCAGATCGCTCGCATGCGGCAGTTTCTGGAGCTGCTGCACCAGCGCGCAAGCGCACACCAGGCTGCATGCGGCGAGCAGGGCGGCTTTGCGTATGGCTTGTTTCATGGTTCCGGATCTTGTCCCGTCATGCGGCTGATGATGGACTGGATTTTAGGCGGTGCGGCGGGGTCGATGCGACTGTCCGTGCCGGTCTCGCAACAGTGCATCGGGTCGGCCGCCGGCTATTCGCCCGGCAGATAGCCGAACAGCCGCTTGCGCTGCTCGGCGCTCAGTTCCCGCATGCGGCGGATGTTGTCCTCGGGAATGCGGTCCGGATCGGGATGGCTGTCCAGCGCCGCTTCCACGCTGTCCTCGCGCAGCAGGTGCAGCAGCGGATAGGGCGCGCGGTTGGTCAGGTTCTCGGCGTCGCCGGGCATGGTGCCGGCGAACTGGTACTGCGGGTGGAAGCTTGCCACCTGGTAGTCGCCGGACCATTCGAACTGCTCCAGCAGCGCATCCACCTGGTCGAGGAAGTCGTTGTAGTCGGCGAAGTCCGCGAAGAGCTGCGGGATGGCGATGATGGTGGTTTCCAGCTGCGCCGGCGGCGTTTCGTCGAGCTTCTGCAATTCGAACTGCAGCTCGGTCAACAGCGCCAGCTCGTCGGCAGCCTCGCTGACGCAGACGCGCACCCGCCCCTCGCGCGCCGGCCGGCCCGCGAACGGGCACAGGTTGAGCCCGATCACCACGCTGTCCAGCCACTGGCGTACCGCGCTTTCGATGGGATTCATGGGGGCGACTTCGATCAGGGGCCTTGGGGCGGCAAAGCGTAGCGCATTTCGGCGCGGTGGCTGTGTTGTCCCGCGTGTCGCCGGGTTCCCCGGTTCGGCGCCCCGGCCGGCGGGTCTGTATTTCCGCTTTCGCGCTTCCGCCCGTTCTTGAGTGGATGCCTGTTGGTGACCCACTCGTGAGCAGCCCCGGGGAGAAACGATGAGCGGCGCAGGATACGGTTTGGGATTTGGTTTGATGAGCCGGCGCGAGCTGTTCCGCATGATCGGCCTGACCGCCGGTGCCGCCGCCATGTTCCAGGCCATGGACAGCCTCGGCTTCGCCGGGGAGTCGCCCTACCAGGGGCCGATCGATCTGCAGGGTGCGCCCAAGGGCGCCTCGGTGCTGATTCTCGGCGCGGGCATGGCCGGCATGACGGCGGCCTACGAGCTGCGCAACGCCGGCTACAAGGTGCAGGTGCTGGAATACAACGGCCGCGCCGGCGGCCGCAACTGGAGCCTGCGCGGCGGCGACAGTTACACCGAATTGGGCGGCCTGACCCAGCGCTGCGAGTTCGACAAGGACCTGTACATCAACCCCGGCCCCTGGCGCATCCCGTATCACCATCGCGGCATGCTCAGCTATTGCAAGCGGCTCGGCGTGCCGCTGGAAGCCTTCGTCCAGGTCAATTACAACGCCTACCTGCACAGCAGCCGCGCCTTCGGCGGCAAGCCGCAGCGCTACCGCGAGGTCAAGGCCGACTACCAGGGCCACGTGGCCGAGCTGCTGGCCAAGGCCACGCAGCAGAACGCGCTGGACGCCATGGTCAGCAAAGAGGACCGCGAGAAGCTGCTGGAGTCGCTGCGCGGCTGGGGCGCGCTGGACAAGGATTTCACCTACGGCCCCAGCGAGGCCAGCAGCGACCGCCGCGGTTATGCGAAAGAGCCCGGCGGCGGCCTCACGGCGCGGCCGGTGCCGTCCAAGCCGGTGGGCCTGAGCGAGGTGCTGGACTCTGGCCTGTGGCAGGGCATCCCCAGCGGCGACAGCTTCGACATGCAGACCGCCCTGTTCCAGCCGGTCGGCGGCATGGGCCGCGTCGGCGAGGCCTTCGGCCGCGAGCTGGGCACGCTGATCCGCTACAACGCCAAGGTGACGGACATCCGCCAGGACGAGCACGGCGTCACCGCCACCTACGAGGATCGCAACGCCCCCGGCACCACGTTCAAGGCCAGCGCCGACTGGTGCCTGTGCACCATTCCGCTGCCGGTGCTGGCGGAGATCCCGATGAATGTCGGCCCGGACCTGAGCGCCGCGATCAGGGCGGTGCCCTATGCCTCCGCCATCAAGGTGGGCCTGCAGTTCAAGCGCCGCTTCTGGGAAGAGGACGAGCACATCTACGGCGGCATCAGCTACACCGACCTGCCGATCACCAATATCGGCTATCCCAACACCGGCTATCACAGCGGCGGCAAGGGTGTGCTGCTCGGCGCCTACATCTGGGGCCTCAACGCCATGGAATTCACTTCGATGACGCCGCAGCAGCGGGTGCAGAAGGCGCTGGAATACGGCAGCCAGATCCACCCGCAATACCTCAAGGAATTCGACAACGGCGTGGCCGTGGCCTGGCACCGCTCGCCCTTCACCATGGGCTGCTACGGCATGTGGAGCGCCGATGCGCGCGCCAGGCATTACGACAACCTGTGCCAGATCGATGGGCGCATCGCCCTGGCCGGCGAGCACGTCTCCTTCCTCGGCGGCTGGCAGGAGGGCGCGGTGACTTCCTCGCTCGACGCCATCGGCCGCCTGCATCAGCGCGCGGTGGCGCAGGGGGCGAAGGCATGAGCGCACCACTCCATCGCCAGTTCCTCAAATCTCTCGCCGCGCTGCTGTTGTGCGCGGCGGCGTTACAGGCGCAGGCCGATGATTCCTCCTTCACCTCCACCGCCGGACTGACCAGTACCGGCGGCGAGGAGATCTACAGCCAGATCTGCCAGGGCTGCCACATGCCGCAGGGCCAGGGCGCCATCGGCGCCGGCCATTACCCCAAGCTGGCCGGCAACGAGCGGCTGGCTTCCTGGCAATACGCGGCGCTGACCGTGCTCGGCGGCCGCGACGGCATGCCGCCGTTCGGCCTGCCCGCAGACCAGGTGCGGGAAATCCGCACGGTGCACCTGAGCGACGCGCAGATCGCGGACGTGGTCAATTACGTCCGCAGCCATTTCGGCAATGCCTACAAGGACAAAGTCACCGCCGGCCAGGTGGCGGAGTTGCCGCATCCGGATCATCCGCAAGCGCCTTGAGCGGTGACGGCTAGCGCCTCCACCGGCCCGTCGTCATACCGGCGAAAGCCGGTATCCAGGGGTTCGAAGTGCTCGCGACCTGGCTCTGGATACCGGCTTTCGCCGGTATGACGCTATTGATTGGGTTTGAAAAAAGCCCCGGAGCACTTGATGGTGCTCCGGGGCTTCCCGCATCAGGCGATGCGGAGGGTGTTGCTACAGCTTCAGACGATGGTCAGGCGCACCGGCACGTTGTTGCGGGTGGCGTTGGAGTACGGGCAGACCTGGTGGGCCTTCTCCACCAGCGTCTCGGCTTCGGCGCGGGCCAGGCCGGGCAGGGAAATCTTCAGCTCGATATCCAGGCCGAAGCCGCCCTCGGCGCGCGGGCCGATGCCCACTTCCGCGGTGACCTGCGTATCCGCCGGCACCTTTGGGCCACCCTGCGAGGCGACGAACTTCATGGCGCCGATGAAGCAGGCGGAATAACCGGCGGCGAAGAGCTGCTCCGGGTTGTTGCCGGCGCCGCCGGCGCCGCCGAGTTCCTTCGGCGTGGTCAGCTTCACATCGAGAGAGCCGTCGGCAGTGGCGGCGTGGCCATCGCGGCCCCCGGTGGCGGTGGCGGCGGTGCGGTACAGGACGTTGACGGACATGGTGGACTCCTTGGTTGATTCGGTTTGTCGAGAAACCCGGCTGGCGGCTTGCTTGAAGTGGCTGCCGGCTCCGGGACTGAACGTAATGTACGCGCAATTATATTGTGCACAAAGGAATTATTGGTTATGAAGTGCCCGCTTCCTTATGCAATTACATTTTATGCCATATAATTGCGCACAATCTATCTAGTGGAGGCCGCGCAACACCGGCCGGTGGAGGCAAGCAGATGAACAAGAAACAGGAAGACATGGCCCTGCTGCTGGGTAACCAGATCTGCTTCGCCGCCTATTCCACCGCGCACGCCTTCAACCGCGTCTACAAGCCGCTGCTCGATACCCTGGGCCTGACCTATCCGCAATACCTGGCGATGCTGGTGCTGTGGGAGCGCGACGACCTGACGGTGAAGGAGATCGGCGAGCTGCTGCACCTGGACTCCGGCACCCTCACGCCGTTGCTCAAGCGGCTGGAAGCCGCGCGCCTGGTGACGCGCACGCGCAGCCCCGAGGACGAGCGCCAGGTACGCATCAAGCTCACCGCCGCCGGCCGCGCCCTGCGCGAGAAGGCCAAAAACGTGCCGCCCGGCATCCTGCGCGCCTGCGACCGCTCGGTGGACGAACTGATGAAGCTCAAGGACCAGTTCCTGGCCCTGCGGGATCAGCTCAACGCTGCGCTGCAGTGAGCCCTGCCCGCTGCTGTCCTGAGTCAGAAGTTCGCTGACAGAATCGGCATACGACGGTGCGTGCGCCTAAGCATGGGTACGGCAAGTCGCGCTGGGGTAGGCGGATCAGCCCGTGGGGCGGGAGCTATCCCGCCGGTCGCGGAAGGCGGGATACGCTACGCTGCTCCCGCCCTACACACCTGGGTCCTGATAGCGCAACGCATCAAGCAAGATGATGAACGCCCGCGAATGCTGTCGCCGGCTCGGGTAGTAAAGGTGATAGCCCGAAAACGGCGCGCACCAGTCCTCCAGCACGCGCTTCAATCGCCCCTGCGCCAGATAGGGCTGGGCCACGGTCTCGGGCAGATAGGCCAGGCCGAGACCGGCCAGTACCGCGCTGAGGCGCAGGGTGCCGTCGTTGAAGGTCAGCTGGCCTTCGACGCGCACCTTCAGTTCGCGGCCGCCCTTCTCGAATTCCCAGACGTACAGGTTGCCGTATGTGGGCAGGCGCAGGTTGATGCAGTTGTGGGCGGTGAGATCCTGCGGCTTCTTCGGCGGCGGGTGCCTGGCGAAGTAGGCCGGGGCGCCGACCACCGCCATGCGCATGTCCGGCCCGATGCGCATGGCGATCATGCCCGGCGCCACCTCCTCGCCGAGGCGCACGCCGGCGTCATAGCCCTGGGCCACGATGTCGGTGAGCGCATTGTCGACGGCGATCTCGATCTTGATTTCCGGATAGGCCGGCAGGATCTTCTTCACGACCGGCCACAGGATGGTCCGCGACGGGTGGTCACCGGCGTTGATGCGGATGGTGCCGGCGGGCTTTTCCCGCAAGTCCGACAGGGCCTCCAGCTCGGCTGAGATCTCGTCAAGATGCGGCCCGAGGCTCCGTAGCAGGCGTGCGCCCGCCTCGGTTGGCGACACGCTGCGCGTGGTTCGCGTCAGCAGCCGCACGCCCAGACGCGCCTCCAGTCCGCGGATGGTGTGACTCAGCGCGGACTGCGAAACCCCCAGCTTCGCCGCCGCCCGGGTGAAGCTGCGCTCCCGCGCCACGGCCAGGAAGGCGGTCAGATCGTCAAGGCTGGCGCGGGGCATTGATGAATATTCCTCATGAATCTATGCCGACTTTACCACTTTATCGCGGTGCATCCGGGCGCCAGAATGGCGTTCGTCCGCAATCGCCGCAGCCGGCAAGTCCCGGCAAGTCAAGGAGACTCCCCATGCAAAAGCGCAAACTCGGCAAGAGCAATCTGGAAGTTTCGGCCCTCGGCCTGGGCTGCATGGGCCTGAGCTTCGGCCTCGGCCCGGCGGTCGACAGGCAGACCGCGATCGACCTGATCCGCGCTGCCGTCGAGCGCGGTGTTACCTTCTTCGACACCGCGCAAATCTACGGCCCTTACACCAACGAGGACGTGGTCGGCGAAGCGCTGGCGCCGTTCCGCGGCCAGGTGGTGATCGCCACCAAGTTCGGCTTCAGGCTCCAGCCGCGGACCGGCCAGCCGGCGCAGCCCGGCCAGCCGCCGCCGCTGGACAGTCGGCCGGAGCAGATCAAGCAGTCGGTCGAGGCTTCGCTCAAGCGCCTCCGGGTCGACACCATCGATCTGCTCTACCAGCACCGCGTGGACCCGGAAGTGCCGATCGAGGACGTGGCCGGCGCCGTGCAGGATCTGATCCGCGCAGGCAAGGTGAAGCACTTCGGCCTGTCCGAGCCCGGCGTGCAGACCATCCGCCGCGCCCACGCCGTGCAGCCGGTCACCGCCATCCAGAGCGAGTATTCCCTGTGGTGGCGCGAGCCGGAGCAGGAGCTGCTGCCGACGTTGGAGGAGCTGGGCATCGGCTTCGTCCCGTTCAGCCCGCTGGGCAAGGGTTTCCTCACCGGCGCCATCGACGAGAGCACCAAGTTCGACAGCAGCGACTTCCGCAACGCCGTGCCGCGCTTCGGCGCCGAGGCGCGCAGGGCCAACCTGGCCTTGGTCGAGCAGCTCCGCGCGATTGCCGCGCGCAAAGAAGTGCCGCCGGCGCAGATCGCCATCGCCTGGTTGCTGGCGCAGCAGCCCTGGATCGTGCCCATCCCCGGCACCACCAAGCTGCACCGCCTGGAGGAAAACCTCGCCGGCGCAAGCGTCGTGCTCAGTGCGGACGAGCTGCGTGACATCGAGAGCGCGGTGTCCAAGGTCGCCGTGCAGGGCGGCCGCTATCCGGAGCAGCTACAGAAAATGGTCGGCCGCTGAACTGCGGCCGCGACGTGGCAGCAAGCCCGGATGAAACGAAGTGAAATCCGGGGCTTTGCATAATGAAGTCTTTGCATGCGCTGCCCGAGAATGGAAAACCCGGATTTCGCTTCACTTCATCCGGTCTACACTCGCTGTGCCACGATCGTGATACCGGATGGTCCCGCTATATATGCAAATACACGCCGGTCATAAGCGGGGCTGCGGCTTCCTGTCGGGCTGATCACCTCGAAATGCCGACCACCCCTGACTTTTTTCAGGGATGCCATGAAACACGTTTCGTCGCATCATGGGAACTGCTCCTCATATCCCCTGGAGATGACTCTCATGGCTATTGGTATGGTTCGCATATTCAGGGCGCCCTCCGTGTTGACGGGAATCTTTATTGGTATGTTGTCCGTCTCCGCACATGCCGCGAATCTGACCGTCATTGTGGATGGCCTGCGTAATGCCAAAGGCACGGTCCGGATCGAACTGGATGGTTCGGAAGCGGCCTGGGACGATAAAGCCGAGCCCGCTGGCAAGGGCGACGTCAAAGCCACGGTGGGCTCGGTGAGCTATACGTTTACCGGCGTCCCACCCGGTACTTATGGCCTGGGTGTATTCCAGGATGAGGACGACAGCGGCAAGCTCCATACCAATTTTCTGGGCATTCCCAAGGAAGGCTATGGCTTCAGCAATAACCCGTCGGTGATGCGCCTGCCGACCTTCAAGGAGGTGCAATTTGCGGTGGAACAGGAGGACGCGTCGGTCCTGATACATCTCAAGTACGGCATCTAGGTCCAACCGCTCAGGCTTGCGGAATTTTCGGCATATCCGCCTGATTCACCTCCATTCCATTCGAGATCCGTCAGGAGCCCCAGCCTGTGGTCACAAAGACAGCGGATGGCGAGCAAACGCCCATTGACCAAACGCGCAGGCGAGCTTGGCGGATCGCCCGTTACCTTGCCGTCGGCGCGATCGTCCTGGTTTTACTCGCCTATGTCGGTATTTGTGCCTGGATAAGGGTCCATCAGGGCGAACTGTTGTACTACCCGCAGTCCACACATGCTGATGCGCAGACAACGGATTTCTCCATCACGCATGACGGGGTCGTCCTGCGGGGATGGGTGATCCACCCCGATATGCCTGATCCCATTCTTTATTTCGGGGGCAATGGAGAGCGCATTGAGGGCGACCGCGGCGATTTCGCCGACTGGTTCCCTGGCCATAGCATCTATCTGCTCGCCTATCGCGGCTACGGAGCCAGCGACGGCCAGCCAGGCGAGGCAGCGCTTTTTGCGGACGCAGTGAGCGAGTTCGATCACATCCAGGCCCTGCACCCGCAGCAACCGATCTCGGTGATCGGCCGCAGCCTGGGTAGCGGCGTCGCCAGCTATCTCGTCTCTCAGCGTCCCATTGCGCGGTTGGTGCTCGTCACTCCGTTCGACAGCATGATGAGGGTCGCACAGTCGGACTTTCCATGGCTGCCGATGCGCTGGCTGCTTGAAGATCAATATCCGTCGGCCAGCTACGTGACGAATTACACCGGTCCCGTGTTGATCCTGCGCGCCGGCAACGACGAAGTCGTTCCTGCGGAAGACACCGATCGGCTTATCCAGGCCTTTCTGCACACGCCGGTCGTGATCAACATTCCCGGTCGTGGCCACAACGACATCTCCAAGGCGCCGCAATACGGTCAGGCCATGACAGAGTTTCTGCGCTGAGTTATCCATCACGCCGAGCCTCATCAAAAGGGCGGATCGGCGGACCGGTGACAGCGGCCGCAAGGCTGCGGTGGAGCTTTGAAGCGCCCTGCCGAAATCGGCAGTGCGTGTGCGCTGCTTGCCATGCTTGTGCACGACGCAACAGACCCGGTTGAACGGTCAGCAGGCGTGGCCTGGATGAAGTGAAACGGAATCCGCCATCCGCGCAACGCGGATTACGCCCAACGGGAACCCCGTTGGACGCTTCGCCAATCCGCCTTATACGGGCTGAGTCAGCAATGCCGCGCGAGGCTTAGTGCCCCGGGACCACTACCACTGTGCTGCCGTTGCCACTGCCGGTGCTGCCGGTATTGCCCCTGGTGCCTTTGGCGCCGGTTGCACCGGTGTTGCCCTGGTTGCCGGTGGCGCCGGTATCACCCGTGTTGCCGGTATTGCCCTGATTGCCGGTGGCGCCAGTGTCACCCGTGTTGCCGGTATTGCCTTGGTTGCCGGTGGCACCCGTGGCGCCGGTGTCCCCGGTATAGCCGGTGTTACCCTGATTGCCGGTATTGCCCTTGGCGCCGGTGTAGCCGGTGTTGCCGGTATTGCCCTGATCGCCCTGCGGTCCCATCGGGCCGGTGCAGGCGCCCAGGCCGAGCGCAGCGAACAGCAGTAGCGACGGTATTGAATATTTCATGTGAGGTGCCTCTAGGTTAAGACGGCTGAGAGCGCCGCTTTCCCGACCTTGAGCGGATTCGGCCGCCCCGTCTGTGCTGTGCAGCGCTTATGCCGAAAGGGGCTTGCGCCGTTGCCCCGCTCGCCGCAGGCGGTGTCTTGCGCCGTCCACGTCCCTGTCGCTTGCAGGCAACCTAAATGCCATAGGCACTTCACAGAAGCGCCTTAACGTGCGCGTACCAAAGACACTGAACTTAGGGAAAAGCTCCAGTGATCACTCGCCGCAGGTTTCTCACCCTGTCGAGCAAGGCCATGGCACTCGGCGCGGGTGGATACGTGCTGGAAGGAGCCTTGAGGTCGGCCAGCGCGGCCTCGACCACCGGCACGGGCACCATCACCGATGTGCGGCATGTGGTGATCCTGATGCAGGAAAATCGCAGCTTCGATCACTACTTCGGCACGCTGCAGGGTGTGCGCGGCTTCGCCGACAAGACGGGCATCACGCTGTCCGGCGGCTATCCGGTGTTCAACCAGCCGAACGGCTCGGCACGCCAGTATCCCTGGGCCTTCAACACCACCTCGCCCGCTTCCGGCCAGACCAGCGAGGTCATCACCCAGTGCGATGGCAGCCTCGATCATTCCTGGTCGACGCAGCATGCGGCCTGGAACAACGGCAAAATGGATTCCTGGGTTTCGGCCAAGGGCAATGTGCGCACGCTCGGCTATCTCACCCGGCAGGATCTGCCGTTCCACTACGCGCTCGCCGATGCCTACACCGTCTGCGATCACTACTTCTGCTCGGTTCTCAGCGCCACCGGCCCCAACCGCACCTATCTGTGGAGCGGCATGATCGATCCTTCCGGCGCGAACGGCGGGCCAGCCTATGACGGCGGCTCAGAATCCGACCTCACCTGGGAAACCTACGCCGAGGAGCTGCAGGCGGCGGGCGTGAGCTGGAAGGTGTATCAGAACGCCTCAGACAATTTCGGCGACAACGCGTTGGCCTTTTTCAGCCAGTTCGACGATGCCTCCACTTCGAGCACCCTGTACCAGTACGGCATGGCCTCGGTGCCCAGCGTCACCGGCTCCACGCCCAACGATATCGCCACGGCAATCAAGAACGACGTGCTGGCGGGCACCCTGCCGCAGGTGAGCTGGGTCGTCGCCAGCGAGGACTACTCCGAGCATCCCGATGCCCCGCCCGATAACGGCGCCTATTTCATCAACCTGGTGCTGCAGGCCCTGGCCGCCAACGCGGCGACCCTGAACTCCACCGTCCTCATCCTCAACTACGACGAGAACGACGGCTTCTTCGATCATGTGCCGCCGCCCGCTCCTCCCGCCGGCACGGCCGGCGAGTTCATCACCCTCGACAGCGAAGCCGTGCCCATCGGCATGGGCTTTCGCGTGCCCATGGTCATCTGCTCGCCGTGGACCCGCGGCGGCATCGTCGACTCGCAGGTTTACGATCACACCTCGGTGATCCAGTTTCTGGAGACCTGGACCGCCGCGCTGGGCACGCCGGCCAAGTGCTCCGCCATCAGCGCCTGGCGGCGCCAGGTCAGCGGCGATCTGACCGGCGCCTTCAACTTCGCCGCGCCGATGATGGGCCTGCCAACCAGCCTGCCGGCCGCTACCACAGTAATCAGCCGCAGCGGCACCTGCGATCCGCTGCCCAACCCGAGCGACGCCAACGCTTCCAACAGCCTGCCGCAGCAGGAAGCCGGCACCCGCACCGCCCGCGCCTTGCCCTACCAGCCGGACGCCAACATCGCCTCCTTCCAGCACGGCTCCGGTGGCCAGATCCTGCTGTGGGTGCAGATGCTCAACGTCGGCGCCGTGGCCACGCGCGCCGTGCCCCTGGCGATCTATGCCAACGCCTACCGCGGCGGCGGCCCCTGGCAATACACCGTGCCCGCCAACAGCGGCAGCAGCAACGGCGCGGTGCAGGACTACTTCAACATCGGCTCCGGATACGGCAGCGGCAGCTACGACCTGACGGTGGTCGGTCCCAACCGCTTCCTGCGCCGCTTCGCCGGCAATCTCAACAATTCCGGCAGCGCCTGCGGCGTGACCTCGTCGTATGCCGTGGATGCCGCGTCCGGCCAGCTGGCGCTGTACTTCGCCATGGCCAACACGAGCACCGCGCCGGTGACCTTCACCATTACTTCCGGCAACTACACCAGCGGCGGACCCTGGACCTTCAGCGTCGGCGCGGGCGATACCGTCGACACACACTTCGACGTGCTGGCGAACAGCCATGGCTGGTACGACTTCAGCATCACCATCAGCGGCGACAGCAGCTGGATCCGCCGCTACACCGGCCACCTGGAAAGCGGCAGCGCCTCCATCACCGGCTGAACCAACACGCCGATCGCCGCGGTCTATCAGCAGTGCATTTTTCAGTTCGTTGCATACAAGTTATCCCCTCTCCCTTCGGGAGAGGGGGAGGGGTGAGGGGCGGGGGGTGCGGGGGGTGGGGGGGGGCCGCGGGGGGGGCCCCCCCCCCCCCCCCCCCCGCGGCGGGGGGGGGGGGGGGGG
>Ga0302310_10001336_pt1 | contig 21015 bp, 22 predicted proteins | sample III_Palsa_N1_2_FD_200451 | JGI IMG/M metagenome (GOLD analysis project Ga0302310, IMG submission 200451) | Peat permafrost microbial communities from Stordalen Mire near Abisko, Sweden - III_Palsa_N1_2 | ecosystem: Environmental > Terrestrial > Soil > Palsa > Peat permafrost | place: Sweden...
GGGCGGCGCGCGCAAAACAAAGACTCATACCAGCCGCCCCAATCGCTGGTCACGAGTCAAAATTTTGGGCGGCTGGTATGACTTCGCGGGCGCCGGAATTCCAAATGCGATTCCCCTGGTCGGCCTATCTCATGCAACCTTGTGCAGACTGACTTCGCTGCCGATGTCCGGCGGCATCCGGCGGAATACCAAAGCTCCGCCAAGCGCCATTGCGCCCACTACCCAGAATGACGCATGCAACTCCGGAAGCCCCACCCGGGTTGCGTGGTCGATGCCCACGAACAGCGCCAGCAAGAATGCCCCCAGCGCCACGCCTGCGGCCGACGAGGTCTGGATCAGCATTGCGAGCAGCGTTGAAGCGGCGTTCTTTTCGGCGCTCGAGACATCCGCGAACACCAATGTGGTGAGACAGGTCATCTGCATCGAGCGCGACGCTCCCGCCGCGAGTAGCAGCAGGATCAAGGGAATCTCCGGCGTGTCCTTGGTCAGGAACCCGCACGCCACCATCGTGAACCCCACGATCAGCCCGTTCACGCTGGTCACGTTGCGAAACCCGAAACTCTTCAGCATCCAGCTGGTCGCGGGCTTGATGCCCAGGTTGCCGAGGAAATAGACCAGCACCCAGCGTCCGGCGGCGAACGGCGAGAGCCCGAAGCCGAGCTGAAACAGCAGCGGCAGCAGCAACGGCGCGGTTGAAAATTGCGCCCGGAACAAGATTCCCGGGAACAAGGACGAATGAAAGAAACTTGGATTGGCAAGCGGACTCAGCTGCAACAAGGGGGCCGCGGCGCGGCGCAAATGCCGGATCGCCATCCATCCCGCCGCCAGCCCGACGATGATCAACCCGATCGCGAGGATGCGGTCACTGCCGCCCACCGACGAGCGCTGGAATCCGGCGATCAGGCAGGTCAGCGCCAAGGAGCACAGCACAAATCCGTTCACGTCGAGCTTGCGTCCGGCCTCTCTCGCTTCCTTCGGCACCCAAACGAACACCGCGGCCGCGCCGGCGAGCCCGATCGGCAGGTTGAGCCAGAAGTTCCAGCGCCAATCGAAGGTTTGGGTGATGAAACCGCCCAGCACCGGCCCGAGGATCGGTGCCAGCAGTGCCGGCCAGACGGTGAGCGCGCTCGCTCGCATCAATTGGGATTTGGCGGTATTGCGCAGCACCACCCCCATGCCGACCGGCATCATCAGCGCACCGCCCGAGCCTTGCAGCAGGCGCGCGAACACGAACACCGGCAGGCTGTTCGCCATCCCGCAGGCGAGTGAGGCGGCGGTGAACATCAGGATCGCGCCCATGAACACATCGCGCGCGCCAAAGCGATCCGACAGCCAGCCCGACAGCGGCGAGATCGCCGCCGAGGCCAGCATGTAGGCGGTGATGCCGAGCGACAGATCGACGGTGGTTACCCCAAACGACAGCGCCATCCGCGGCAGCGAGGTGTTGATGATCGCGCTATCGAGATTTTGCATGAACATCGCGCTGGCGACGATCAGGGCGATGGTCTGGGTCGCCGGCGGCTTTGTCTTGGTCGTTGGAATGCTGGCATCCATATGGCGCACCGATAGACCAACGCCGAACGGAGTAAAAGTTTTTTGCTTCTTTTTTTCAAAAAAGAAGAGAGAGAGTCTTGGCTTCTTAAAGCATCAAATAGGACTGAAGAAGGAAAGGTTCTTTGAAAAAACGGACCAAAACTGACGAGTTACACTGGTTCCATCACCACCAAGCGGCGCGCGGCTCCGGTCGGGATTGGGGCGTAGGCGTCTTTGGCGGCTTCGACCAGAAGCACGCCGGCGAACTGCGGCATCAGGGTGTGGCCGACGCACTCCCACACTTCGGCGCTGCGCAGCAGAAAACGCCAGTTGGTCGGCGGTAGAAACAAGGCGCTTTCCCGCCGCTCCACCCTGAAACAGGCATCCGTGAGCACGCGGTTGAGCTGTCCGGGCGAAAACGGCCGGCCCTGGCCGAACGGCGTGCGCTCGCTATGCGCCCATAAGCCGCTGCGGTTGGGTGCTACCAGCAACAACCGGCCGTCGTCCTTGAGCACTCGCCAAATCTCGCGCAGGAGCCGCCGGCTGTTGTCGGTCGATTCGAGTTCGTGCACCAGCAAGATCCGATCGAACGACAAATCGGCGAAGGGGAGTGCGTCGTCGATCACCGCGCAAGCGAGCGACGGACGGTTGCGCGGCCAGGGCCGCAGCCCCACATGCTCGGGCAGGGCCGCGATGGTGCGGGCGGCCTGCTCGCGCCACAGGCGCAGATACGGCTCGGCGTAGCCCAGGCCGAGCACTGCCTGGCCTCTGAGATCGGGCCACATGCCGCGGAACTGCCGACGCAGCAGGCGAGCCGAGACAGCGCCGCAGGCAGTCTGATAAAAGGGAAGGGAGGAATGTCCGACTTTGGCCATGGATTCGGCCATAGCATAGTTTTCCCAAATTGTGAGGGCGAGGAGGGGTAATTCCAATGGGCTTCGAAGTGGTTCCAGTGCCGATGCTGGAGGATAATTATAGCTGGGCGCTGATCGATCGGGAACGGCGCCAGCTCGCCATCGTCGACCCGCCCGAGGTCGCGCCGGTCGAAGAGCTGTTGGAGAAGCAGAATCTTACGCTCTGCCTGATCCTGCTCACTCATCACCACGCGGACCACATCGCCGGCGCCGAAGTATTGCGGCGGCGGCATAGCTGCCCGATCTACGGCGCGCGAGCTGATCAGCACCGGCTGCCCTCGCTCGATCGGGCGCTGGCGGATCACGATCGCGTCGAATTCGCCGACGTGGCGGGAGAGGTGCTGGAAACTCCCGGCCATACGGTTGGGCATATCTCGTTCTACTTCGCGGCCGAGAATGCGCTGTTCTGCGGCGACACACTCTTCAGCCTCGGTTGCGGCAAGCTGCTCGAGGGGACCGCTGCCCAGATGTTCGCGTCACTCGCGCGGTTCAAAGCGCTACCGCCGGACACGCTGATCTACTGCGGTCACGAATATACCGCCGCCAACGGCCGGTTCGCCCAGACGCTCGATCCCGAGAACCAGGCGCTGGCGGCGCGGATCGCGGCAGTGACGGAGCTGCGCGCGGCGGGCCTACCGACCTTGCCGGCGTTGCTTGGCGATGAGCTGGACGCAAATCCGTTCCTGCGCGCGGATACAGTCGAGCGCCTGGCCGCGATCCGCGCCGCCAAGGATCACTTCCGCGGCTGACCCCAGGGACCGGCTATTGTCCCCGCCACCGAGGGCCGATAGCTTCGGCTCATGATCGTAATGCGCCATGGGCAGAGTGAGTGGAACCGGTTGATGACCGAAACCGGGCGCGATCCCGGCTTGGCCGACCCGCCGCTGACTGCGGCCGGCCTCGCGCAGGCCCATGCCGCGGCAGAAAAACTCGCAGATCGCCGCATCACCCGCATCATCGCTTCGCCCTACCGCCGCGCGCTCCAGACCGCGACTCCGATCGCGCAGGCGCGTGGACTTCGCGTCGAAGTCAGCCTTTGGGTGCGCGAGCATAAGGCCTATTCTTGCGATGTCGGCTCACCCATGAGTGAGATCGCGCGCGAGTGGCCGCAACTGGATTTTTCGCACATCCCCGAAATTTGGTGGCCAGCGGAAAACGAAACCAAGCCCGCTGTTCTTGCCCGCGCCAAGCAGTTTCACGAGCAGATGCGCGACGCGGAAGATCGCGAACACACATTGGTTATCAGCCACTGGGGTTTTTTGCTTGGGCTGACAGGGGAAAGCTTCGAGAATGGCGAGTGGCGTAAGTTGGAGATGTAATTGAACAGCTAGGATAGGAAAAAATCTTCTTTTTGTGAACAAAAAGAAGCAAAAAAACGTTGTCAATTGGCTCGTCACCGACTGTGCGATTGGCTCACTGCACCAATTGAATAAAAGTTTTTTGCTTCTTTTTTTCAAAAAAGAAGACTTGGCTTTACTTTCCTTCCTTATTGCGGCGCTCTGGGCGGCATTGGTCCCGAGTTGGGGCCATTAATGAACACTGCGGCGGGAGGCGACGCGTCCCAATGGTCGGTGATCTTGCCGTTTTGAACCCGCAAAATCTCGACGCCACCCTCCCAGTAGAGAGTAACCATGCCCTTTTGCGCGCGAGCGACGCGTTTGGTGCCCTTAAGGCCTTCAGCGCCGCAAATCACCACCGCGCCGCCGCCGCCTTTGCAGGTGGGATCATCGATTTTGGGACCATTCGGGCGGGCGGGCCCGGTGCGGGGCGGCGGACCACCAGGGCCACCCGGGCCGGTGGGACCGCCGCCGCTGGAAAGCTGGGCAATCATTACGGCGTAGGTCTGACCGCCGGAGTGATCAACAAATCTGGTGTGATCGGCGTACTGCTCGAAGGCTTCGAGGCGCTTGCCGGTCTCCCAGTCGTTGGCCCAGGCGAGCACGGTCGCCGCATCGGCGGCATCCTGCGGATCGGAGTTGTAGCGTATCATGCCGGCGCCGCTCGGGCCGACCGGGCCAGCGCCCGGTGGGCCGCCTGGAGGCGCGCCTTGGGCGACGGCGGCGCCCGCTGCGAGAATGAGCGCAAACACCGCTCCGGCCCCAAAAAGCTTGTTCATTTCATCTCCTCCCTCGGATATTTTTATAGTTCGAGAGGTTAGCGCGCGTGCCCGCAAAGTAAAAGGCCGGCGCACCGCAACGCCTGCTCAATCGGTCTTGAACCAGAGCGGCTCCTTCAGAGCCGTAAGGAAAGCGATGTGGGCATCGAGCTCGGCTTGCGTGGGCACGATCGGGCGTGGGACGCGCGGACCGAGGGATTGATATTGCGCCGTGGGGATTTCGACCCGCTCCATGGCAAGCGACAGCCCACGCTGACGGCCACCGGTGAGTTCGATGTAAACCTCGGCGAGTAGCTTGCAGTCGAGCAGGGCGTTGTGAGTGGTCCGTTCGGAGAGATCGATCCCGAAGCGCCGGCACAGTGCATCCAGGCTGTTCGGCATCCCGGGAAAGCGCAGCTTGGCCAGCGGCAGCGTATCAATCATCCGAAAGCGGTCGAGCTTGGGATGCCCGAGACGCGAGAACTCCGCGTCGAGAAAGCCGAAGTCGAACGGTGCGTTGTGCGCAACCAGCTTGTCCTGACCGATGAACTCCAGCAGCTCGTCGGCAATTTCCGCGAACAATGGCTTGCCGATCAGAAAGTCACGCGAAATGCCGTGGATGCGCGTGGCTTCTTCGGGGATGTCTCGCTCCGGATCGATAAAGCGATGAAAAGTAATGCCGGTAGGCAGATCGTTGAATAGCTCGAGCGCGGCGATTTCGATTATCCGGTCGCCCGCGAACGGATTAAGCCCCGTCGTTTCGGTGTCGAAGAGAATGGAGCGCATGCGTTAGTTTCCGACCGGAGGAATGCAAGATGCCGTTTCAGAGTCTTGAGCGCATGATAACGGGAAAGTCCGGTGTGCACTACCACATCGGCGCGGCTGCGGCGCATGCGGTCGGGGTATTGGCGCTTGAGGATGGCTCCGATCTCGTCTTCGGGTAAATTCCGCTGGGTGCGGATGCGATACATTTGCACGCGAGGTGGCGCCGAGACTGCCACGATCAAATCCACCCGCTGCTCGGCGCCGGTTTCGAACAGCAGCGGAATGTCCAGAACGCAGAAACGCGCGCGGACTCGGCGGGCACGCGCCAGGAAGGCGCGCTCGGCCTCGCGCACCAGCGGGTGCATGATGGCTTCCAAACGGCGCAATTGCGTCCGGTCGGCGAACACCAGATGGCGCAATATATTTCGATCGAGCCCATGCGGGCCGACCGCGGTGGGAAAGGCCGATCGCAGGGCCGGGATTGCGCGGCCGTGCGGCGACTGAAGTCGACGGACCACCGCATCGGCGTCGAAAACCGGGATACGCGCGCGGCGATAAAAGCCGGCGGCGGTGGATTTGCCCATGGCGATGCCGCCGGTTAGGCCGATCACGATCATGCTGCGCAAGCGACCATCAGCTGAGCGGAATGTCGCCGGCGACATGATCGATCAATTCCTGATCCACCTCGGGTTCAACCCCAAACCAGGCGGCAAAGCTGCGTTGTGCCTGGTAAAGCAGCATGCCTAGACCGGGAACGGTGCGCAGCCCCCGGGCGGCGGCCCCACGGAGCAAAATCGTTTCACGTGGAACATAGATAATTTCCGCCACCGCAAGACCCGGACTGGCGTGATCGAGGGTAAATTCGAGCGCCGGCTGGCCGTGCATGCCCGCGGAGCTGGTGTTTACCAGCAAGGCATAATCGGAGAGTGCGGCGGGCGCTTCTGCCCAATCGACCACCAGCGCGCCGGCGAATTCGGATGCCAGAGTTTCCGCCCGGCCGCGGGTCCGATTGGCGATCGTAACGGCCGCTCCCGCCTCTTGCAGCGAGGCGACTACGGCGCGGCAGGCGCCGCCGGCGCCAATTACCAGCGCCGGTCCAACGCCGGGATCGACCCCGTGCGATTGCAGATTGGCGATGAAGCCATAGCCGTCGGTGTTGTCACCCAGAATCTTGCCGCGTTCGAAACGAAGCGTGTTCACGGCACCAATCCGGCGCGCGAATCCGGTAACTTCGTCGCAAAGTGCTACGACTTCTTCCTTGTGTGGAATGGTCACGTTGAGGCCGACCAAGCCGGCCGCCGCCAAACCGCGCACTGCGGCCGCGACGTTACCCGGAGCCACCGGAAAAGCCAGATAGGCACCATCGATCCCGTGCCGCGAGAGCCAGAAATTATGCAGCAGCGGCGACCGCGAATGGGCGACAGGCCACCCAATCACCCCGGCCACACGAGTTCGGGCGGATAGCATCGGCACTTCAAACGCCCATCTCAGGCACCCGGCAGCAGCACTATGCTGCCGGTGGTTTGTCGTGCCTCCAGGGCACGGTGGGCCTCTGCTGCTTCGCGCAGCGGAAACGTTTGTTTCACGTCGATCTTTACCGCGCCGCTCAGCACGACCTCGAACAGGGCGCGCGAGGCTTGTTCCAGCTCGGGGGGATGTGCCACGTAAGTCGCAAGCGAGGGACGGGTGAGGAAGAGACTTCCCTTGGCCGCGAGCAACCCCAGATCGACCGAACCGACCGGGCCCGATGCGGAGCCGAAACTGACCATCATTCCGAGCGGCGCCAGGCAATCGAGACTTTGCAAAAACGTGTCGCGTCCCACGCTGTCGTAGACCACCGGCACCATCGCGCCACCGGTGATCCGCTTCACCTCGCTCGCGAGATTTTGCGTCCCCACCAACACATGCGCGGCGCCGTGGGACCGAGCGAGTTCGGCTTTGGCCTCGGTCGAGACCACGCCGATCACCTGGGCGCCAAGGTGTTTGGCCCACTGACATATGATCAAGCCGGTACCGCCCGCCGCGGCATGAAGCAGGATGGTTTCTCCCGCCTTAAGCGCTCTGGTGCGATGAAGCAGGTAATAGGCTGTCATGCCTTGCAGCATCATGGCGGCGGCGGTGATGAAGTCGATGCCGTCGGGCAGCTTCACCAACCGATCGGCAGGTATCAGACGCGCCGTGCTGTAAGCGCCCAGCGGCCCGGTGCCATAGGCCACCCGGTCGCCAAGTTTTACGTTTGTCACCCGGTTTCCGACCGCGATTACGACGCCCGCGCCTTCCTGGCCCAGCACACTCGGCAGCGCCGAGACTTTGTAAAGCCCAGTGCGGAAATAGATATCGACGAAATTAAGCCCGATCGCTTCGTTGCGGACGATCGCGTCGTCCGGCCCGGGCTCCGGCATCGGCACGTCTTCCCACCGCAGCACGTCCGGGCCACCATATTCATGAATTCGGACCGCCTTGGTCATGCGGCCCTCACGGCGGCGATCCGCGCCTCGCGCTCCAGCAACCAGATCTTGGTGTCAATTCCGCCTGCCCCGGAATAGCCGCCCAATCCGCCCGTGGCCAGCACGCGATGACAGGGTATCAGCACCGGCAGCGGATTGCGCCCGTTGGCCTGTCCCACCGAACGCGGCGAACCACCTGCGACCCGCGCAATCTCGGCGTAGGTGCGGGTCTGGCCGTAAGGAATCGCGGCAAGGGCGTACCACACTCTTAGTTGGTAATTGGTACCCGCGGGGCTGAGCGGTAGGTCGAATTCTTGCCGCTTGCCGTCGAAATAGTCGTGGAGCTGTGCCCGGGCCCGCAGCAGCAGCGGAGTCTCGGCCTGATCCCGAACCCAACCCCAGTCGACTGAAACCAGGGCGCCGTCCTCCTCCGATACGGTGATGTCGCCGATCGGCGAGTGGAGGGATAGCTGCGGCATCGAAACCTCCGGTTGGTAGAGTGCGATGGCACTCAATCCAGGTGCCTCTGTCAAGGGCGCGGGCTTCGTGCTTTGTATCACCCAGTCCGTGATCATGGATACGAAAGACCGCGAGAATGATTCCACGACCGCTGCTGCGCGACGACGATCCGCCGCTATATTTCGAGGCCCATCTTTTTGTCTGCTGCAACCGTCGGCCGGATGGTCACAAACGAGGATCCTGTGCGGCTTCTGGTTCTGAAATGTTGCGTGACTATATGAAGGTGCGCGCCAAGGAGTTGGGGATCGCCGGCGTGCGGGTCAATAGTGCGGGGTGCTTGGACCGTTGTGAACTTGGCCCTTGTCTGGTGATCTACCCCGAGGGGGTCTGGTACCGGATTGGCAGCACTGACGACGTCGACCGGGTGTTGCAAGCTCATCTGATCGAAGCTGGGCGCGCCGAGGAACTGCGGCTACCAGCCGGCGTGCCGTGACCGCGGACGCGGCTGAGGAGCCGCCGATTTTTGCGCTGGCAAGCGCCGCCGGTCGGGGCGCGATCGCGATCCTGCGCCTGTCCGGTGCTGGGGTGGGCGAAATCGTAGGGCAGCTCGCGGGCTCGCTCCCAACGCCGCGTCGAGCTGAGTTGCGAAAGCTGCGTGATCGGAATGATGTGATTCTGGATCAGGCGCTGGTGCTGTGGTTTCCCGCGCCGGGAAGTTTCACCGGCGAGTCGTGTGCCGAGCTGTATTTGCATGGTGGCCGGGCCGTGCTGCACGCCGTGACCGGCGCCTTACTGGAACTCGGCGCCCGGCCGGCGCAGCCCGGCGAATTCAGCCGCAGAGCCTTCCTGAACGGCAAGCTCGACTTGTTGGAGGCGGAAGCGATTGCCGATTTGGTCGCGGCCGAGACCGAGGGCCAGCGTCGCCAGGCCATGCGCCAGATGCAGGGCAAGCTGAGCGAATTGATGCAGAGCTGGGCGGAACGGCTTCGGCAGGTCCTGGCGTTTCAGGAGGCGCTGATCGATTTCCCGGACGAAGATCTGCCGGCCGAAGTGGAAGCGCGCGTGGTCGCCGAGGTCGGCGCGCTGGCTGCCGAATTGAAGGCTCAGCTGGTGGATTTCCGCCGTGGCGAACGGCTGCGCGAGGGGTTGATGATCGCCGTGGTGGGTCCGCCGAATGTCGGAAAGTCGAGTTTGGTCAATGTGCTCGCGGGGCAGGACGTCGCCATCGTTTCGCCGTTACCTGGTACTACCCGCGATGCGCTTGAGGTGCGGCTTGATCTCGACGGCGTGCTGGCCACTTTGGTCGATACCGCTGGGTTACGCGACACCACTGACGTGATCGAGGCGGAGGGCGTGCGCCGCGCACGGCGTCGGCTCGAGGATGCCGATCTGGTGGTGTCGGTGTTCGATGCGGCTGAGCCGCTAGTCGGGCCGCTCCCGCTCGGCGCCCACGTATTGGCGGTGGCCAACAAGTGCGATCTTGCACCTGCTCCAGCGGGCGCTCTAGGGGTTAGCGCACTGACAGGTGAGGGCCTTGCAAATTTACGCGAGGCGTTGGTGGCAGCGGCTCGCAGCCTGGTCGAACTCGCCGGACCTCCGCCGTTGACCCGCGAACGTCATCGCGCGGCGCTTTCCGATGCAGCGGCATCACTCGATGCGGCGCTTCAGGCCCGCTTGCCCGAGCTGCGCGCAGAAGATTTGCGCAGCGCATTGTTACATCTTGGCCGGATCACGGGACGGGTCGGCGTGGAAGATTTGCTTGACACAATCTTTTCTAGCTTCTGTATCGGCAAGTAGTGGGACGCGATGAGAAGGTTCCTTCAACTTAGTCCGCTCCCGGGCAAGTTGGTTCGAAGGCTGGGCCTCTAATGGATCGGACGGTTGACGTTGTGGTGGTAGGGGGCGGCCATGCCGGCGCGGAGGCGGCTGCGTCGGCGGCGCGGCTTGGTGCGCGCACGCTCCTGGTTACCCACCGAAAAGCCACCATCGGCGAAATGTCTTGCAATCCCGCGATCGGCGGCATCGGCAAAGGCCACCTGGTGCGGGAAATCGACGCGTTTGACGGCATCATGGGCCGTGCCGCGGACCGCGCGGGCATCCATTTCAAGATGCTCAACCGGAGCAAGGGTCCCGCGGTACGGGGGCCGCGCGCGCAGGCCGACCGCTCGCTCTATCGCCGCGCCGTCCAGGACCTGCTGGCCGACCAATCGTCGCTCGAAATAGTCGAAGACTCGGTCGAGGATATCTTGCGAGACGGGGCCGGAACGGTCCACGGGGTCAGCCTCGCCCGCGGCGGTACCATCGGCTGCGGTGCGCTGGTCATTACCACCGGGACTTTCCTGCGCGGCGTCATCCACGTCGGGACCGAGCAGACCGCTGCGGGCCGCGTCGGCGAAGCACCCTCGATAGGCTTGGCACTGGCCTTGGCGCGGCTCGAACTTCCGCTCGGCCGCCTCAAAACCGGCACCCCCGCGCGGCTCGACCGTCGGTCGATCGATTGGGAGCATCTCGCCGAGGATCGCGGCGACGCGCACCCCGAACCATTTTCCAGTCTGACCACCGCCATCACCAATCCCCAGATCAGCTGCCGGGTCACAGCTACCACGCCGGCGACACACGCGCTCATCCGCGAGAATATTCACCTCTCCGCGGTCTACGGCGGCGCGATTTCCGGGCGTGGCCCACGCTACTGCCCCTCAATCGAAGACAAGGTCGTACGTTTCGCCGATCGGGAGCGCCATCAAATCTTCCTTGAGCCCGAAGGTCTGGATGATTTTACGGTCTATCCGAACGGCATCTCCACGAGCTTGCCAGCATGGGTTCAGGCTGCGATGCTTCGCACCATCCCCGGCCTTGAACAGGCCGAAATGATCAGGCCCGGCTACGCGGTGGAATACGATTACGTCGATCCGCGCGCGCTCGCGCCCACACTGGAGGTCAAATCCGTCCGCGGCCTGTTCCTCGCCGGTCAGATCAACGGTACCACCGGCTACGAGGAAGCGGGCGCGCAAGGTTTGATCGCGGGCCTGAACGCTGCCCGCCGTGCCGCGGGGCAGGACGGCGCGGTCATTAGCCGCACCGAGGCCTACATCGGTGTACTGGTGGACGACCTCACCACCCAGGGCGTGACCGAGCCCTATCGCATGTTCACGTCGCGCGCCGAATTCCGCCTCAGCTTGCGCGCCGACAATGCTGCCACCCGGCTCACGCCGATTGCAATGAAGCTCGGCGCGGTCGGCGGCGTGCGCGCCGCCCATTACACCGCGGAGCAAACCGCCATCGATGACGCACTCGCGCGCGCACGAAGCGAAGGTGCCACGCCGTCCCAGGCTGCCGCTGCCGGACTCGCCATCCGCCAAGACGGTCGCTGGCGCAGCGTGCTCGATCTGCTGGCGCTGGCCGCGGATTCGAACGCCGTCGCCCAGCTCGCCCCCTGGCTCGCTTCATTGACGCCGCGTGTTCGCACCCAAGTCGAAATCGAAGCCCTCTATCAGGGCTATCTGCCCCGCCAAGGCTCCGAGGTCGCTCAGGTGCAGAGGCAGGAAGCGGTCGCAATCCCTGCGGATCTCGATTTCGCCGCCATCGGGGGTCTAACCAGCGAGGTCCGCGAAAAACTTAACGCCGTTCAACCCGCCTCGATTGGCGCTGCGAGCCGGATCCCCGGTATGACGCCGGCAGCGCTGGTCGCGCTGCTCGCCCATCTACGCAAACGTGCCGCCTGAGCGTTTCACGTGAAACCAGAGGCGCGACGCGCCGAAGTGGCGGCACTCGGTGTTTCACGTGAAACGGAGGAGCGGCTGGAGGCCTTTGTCGCTCTGCTCCAGACATGGTCGCCCCGCCTGAACTTGATCAGCCGTCACGATCTCCATTCGATCTGGCCCCGGCACATAGTGGACTCCCTGCAACTCGGCCCGCTAATCGCATCCGAGGCGTCCCGCGCAATCGATCTAGGCGCCGGGGCTGGCTTCCCCGGGCTGATCGTCGCGGTAGCAACCAATATTCCATTCCACCTAATCGAATCCGATCTACGCAAGGCTGCCTTCCTCCGCGAAGCCGCCCGGGTCACCGGTGCTCCCGCCACCATTCACGCGACCCGGATCGAATCGGTTCAACTTCCGCCCGCCCCGCTGGTCACTGCTCGCGCCCTGGCCCCGCTCAACCGGCTTCTCCCGCTCGCGGCACCATTCCTCACCGCAAACGGCGAATGCCTGTTCTTAAAAGGCGCCCAGGTCGAAGCAGAGCTGGCTGAAGCGCGGCAACACTGGCATATGGTCGTCGACCGTCATGAAAGTCGGACCTCAGCCGATGCTACCATCCTGCGAATCCGTGATCTGAGGCATGTCTAGCCCGAAGCGTCCTTTGATCCTCGCCATTGCCAACCAAAAAGGCGGCGTCGGCAAAACCACCACCGCGATCAACGTCGCCGCCGCCCTGGCCGCGCGCGGCCTCGCCACCTTGCTGATCGACATCGATCCCCAGGGCAACGCCTCCACCGGCCTCGGCTTCGATCGCACTCAAAGCTTCGTCGGCACGTATGAACTGCTGCTCGGAGACCGACCCCCCCTCGACGCTATCCGGTCCACGGCAATCCTAAATCTGTCGCTGATCCCCGCCGACACTGATCTCGTCGGGGCCGAAATCGAACTGGTCGAAGCCGACGACCGCGCCCAGCGCCTGGCGAAATCCCTCGCTCAACTTCCTGCTGATCGCTTTCGGGTCGTGGTGATCGATTGCCCGCCCAGTCTCGGCCTGCTCAATCTCAATGGCCTCGCCGCCGCCGACGCAGTGCTCGTGCCCCTGCAATGCGAATTCTTCGCGCTCGAGGGGATCAGCCAGCTCATGCGCACCATCGACCGCGTCAAGGGCGGCCTTAATCCCCGGCTCAGACTGGCCGGCATCGTCCTCACCATGTATGATCGCCGCAACAATCTATCTGATCTGGTCGCCGATGATGCCCGCAGCTTCTTCGGCGACACGGTCTACGCCACGCCGATTCCTCGCAACATCCGGATTTCCGAAGCTCCGAGCCACGGCAAACCGGTGCTCACCTACGATCCCCGCTCTGCCGGCGCCCTGGCCTACAGCCAATTAGCGGAAGAGCTGATCCGCCGCGAAAATCTGATCCAAGACTTATAAGAAGGCGTCCAGATGAGCCCCCGCGAACCTGCCCCCCGACTCGGCAAAGGCCTCGCAGCCCTGATCGGCGATCCGGCTACCCAACCCGGCGCCGCCCCGCGCGCTCTGGCCATAGACCTGCTCGAACCCGGGCCGTTCCAGCCGCGGAGCACGGTCCACCCCGAGGCGCTCAAGGAACTCGCCGAATCGATCCGCGCTAGCGGCGTACTGCAACCGATTTTGGCCCGCCCGCACCCGGCCGAACGTCATCGCTACCAGATCATCGCTGGTGAGCGCCGCTGGCGTGCGTCTCAGATCGCGGGCCTCCGAGAGATTCCCGTTCTCCTCCGCGACCTCACCGACACCGAGGCGATGGCGGCTGCGCTGGTTGAAAACCTCCAGCGGCTCGATCTTAATCCGATCGAGGAAGCCGAGGGCTACCGCCGCCTGATCCAGGAATTCGGCCTCACCCAGGAACAACTCGGCGACGCAGTCGGCAAATCTCGTCCGCACATCGCCAACGCGCTGCGTCTGCTCAATCTCCCCAACGCGGTGCGCCACGAAGTCGAACAAGGGGCGATCAGTGCCGGCCACGCCCGCGCGCTCCTCTCTCACCCTGAACCGGAAAAAGGCGCACTCAACGTCATCGCCCGTAACCTAAATGTTCGCCAAACCGAGGACATGGTGCGGCAAATCAACGCGCCACACCCTCGCCTGCCGCCACCTGCCGAGACCGAAACCCAGGCGCTTGCCCGCGAGCTCTCGGGCCATCTCGGCCTCAAGGTGGAGATCTCATATAACGGCAAAGGCGGCCAGCTGCGGCTTACCTACCAGAACCTCGATCAGCTGGAGGGCTTGATCGCGCTGCTTAAAGCATGAGCCTCGGCCCCTTGCCGAACGCCGACGCGCATGCCTCTAGCGCTCGTGATCTGCGGCAGCTAAAAACCCAGCATGAAGCACTGGCAGATGGACGACGTCGCCTGGGACCAATTCGATCCCGGCAAGGTCGATCCGGACATCGCGAAACTCGTCCGCGCCGCCGCCATGGTCGAGCGCAACGCTCCTGACTATATCACCTATCTGCGCAACGTCTTCGCCGACGACCCCGCCTTTTGCCAAGCCGCGGACTACTGGGCAACCGAAGAGATCCAGCACGGCGATGCCCTCGGCCGCTGGGGCGAGCTCGCCGCCCCGGGCTGGGACTACGCCACTTCCTTCGCGCGCTACCGCCAGGGCTACAAAATCGACCTCGACGCGGCCAGCTCGATCCGCGGCTCCCGCTCCGGCGAACTGATCGCCCGCTGCATGGTCGAAACCGGCACCTCTAGCTACTACACCGCGCTTGCCGACGCCACCAGCGAGCCGGTGCTCAAACAGATCTGCCGCCTGATCGCTGCCGACGAATACCGGCACTTCAAACTGTTCTACGATCACCTTCGCCGCTACCTGGCGCGCGAAAAACTCAACCTCTGGCAGCGCTTTAAGATTGCCCTCGGCCGTATCGGCGAAAGCGAAGACGACGAACTCGCCTACGCATTCCACTGCGGCAACGAACCGACCTCACAAACCTACGACCATACCCGCTGCAGCGGCGCCTACCTCGGCCGCGCCCTTCGTTTCTACCAGAAACGCCACATCGAGCGCGCGACGGGAATGCTGCTTAAAACCATCGGCCTTCCGCCCCGCGGCAACCTATCCACCGCGTTCGCCTGGCTCTCCTGGCGAGTATTGCAACAACGAGCGGCGAAGTTTGCGCGGGAACGTGCGTAGGCGGGAGAAAAGGAGGGAAGGAAGGAAGCCGGGGCTGGCCCCGGCTTCCTTCCCTCCCTCCCTTGCTGTCGTTGGCTGGCCCTAATATAGCAGCCCGATGTCCGATTACTTATCCCGCCTAAATCCCGAGCAACGGGCCGCAGTGGAATCGCTCGACGGTCCGTTACTGGTTTTGGCCGGCGCCGGCACCGGAAAAACCCGAGTGCTGACCACCAGATTCGCGCATATCCTCCTGACTGGCCGAGCCCGGCCGCATCAGGTCTTGGCGGTAACCTTCACCAACAAGGCAGCGCGAGAAATGCGCGAGCGGGTCGCCGATCTGCTGGGCTCTTCAGCCGACGGTCTCTGGTTGGGCACGTTCCATGCTTTGGCCGCCCGGATGTTACGCCGCCATGCCGAACTCGCCGGTCTCAGGCAGGATTTCACCATTCTCGACACCGACGATCAGTTGAGGCTGTTGAAGCAGCTGATGGAGGCCCGCCACCTCGATACGAAACGCTGGGTACCCGCCGGCCTGATGGGCGTCATTCAGCGCTGGAAGGACAAGGGGCTACCACCGGCGCGGGTCAGCCCCGCGGACGACAGCGACTATGCGGATGGCAAGGCGCTCTCGCTCTACAAGTCCTACCAGGCCCGACTGAGCGAACTGAACGCGGCGGATTTCGGCGATCTGCTGCTCTATACAACCGAGATCCTGCGCACGCATCCCGACGTGCTCGCATCCTATCACCGGCTCTTCCGCTACATCCTGGTGGACGAGTATCAGGACACCAATTTGGTGCAATATTACTGGCTGCGGCTGCTGGCCCAGGCCGAGCGCAACATCTGCTGCGTCGGCGACGACGACCAATCGATCTATTCGTGGCGCGGCGCGGAAGTCGAAAATATTCTGCGCTTCGAAAAGGATTTCCCCGGCGCCAAACTGATCCGGCTGGAGCGGAACTACCGCTCCACCGCGCCGATCTTGGCTGCGGCGGCGGGCCTGATTGCACACAACGCCGGCCGGCTGGGTAAGACGTTGCAGTCCGGGCACGGCGATGCCTCGGGTGAGAAGCTGAAGCTGCTCGCGGTCAACGACCAGGACGAAGAAGCACGCGAGGTCGTCGATCGCGTGACTCGCTTCGCCGGTGACGGGCATTCCCTGGCCGAAATGGCGATCCTGGTCCGGGCCGGATTTCAAACCAGGTCGTTTGAGGAGCGGCTCATCTACACCGGGACACCCTACCGCGTGGTCGGCGGCGCGAGATTCTACGAGCGCGCAGAGATTCGCGACGCGCTTGCTTACTTGCGGATCCTGAACCAGCCCGCCGACGATCTCGCGTTCGAACGGATCATCAACATTCCCAAACGCGGCGTCGGCGAAGGTGCGCTGCAAACCCTGCGCGAGGGTGGCCGGGTACAAACCATCCCCTTGTTCCTCTCCACCCGGCGGGCGATCGATGCGGGATTGCTGAAGGGCCGGGCGCGCGAAAGCGTGCGTGCTCTGCTGCTAGGCTTCGATCGCTGGCGTCAGACCCTGGCACGCGACGGCCATGTGATCGCGGCTTCCGAGATGCTCGACCAAAGCGGTTACATTCCGATGTGGTTGGAAGACAAGTCGCCGGATGCGCCGGGCCGCGTCGAAAACCTCAAAGAGCTGATCCGGGCGATGGCAGAATTCGCCTCGCTTGGCGAATTTCTCGAGCACGTGTCGTTGGTAATGGAAACCGATGCCGCAGCCGGCGAAGCACGGGTCAGTCTGATGACGCTCCACGCCGCCAAGGGCCTGGAATTCGACATCGTCTTCCTACCGGGCTGGGAGGAGGGATTGTTCCCCCACCAGCGCGCGTTGGACGAAAGCGGCAACAAGGGCCTCGAGGAAGAACGGCGGCTGGCCTACGTCGGAATTACCCGGGCCCGCAAGCATGCGATGATTTCCTACGCCGCCACCCGCCGGATCTACGGCACGATCCAGGACAGCGCGCCGAGCCGGTTCCTCGATGAGTTGCCGGACGAAGCGATCGAACGGATCGGGCAGCGGCGGATGGTCCGGCCCTGGCGGGATGATTTTTCATGGAGCGCCCCGGTCACCGCGGCGGTGCCACGGGTCCAGCCGGCGCGAAAGTTTGCGATCGGCGCCAGGGTATTTCATCAGAAGTTTGGCATGGGCACGGTGATCGCGGTCAACCTCGACAAGCTCGACATCGCGTTCGACCAGAGCGACGTAAAGCGTCTGGTCGATCGCTTCGTGGAGCCGCCGCCGTGATCCGTCACGCGACTAGGTTGGAGACCTTGTTCGTGGTGGTCCCGGAGGCGGCGCTAGAGGCTTATGAAGCGGCGCTCGCGACTGTGTGTAGCACGATCGGGATGTTTCTGACCGACGAAGACGCGCGGATCTGGCGAATCGAGGGAGTGAAGGACGCCGGTGGGAGCGAGGAAGAGCTAGCGCCGTCGTTGGTGATGGCTGAATTGGTCACCGGTGTGACAGCCGAACTCGGCCGCGAGCCGACCGAAGCCGAAGGCTGGCTGGCGCGGACCTATTCCAGTTTCCCCGAACAGCTGGTGGGCAGACGGTTTGCAATCCGCGGCACCCATCTGGGTCCGGGAAAGACTGCCGGGCGGGTAACCCTACAGCTCGATGCCGGCGTCGCCTTCGGTTCGGGCGAGCATGGTTCCACGCGCGGCTGTTTACGGGCATTCGAGCAGATGATGCATCGAAAGCCGCGGCGTTTGCTCGATCTTGGCACCGGTTCCGGCATTTTGGCGATGGGTGCGGCGTCGCTGTTGCATCGGCGGGTGTTGGCGAGTGACATCGACCCGTGGTCGGTGCGGGTTACGCGCCAGAATGCAGCATTGAACCAGCTTTCTCCGCTGGTTCGCCCGGTGTTGGCGACCGGGTGGCGGCATCGCGCGATCAAGCGCGGCGCGCCTTACGATCTGGTATTCGCGAATATTTTAGCGCGACCGCTGTGTAAAATGGCCCGCGATTTGACGCTTCATCTCGCGCCCGGAGGATTGGCCATTTTAGCAGGCTTATTAAGTTCGCAAGAGCGTATGGTATTATCGGCCCATCGCCGCCACGGTCTGAAGTTGGCATTTCGCTTGCGTGAAGCGAACTGGACCTGCCTCGTTCTGAAGAAAAATAAATAACGAAAGTTTTTTGGTTCTTTTCTCAAAAAAGAACACTTTCTCTTCTACGTCCTGCGAAAGTCCCTTCTGATCCAGCTCCACGCCCCCAGCAGCATTCCCAGCACTCCCCAGGTCGCGTTCTGGTTCACGATCGCAATGGTGCCTAAGCTCACCGCCGCCACCGAGACTCCCGAAGGCGACCGGATTAGCGTCAGGAACCCCGCATACAGCGCCGCGGCACCCCAACCGTACCACCCTTGCAGCCACAGCGTAATGCTTCGCGGAATGCATGACAGTGGCGGATCCACCGCGACGCAGATCGCTCCCCATTCGCGCGGCTCGACGTAGACCGCGCGAAATTCCATCATCAGCGCCAAAGTTATGCCCACCAGCGCCAACCCCATCGCGTCCGCGATGACAGGGTGGTCGCGGTGGAATTGCAGCATCGTCATCCGGTCCCTATGGTGCGCGCCCGACATCCCGCGATCAGTTGTAGAGGAGCCCGGTCGAAGTCAATGGCGAATGCGATCCCCCCGCCGAGCTTTCAGGAGATGATCCTGCGCCTGCACGGATTCTGGGCCAGGCAGGGCTGCGTGATCCTGCAACCCTACGACATCGAGATGGGTGCCGGCACATTCCACCCCGCCACCACGCTCCGCGCGCTGGGCGAGAAGCCCTGGAACGCGGCTTATGTCCAGCCCAGCCGCCGTCCCGCCGACGGCCGTTACGGCGAGAACCCGAACCGGCTGCAGCATTATTACCAATACCAGGTGATCATGAAGCCGAGTCCCGCCGACGCCCAGGATCTGCTGCTCGCGAGCTATCGTGAGATCGGCCTGGACCCGGCGCTGCATGATTTCCGTTTCGTCGAGGACGACTGGGAAAGTCCAACCTTGGGCGCCTGGGGGCTCGGCTGGGAGGTGTGGTGCGACGGCATGGAGGTCGGCCAATTCACCTATTTCCAGCAGGTCGGCGGCATTCCGGTGGTGTTGCCGAGTTTCGAGATGACCTATGGCCTCGAGCGTCTGGCGATGTATGTGCAGGAGGTCGAGAACGTGTTCGAACTCGACTACAACGGCGCCGGGGTCACCTACGGCGACGTCTTCCTGCGCGCCGAGCAGGAATACAGCGCGCATAATTTCGAATATTCCAATCCCGAAATGTTGACCCGTCATTTCGCCGACGCCGAAGCGGAGTGCGGTTCCTTGCTCCGCGCCAAGCTCGCGCTGCCGGCTTATGACCAGTGCATCAAGGCCAGTCATTTGTTCAATCTGCTTGACGCGCGCGGGGTGATTTCGGTGACCGAGCGTGCCTCCCACATTGCTCGAGTTCGCGCCCTGGCCAAATCCTGTTGCGAAGCCTGGCTGGCGGGAGAACTTGCGTGCGCCGTCTAGCCGCCGTCCCCGCCACCGTCATTGCGAGCGCTGAGCGAAGCAACCCAGCCCTGCCATCCGAAGATTCCCTCCAGGACACGCGCGCTTCCGCCTTCCCCGGCAGCGAGCCTCCGAGGTCCGAATTTCTGCTTGAACTTTTCTCCGAAGAAATCCCCGCCCGTATGCAGGCGCGCGGCGCAGAGGACCTTGCTCGTCTGGTCACCGAAGCCCTCGCTCCGCTAAGCCCCTCGCACATCGAACCTTTCTCGGGCCCCCGCCGCATCGCCCTGATCGCCCGGATCAATGCGAGTGTTCCGGAATCCACCGTGGTTGAGCGTGGCCCGCGGCTGTTCGGCCCCGAAACTGCCGTTGCCGGGTTCCTCCGCAAGCACGCTGCCGTGCAAGAGCAGCTGCACCAGGAGGGCGAGTTCTGGGTGCTGCACAAAACCTCCCCCGAGCAGCCCGCCACCGCCTTGATCGCGGAACGCCTGCCCGCTTTGCTGCGCCGCTTTCCCTGGCCCAAATCGATGCGCTGGGGCGGCACGTCCGGTCTCACCTGGGTGCGGCCGCTCAAGCGGGTTTTATGCTTGCTCGACGGGGTGGTGGTGCCGTTCCGGCTGGCGATTGGTGCCGACGACGGTCACCGGCTGGCCACGTCCAATCTCAGCGAGGGCCATCGTATGATGGCGCCGGGGGCGTTTGCGGTGAAAAACGCCGCCGATTGGCGCCGGAAGCTGGCGGAACGGTTCGTCGTGCTCGACGCCGGCGAGCGCCGCGCCCTAATCGAACAGGGATTGAACGAAGCCGCGGCCAGGGAACGCAACTTGGCGATTTTGCCCGATGCCGGCCTGCTCGACGAAGTCACCGGCCTGGTCGAATGGCCGGTCGCGCTGATAGGGCGGATCGACGACGAATTCATGGATCTGCCGCCGGAAGTGATGCAGGTCTCGATGCGGGTCAATCAGCGCTATTTCGCCACCCGCGACGCGTTCGGCGGGGCTGCGCCATTTTTCGCCTTCGTCGCCAACATCCAAGCCGTCGATGGAGGCGAGACCATCATCGCCGGCAACGAGCGCGTACTGCGGGCGCGCTTCGCCGATGCGCGCCATTTCTGGGATCTCGACCGCAAGCAGCGGCTGGAAACCCGCCTGCACGCGCTCGATCGCGTGACGTTCCACGTCGAGCTTGGCAGCCAAGGCGAACGGGTCGCGCGTCTGAGCCGGCTCGCCGAGTATCTGGCGCCAAAGCTCGGCGCCAATCCGGAACTGGCCCGGCGCGCAGCCCTGCTCGCCAAGGCCGATCTCACCACCGGCATGGTCGGCGAGTTCCCCGAACTGCAAGGCATCATGGGCAGCTACTACGCGCTGCACGACGGCGAACCCGCGGAAGTCACCGCGGCGATCCGCGACCACTACGCCCCCAAAGGCCCGAGCGAC
>Ga0302310_10001337_pt1 | contig 21004 bp, 17 predicted proteins | sample III_Palsa_N1_2_FD_200451 | JGI IMG/M metagenome (GOLD analysis project Ga0302310, IMG submission 200451) | Peat permafrost microbial communities from Stordalen Mire near Abisko, Sweden - III_Palsa_N1_2 | ecosystem: Environmental > Terrestrial > Soil > Palsa > Peat permafrost | place: Sweden...
CGAGGCCTGGTTCGACAGCCGCGCGGCACAGATCGCCAACATGTCCGGTGCGCGCTACCTCGCCGAGGTGCGCCCCGACGAAGGTCGCTTCGCCGACGAAGGCCGCGCGGTGATGCACTACACCCACGAAATCGAGATCACGCCGGGTGCCAGCACCGGGGGAAAGCTGTTTTATTTCCGCCGACGGTGTGCGGGGCTCGGGCGCGAGGAATTCCAGAGCAAATGGCGCCACGGCTTCACCGAGATCGTGGGCGATAGCCCGATCTGGCGGTCCGTGGTAAGCCGCTATGTGCAGAACCACGTCTTTCCCGAAGCCGACCATCCCTCGGGCGACGATCCGCGGTTTTTCGATGTGATCGACGAATTGTTTCTGGCCGAAGCCGGCGCGGAAGCGGCGTTGCGGCGGGACCAGCGTATGGTCTCGCGGATTGCTGCGCTCGAACATCAGTTGCTCGATAAGGCACGCACATGTGCGATCGTTACAGAAACGGTGCGAAATATTGAGTGAAAGGAAGTCTTCTTTTTTGGAAAAAAGAAGCAAAGTTTTTTGGTTCTTTTTTTCAAAAAAGAACCCGTGCTTTCTTCTTTTTGTGAACAAAAAGAAGCAAAAAAACTTTGCAACTTTGCGGTGGAGCCGCCGTAGCGCCTTTTATTCGCCGGACGGTGATGGTGGGGCGATCAGGCGTGGTAGCCAATTATGGTGCCGCCGTTGTGCTCCGAAGTGAGAGTGAAGTTCGCGGTGGTGTAGCTGCCGGCGAAGGTCAGCGTGTCTACCGCCGTCACGCCGTCGTAAAGCGTGAGCGTAGTGCCGGCGAAAAACAGCGAGCTGACCGGGCCGAGATTCTTCAGATCGATGAAGTCCTGGGCACCGAACCCCGACAGGCTGCTGGTTACCAACCCCGGCTGATCGACAATCAGCGTCTCGCCGCCACCGGCGACGAAGGCGATTTTCGCCAGGCCGAGCGCGCCATCGGCCACCAGCTTGGCACCGCTGTCAATCACGATGGTGCCGCTTCCTGAGACCGCGGTGGCGAGCACGAGAGTGCCACCCTGGGCAACGATCGCGCCGTCGTCCTGCAGTAGCGCGCCCGAAATCGTGCCGAAACCCGCGATTTTGCCGTCCGTGTCCACCAGGATCTGGCCAATTTGCGCGCCGGCCAGACTGTCACCGACCGCCAATTTGCCCTTCGCGCTGTCAGCCAGTTCGCCGCCCCCCAGAATCACACGGCCGATCTGCAGCGTGCCCCCCGCTCCCGCACGCAATGCACCGGCCGTACCGATGGTCGCGGTGCCGGCATCGAGAAGCCGGCCGAGAACGCGCAAATTGCCGGGATCGACCAGGCTCGTCTGGGCATCGAGTGTGTTGGCACCACGAAGAGTCCAGAATACACCCGCATCCACGCAGACGGTGGAAAAGCCGGTGAATTGCGTGCCCAATCCGCTGAGCACACCACCCTGCACGAAATCCGCGGCGGTGCCGGCTAGTTTCAGAACATCGTTCACGCTGCTGTTTGCGACCACGTCGCCGGCGAAGCTTGCTCCGGGGTCGATCACCAGCGTACTCGCCAGATCACCGAACAGAATCGCGTCGCCCGAGGCGCCCGGCCCACCTGGGGAGGGGCTTACGCCTCCCGCGCCGCCCTCAATGGTGCCGGCGGTCACGAGCGTGCCGCCGTCGAGATAGACGCCGGCGCCCCCATTGCCCCCTGCGGAGCCCTGCACGGCGTAGCCGCTGCCGCCCGCGCCGCCGGCGATGGTGCTGCCAAGATTGTTGGTAACTGTGCCGCCTGCGGCAATGTCCACGCCGTCGCCGCCGGTACCGCCAACGAAACCGTCGCCGCCCGTGCCGCCGATGATCGAACCGGTACTGCCGACGCCTAAAGCGCTGGGGGTAACTCCATTGGAAAACGCATCGCTCGATTCGATAACGGCACCGTTGCCGCCGCTGCCGCCGTTACTGTTGCCTCCGCTACCGCCGGCAATGAAGCCGTAGTTCGTCACGTTGTTGTCGGACGGGTCGAGATAGACACCGTCACCGCCGCTGGCCGCAGTGATGAAGTGGCCACTATCGCCACCTTGTACGTCGCCGTAATTGATGAATCCGCTACTCGCCGCCAAGTCAACGCCGTTACCTCCGAGGCCATTGCTGGCGTCGCCGCCCTTAATGGTACCGTCATCGCCATTGATGAGGTTGGCGTGGTCGGCCGCCACGCCGATGCCCGCGGGGCCGCCGAGGCCCCGCACGGCTGCTCCGCTGCCGCCGCCGCTGATGCGGCCGTCATTGGCGAGGCTGGCGCCCTGAAAGATATCGGCGCCGTCACCGCCGACGCCGCCGAAGAAGCCCCCGGTGCCGCCGGTACCGCCATAGATCGCGCCGCCGCTGCGATTGATCAGCCCGCTGCCTTCAAGGACGACGCCGACGCCGCCGATGGCGGCGTTGAAATAGCTGCCACCGCCGGTGCCGCCGGCGAGGGTGCCAAAGTTTGTGGCCGAGCCCAGGTCGAGAAACACGCCCACGCCGCCGGCGCCGCCACCCGCGTAAGGGCTGTAGCCACCAGCGCCGCCAGCGACGCTGCCCAGGTTCGCGAGCGCGCCGAATTCCAGATCGACGCCTATGCCGCCGGCACCGCCTGCATTCGGAGAACCGCCGGAACTGCTGTAACCGCTGCCGCCTTGGACGGCGCCGTCGTTATCGACGCTGACACCCGCAACATTGCCGTAGACCCCGGTCGCGCCGGCGGCGGAATCGGAGGGATCAATGCTCCCGGTGTCGGTGATGAGCAGCTCTGGTCCATAGTTGCCGCTTCCAAGCACGACGGTGGTATAGACCGGGGCGGAAAGGATCGAGGTCATTCGGATTTATCCTATTGCCGGACGAGGCGGACTACCGAGCTTCCGCCAAGTCATCGGTAACCGGCGAACTTGTTTTGCCGCAACAGCAAAGCAATCGCAGATTGAGGCTGGTGGGCTCATGATCTCTGTCATTTGGCGTATCACGGATCTTCCGGGCGTCGGTGCGCATCAGAAGCACTAACGCCGGGCATGTGACAGAAGTTTTTTGTTACTTTAAGCAAAAGAGCCTAGGAAGGCGGCTTTTCGTGAACCCGCGGAGCGCATCATCGGCTCGGGGTGGTCCGAGCGCAAAACTGACAAAAGTTTTTTGGTTCTTTTTCTCAAAAAAGAACAATTGCCTTGTCATTTCCTCCTCACTCGGCCCTTAGCACTTCAGCCGGGCTCAACCGCGCCGTACGCCAGGTCTCGCCCGCCACCGTCAACCCGGCGATCGCGAGTGTGCCGCACAGTGCCGCCAGGAACGGCCAGAAGCTCGCGGGTGCGTGCACCGTGAACAGGCTGCGGTAGCCTTGGGTCACGGCGAAGGCCAGCGGCCAGGCGACCAGATTGGCGATCAGCAGCGGGCGGGCGAATTGCCACAGCAGCAGGCGCGCGGCGTCCCAGGTCGAGGCGCCGACCATCTTGCGGATCGCGACCTCGCGCTGCCGCGAGCGCGCGACCTCGAGCGCCATGCCGGCGAGGCCGGCGAGGGCCACCAGCAGCGCGAGCGCCACCAGCGTGCTGACGATCAGGGTGAAGCCGGTGAAATACTGATAGGCGGAAGCGAAGATATCGTCGATGAACTCGCGCTTCTCGGGCGCCAGCGGTGCCGCCGCGTCCCAGGCGGCGTCGATTTGCGCCAGCGCGGCGCTGATGTGCGCGCCATCGATCCGCACCAGCGTCACCCGGCTCAATCCAGGATCCAGCCAATAGAGTCCGCCTCTGCTGCCGAACACGACCACGCTGGTGGGCCGGCTCTCGGTCACGCCGACGATGCGCATCGGGCCGGTGTCAGGCATATAGAGCGGCTGACCGATCGCGTCGGCGGGGTTTTGCCAGCCCAGGTTTCCGGCCAATTCGCGGTCGATCATCACGTTGATGACGTGGGTGGCGATGCTGCCATCGGCGGGCGGCGGTCCGTCGCCGCCGTGCAGCGGGGATAATTCCCGTCCGGCCAATAGCTTGATGCCCATGGTCGGGAAATAATCCTCGTTCACCGCGACGATGGTGTTGGTAATGGGCTGCGCCCCGGGAAGATCTCGCCGCACCTGGTCCCACGACTCGCCGGCGCCCCAGGGGGTGTATTGCGCGGCGCCGACCGATCGCACTTCAGGAATCGCGCGCAGCGCGGCGCGGAACGAGCCCATGCTTGATCCCGGATCGCTTTCGATCGCGACCACCGGATCGCTGCCGGAAGAGAATCCGGCCTGCTTCAGAGCGCGATTCTGCTGGTTCGCCACCAGCACGAAGATCAGCAGAATCGCGGCCGAGGCGAATTGCAAACCCGTCAGCGCCGATCGAACCCAGGAATAGGAGCGTCGGCCTTGCACCGGCCCGGTGGCCGGCAGCGACGCAAACAGCAGGGCGGGATAGATCCCGGCGATGAAGGCGGTAAGCAACACCGCCAGGCCGAGATGCAGCCAAAACAGCCGATCCGCCGCTATAACCCGCAAATTGCCGCCAAGCAGAACGCCAGCGAGCGGCAGCAGCAGTGCTGCGAGCAGGGCAAGCAAAATGCAGGCGCCGGCGATGATCACGCTGGTTTCGATCGCGTGCTGGCGCAGTAGGTCGGTAGCGGTGGCGCCGATGATGCGCCGGATGCGCACTTCACGCGCCCGCGCCAGCACTTGGGCGGTGGCAAGATTGATGTAGTTCGCCGCGGCGGTCGCCAGGATCATGATCCCGAGCACGTCGAGGATAGTCGACGCCGGGATGCCGGTGATATCGGTGCGAACCGCCATGTTGGCGCCGGTGGAGAGCATCGAGTAGCCCGGGGTGGCGAGGAAGATCGCGCTGTTCGAGCTCTTCGGAATATGGCGATCGCCGAATCCCGCCAGCCTTGCGTCGAGATCTGCGGCGCTCTGCCCACCGCCGGGCGGCGGCGCCACATAGGTCGAAGCGTAGAAATCGAACCAGTTGTTCGGGTTGCTGGGGTTGACCAGGCCGGCGTTAGTCTTCTCGAATATGTCCCAGGAGGCGAGGATGTCGAAATCGCCGGTCATCGACCGGAAGGGCGAAGGTGCCGGCGGTGGCACGATCACCGCGGTTACGGTCGCGTCGATACCATTGATGGCGAGAGTGCGCCCGATCGCCGGTCCAGCGCCGAACAGGCGGGTGGCGGCGGCCTTGCTCAGTACCAGGCTGAAGGGCTCGGCGAGCGCGTCTGGGCTGGCCCCAGGCAAGGCAAACATGCGCGGCAGGTCGGCATCGGCGTAGGACACCTGCATGAAGAGTTTGGTGTTGTCCGCGCGAACCGCGGTTTTCCCCATGAACGGCGCCATCATCCGCGCGACCCGGTAGCCCGCGGGCAGCTCTGCCCGTAGGGCCGGCGCCAGGAGAACCGAGGTGCCCGGGTTATCCGGCGCCGAGGCACCGCCGGTTTGCCGCTCCACCATCAGGAACACGTTACGATAAGCCGCCGCCGCGCCCCGGCCACTGAGATCAGACGCGGTGCCGTCGGCGAACACGAAGCAGCCCAGCCCGATCGCGAGCCCGATCAGATTGAGCAGCGTTGCGGCGCGGTTGCGCCACAACTGGCGAAGTGCGGCCGCGAAATTATGCCGCAGCATCACACCACCTCGAGCGTATTGTTGGGTACGATCAGCCCGTCGCGCATCGCGATGATGCGCCCCGCCCGCGCCGCGTGGGAGGGCGAGTGGGTGACCATCACGATGGTGGCGCCCTGCTCGTGCAGGGTTTGCAGCATCTGCATCACGTCCTCGCCGTTGGCGCTGTCGAGGTTGCCGGTGGGTTCGTCGGCGAGGATCAGTTCGGGATCGGTCACCACCGCGCGGGCCACCGCCACGCGCTGCTGCTGGCCGCCGGATAATTGTCCCGGTCGATGGCGCGCGCGCGCCTGCAGCCCGACCAGCTCCAGCACCTCGCGCACCCGGCGCCGCCGTTCGTCCTTGGGCACCCGCCGGTAGAGCAGCGGCAGCTCGACATTGGCGAATACGCTAAGCTCTTCGAGCAGATTGAAATTCTGGAAAATATAGCCCAGGCGATCACGCCGCAGCCGCGCCCGGGCGGCTTCGGTGAGGCTGGTAACCTCGATATGATCAAATTGATACGATCCGGCGTCGGGCCGGTCGATCATGCCGATGATGTTGAGCAGGGTCGATTTGCCGCAGCCCGACACCCCCATCACCGCGACGAATTCGCCTTTGCCGACCGCGAGCGACACATCGTTAAGCGCGGTGGTCTCCAACTCACGGGTGCGGTAGCGCTTGTGCAATCCGGAAAGCGTGATCATGGGGTGGCCTCCTGGTCGGTTTCAGGTGCGATTGCGCCGCCGATGTTGATGCGCTGGACGTCTTTGAAGTCCTCGGTGTCGGAGGTGATGATACGCTCTCCGGCAGCGAGGCCGCCTAAAACTTCGACCCATTGCGGGTTGCTGCGGCCGAGCTCTACGGCGTGCCGGGTCGCCGTGGTGCCGTCGGGCGAGACCACGAACACCGCGCCTTCCGCATCGCCGCCGTCGCTGCCGGCGAGAAATCCGCCGTTCTGCACCACCAGGCTGGGATGGGCGTCGCCGATCAGCAGGCGCGGCTGCACCGATTGACCGGCACGCAGGCCCGACGGCACCGCGCCCACGAATTCCAATTCCACCCGGAACGAACGATCCGTCACCTCCGGGTCCACCCGGGTGATGCGGAGCGGGTAGCTCTGGCCGTCGAGATCGAGCGCCGCCGCACCGCCATCGATTACCTGGCCGAGATAGAATTGATCGACATCGGCCGCGATGCGGAGCCGGTCCTGCCCGTCGACCTCGCCCAGGCGTTGGCCTTCGGCGATCACCTCGCCGCGATGTGCCGAGAAGCCGGTGACCTGGCCCGCGATCGGCGCGATGATCGTGAGATCGCGCAAATTTTCTTCCGCCCGGGCGATGCCGGCCTGGCCGGTGGCGATCGCCTGGCTCATCTCGGCGTCCTGGGTCGCCTCGCTCGCCCGGTCGGCGGCGACCTCCTGCTGCAAGGTCGCGACCACTGCCTGATCGTGGGCCACGCTGATGCCGAGGTCGGACTGCGGCGCCCGCGCCAACACGCCGCCCCGCACCAGCGGCGCCTCGCGCCGGAATTTGGCGTTGTCGAGCGCCAGTTGCGCGCTCGCATCGAGCAGATCGCGCCGGTGCTGCAGCCGGCTCTGCGCCTGATCGAGCTGCACCGCGGCGAGCTGCGCCAGACCCTGGGTGAGCTCTGCCTCTTCTGCGGTGACCTGCAGCGACAAGGCGGGATTGCGCAACACCACCAGCACCTGCCCGGCGGCGACGCGGTCGCCGTCCCGCACCCGCAATTCGCGGATTTCGCCGGCGCTGGAAGCGTCCAGATCGACGATCGTGGCGGGCTCGGCGGTGCCGCTGACCGGCACATAGGCCTGGAAATCGCGCTGCTGCACCGTGCCGACGGCTAGGTGATCGGCCGTGACCGTAAGCGACGGAGTCACCACCCACACGTCATAGGCCCAGCCGCCCAAGCCGATCCCGGCCAGCGCGGTGGCGGCAAGTATCGCCAGCAGCGGCCGGTTCACGCCCCGTCGCGTCACCGCCCGGTCCATCACCGCAAAAGAACTTCGTGCCGCCGCTCGCCGGTCCATCACTGCCTCCTCGCTGGCGCACCCTCTATACCTCAACTGTATTAGGTATGCAATACAGTAAATACGTGACACGCTACCGCAGCTCGGTTACACTGTCGGCATGACCAAATTCGTGTGGAACGAGTCCCAGCCGATCTACCGCCAGCTGATCGACCTGATCGTGGCCCGCATCCTCGACCGCACCTACAAGGAGGGCGAACTGCTGCCCTCGGTGCGCCAGCTCGCGACCGACCACCAGGTGAACCCGCTGACCGCGGCCAAAGCAGTAGCCGAGCTGGCCAAGGACGAGCTGACCGAGAAACGGCGCGGCATCGGCTTCGTGGTGCGCGAAGGAGTGCGCGAGATGCTGCTGAAACGCGAGCGAGCGCGCTTCCTGCGCGAGGAATGGCCCCTGATCGAGGCCAAATTGCAACTGCTGGGGCTCGACGCCAAGGAATTGGCGCGAAATAAGTAGGAAATCAGAAAGAGCGGCTTCTTTTTGAAAAGAGAAGCAAAAACTTTTGTCAGTTGGGCTTTTCGCTGGCATAGCGCTTTGCCAGCGCTGCACAGGCCATCAATTGGATTTGGTGGAATAACATCAAAGGCAACACAATCGGGCCGACCGAAGCGGCGGGAAACAAAATATTGGCCATCGGCACGCCGCTCGCCAGACTCTTCTTCGAGCCGCAGAATACGATCGCAATCCGATCCTCGCGCGAAAACCCGAACACACGACTAAGCAACATCGTCGACGCCATCACCGCACCAAGCAAAAAGATATTCACCGCGACCAATACCGCGAGCGATACCACGCCGACCTGATGCCATAACCCGCCAACCACGCTCTCGCTGAAAGCACTGTAAACCACCAGCAGAATCGAACTACGGTCGACCAGCCCGACTACGAAACGATGCCGCCCCAGCAAGGCCGCCAGCCAGGGCCGCAACAACTGTCCGGCGGCAAACGGCAGGAACAATTGCTCCAGAATGTCCTTCAGTCCCTGACCGCCGGCACCGCCGCGCAGACCCAGAATCAGCGCCACCAGAATCGGCGTAAGCAGCATGCCGACCAGATTGGAAAGCGAGGCGGCGCACAGCGCCGCGGCGACATTGCCGCGCGCGATGCTGGTAAACACGATCGAGGATTGCACCGTGCTCGGCAACAGCGACAGAAATACCACCCCGGTCGCCATCTGGGCGCCGAGCCACGGCCGAGCCAAGTGCGCCAGCAACAGACCGATCGCCGGGAACACCACGAAGGTAAAGCCAAACACCAGCGCCTGCAGCCGCCAGTGCGAGATCCCCTCCCAAATTGCCTGTGGTGAAATCCTGATGCCATAGAGAAAGAACAACAGAGCGATCGCAAAATTGGTAACGATTTTGAGATAATCCGCTGCATTGCCGCGGCATGGCAGGATGCTCGCCAGAACCACCATGCCTACGATCGCGGCAATGTAGGGGTCCGGAGCAAAGCGCCGGAGATTTTGAACCAGCTTCATGAGAGACTTTCGGAGAGACTTTTGGCGACCTTTTGGCACCCCGGCCGCTGGGTCTGCAATCCCTCGTCTACGTACCTGAGCCGCCGCCACCCGCCAAGCCCAGCACGCATATCAGCCACCCGAACGCTCATGTGAGTCAGAGCTTCGGGGGCTGATCTCAGTAGTTTCCGACCCTACCGCGGTGCCTCGGCGCAGGAGTACCAACTTGGCCTCGATCAGACCATGCGGAGGTCCTTCCGCCTCGCATGAATTGCGATCAGGGGCAAACCTCCTGCACGGCCCGTTTTTACCATCTTCAGCGCGACCGGAATACCACTTCGACGCGCCAAGGATGCCCGGGTTCTTCTCCTCGCGAGCGAACAATGCGGCGCGGCCGGCCATCCCCGGCGGCAGCGCGCCACGGGCGCCAAGCCGCCCGCACCAGCGACAAACAGGAAAAACCAATGACCTACCAAAGTGTTAATCCGTATAACAACGACATCGTGAAGAAATTCACCGAGATTACCGACTCGCAATTCGAGACCAAGATCGCCACCGCCGCCACGTGTTACGAAACCTGGCGCCACAAGACTTACGCCGAGCGCGCGGTGATCATCGCCAAGGCGGCGGAGCTCCTGCACGAGCAGGCGGCCAAGTTCGCGCACATCATGACGCTCGAAATGGGCAAACGGATCAGCGAAGCCCGCGGCGAGGTCGAGTTCAGCTCGAGAATTCTGGCCTATTACGCGAAGAATGCCGAGCGCTTCCTGGCCCCGGTCAAGCTCCATCCGACCCGCGGCGAGGCCCATATGGAGAGCAGCCCGATGGGCGTGATCTTCTGCGTCGAACCTTGGAACTTTCCCTACTACCAGCTTGCGCGCGTCGCCGGTCCGCACCTGATGGCGGGCAACGTTCTGCTGGTCAAGCACGCGGGCTGCGTGCCGCAATGCGCGATCGCGTTCGAGCAGCTTCTGACCGATGCGGGCGCCCCCGCCGGCCTCTATACCAATCTGCTGATTTCGCACGAACAGACCAATACCGTGATTGACGACCCGCGCATCAAGGGGGTCGCGCTGACCGGCAGTGTTGCGGCGGGTCAATCCGTGGCGGCGCGAGCCGGGCGCAATGTCAAGCCGTCGTCGATGGAGCTGGGCGGCAGCGACGCGTTTATCGTGCTCGAAGATGCCGATCTCGACCATGCGGTAAAGTGGGCGGTGTGGGGGCGGATGTACAATACCGGTCAAACCTGCTGTGCTGCCAAGCGTTTTATCGCTGTCGAAGAAATCGCCGACAAATTCCTGGCAAAGTTCAAGTCGGCGCTTGCCGCGCTCGAGCCTGGCGACCCGATGGACGAGAAGACTGCTCTCGGCCCATTGTCCACCGAATCCGCTCTGCTGCAGCTACTGAAGCAAGTCGACAATGCGGTGGCGCAAGGCGCGAAGGTGGCCTTAGGTGGAAAGCGCATCAACCGCGCCGGCGCCTTCATGGAGCCTACCATTCTGACCGACATCAAGCCGGAGAATCCCGCTTTCAGGGACGAATTCTTCGGGCCGGTTGCAATGTTCTTCCGGGTGAAGAACGAGGACGCCGCGATCGCACTCGCCAACGACTCCGACTTCGGCTTGGGCGGTTCGGTCTTCACCAAAGACGTCGCGCGCGGCAAGCGCGTCGCCAGCCGCGTCGAAACCGGCATGATGTTCATCAACAACATCGACTGGTCCGACGCCGAGCTGCCGTTTGGCGGCATCAAGAACTCCGGTTATGGGCGCGAGCTCGGCGACATGGGGATTCAGGAGTTTGTGAACAAAAAATTGGTGCGCCACGCGGTGCTCGACGCACCAGTATAAGAAAAGAAGAGTTCTTTTTTGAAAAAAAAGAACCAAAAAACTTTTGTCACTTTGGGCCGCTGCGCCCATGGCGAGTACCTGCCGGTTCAAAGTGACAAAGCTTTTTTGCTTCTTTTTGTTCACAAAAGGAAGACTTCCCCTTCCTTTTTTTGGGTCTGTCTGATGTACGTAAACGTCGCCATCGTAAAAGAAACCCAGCCGCACGAACGGCGCGTCGCTTTGGTGCCGTCGGTCGCACCAAAGCTGATCAAGCTCGGGGCGAAGCTGCACATGCAGACCGGCGCGGGTGCTGCGATCAGGCTCGCCGACGCGGCCTTCAAGGATGTCGCGTTCATCGCCGATCGCAAGGAACTCGTTGCCGAGGCCGACGTGGTTCTCGCCGTGCAGCCGCCGGCGCTCGAAGTGATCGACGCGATGAAGGAAGGCGCCATTCTGATCTCCTTCATCTACGCAGCACGCGAGCCGGCACTGGTGAAGCGTCTGCTCGTGAAAAGAATCACCTGCTTCGCGATGGAAATGCTGCCGCGGATCACCCGGGCGCAGTCGATGGATGCGCTGTCGAGCGGGTCCGCGCTCGCCGGCTATTATGCGGTCGGGCTCGGTGCGACTCATCTAGGCCGCGTGCTGCCGAAAATCACCACTGCCGCCGGCGCGATCGGTCCGGCCAAAGTACTGGTGATGGGGCTAGGCGTCGCGGGGCTCGAGGCGCTGGCGACCGCGCATCGCCTCGGCGCCGTCACTGAGGGCTACGACGTCCGCCCGGAAACCGAGGAACAAGCGCTGTCGCTCGGCGCTACCTTTGTTAAAACCGGCGTCGATGCCACCGGAAAAGGCGGCTACGCCCGTGCGCTCATCGCGGAGGAGCAAATCAAGGTTGCAGCGGCGCTGACCAAGCACATCCAGGCGGCTGATCTCATCATCACCACCGCGGCAATTCCCGGCGGGCCGTCGCCCAAACTCATCAGCAAGGCGCAGGTCGCCGGCATGAAGGCCGGCAGTGTGATCGTCGACCTCTCGGCCGAAGGCGGCGGCAATTGCGAGGATACCATCCCCGGCGAGACCACTGAAATCGGCCAGGTGACGATCGTCGCACCACTGAACGTGCCGTCACTGCTGGGCGAGGATGCAAGCGAACTCTACGCAAAGAACCAATATAATCTGCTGCTCCTGATGATGAAGGACAACATCATCACGATCGACTGGAACGACGAAATCCTCGCCAAGACCGTGCTCACCCACAATGGCGAATTGAAGAACCAATCAGCGCCGCCTGTCCCGAAGGTTGCTTGAACCAGATGAGAACATCGCCATGAATTTCGCAATATCGATCGACGGCTTCGCCGCGGTCTACGTCTTCATGCTCGCGGCGTTCGCCGGCTGGGTCATCATCGGCCACGTGCCGGCGATCCTGCACACACCGTTGATGTCGGGTTCCAATTTCGTGCACGGCATCGTCGTGGTCGGCGGCATTTTCACGCTGCTGAACGCGAGCAATGGTTTGGAGCGGGCGATCGGATTCTTCGCGGTCCTGCTTGGCGCCGGCAACGCCGCCGGCGGCTTTGCCGTCACCGACCGCATGCTGGCGATGTTCCAGGTCAGCGGAAAACCGGCCCATCCGATAAAATCCGGCCACGCCAAGGCCCGCCATCCAAAAACGAGCTGAGGACCGAACATGTTGACCATGATCCCACAATTGGTAATCGGCATAACCGATCTTGCCGCGGCGTTTCTTTTCATGTTCGGCCTCAAGCAAATGTCATCGCCGGTCACCGCCCCATCCGGGATCAAGGTCGCCGGTATCGGCATGTTGGTCGCGGTGCTGGCGAGTTTCCTCTACGCCTTCGACGTCGATGCCGCCGCGAAGCCGTTTTTGCTGTCGAACCTCGGGCTTGCCGCGGTCGCGCTGATCGTGGGCGGCGGCATATCCTGGTGGGGTGGCCGCAAGGTCGCGATGACTGCCATGCCGCAGATGGTGGCGATCTACAACGGCATGGGTGGTGGCGCCGCCGGCGGGATCGCCGCGGTGGAATTGTTCGGCGGTAAATACCACGGGGCTTCGCAGCTTGCGGTGACACTGGCAGGCGCATTGATCGGCGCAGTATCGTTGTCCGGCTCGCTGATCGCCTGGGCCAAGCTCGATGGAATCCTCAACCATCCGCTGCGCCTCGCGGGTCAGCGGATCATCAACGGGGCTTTGCTGTTCGCGACGTTAGCGGTGGGCGCGTACCTCGCATTTACCGCGCTCAGCGGTACCACACCACTGATTCCGATATCGAGCCTCATCTACATCTTCTTCGCCTGCGCGCTGATCCTCGGGATTATGGTAACGCTGCCGATCGGCGGCGCCGACATGCCGGTGGTGATCTCGATCTACAACGCTTTCACCGGTCTCGCCGTCGGGCTCGAAGGCTTTGTGTTGCAGAATCCGGCCCTGATGATTGCCGGCATGGTGGTTGGTGCCGCCGGCATGTTGCTCACGATTTTGATGGCGAAGGCGATGAACCGGTCGATCACCAACGTACTGTTTACCAACTTCGGTGACATCTCCAAGCAGAAGCAGGGCAAGATCAAGGGCAGCCTAAAGCCGGTCGAGGCAGGCGACGCCGGCATCTTCATGCGCTACGCCAAGGAAGTGATCATCGTGCCCGGCTATGGTCTCGCCGTGGCGCAAGGTCAGCAGAAACTCTATGAGTTCGTAAAGTTGCTGCAAGCCGCGGGTGTCATCGTCAAATTTGCCATCCATCCGGTAGCCGGGCGCATGCCCGGCCAAATGGACGTTCTGCTCGCCGAGGCCGGCGTGCCGTACGATCTGATCTTTCAGCTCGAAGATATCAACGACGAATTCGCGCAAGCCGACGTCGCGCTGGTGATCGGCGCCAACGACGTGGTGAACCCGGCCGCCCGCACCGAAAAATCCTCGCCGATCTTCGGCATGCCGATCCTCAATGCGGATAAGGCGAAGAAGGTCTATGTCGTCAAACGTGGGCAAGGCAAAGGCTACGCCGGAATCGTGAACGCCCTGTTCTATGGCGATAATTGCGACATGGTCTACGGCGACGCGCAGGCGGTGCTGGTCAAAATGATCGAGGCGGTCAGGGGACTTGGCACCGCCGCGGCGGCGTGAATATAGCAAGAAAGTGTTCTTTTTTGAAAAAAAGAACCAAAAAACTTTTGTCAATAAGGACGCCACCAAGCCCCTACCACGAATCTAACGAATAAAGTTTTTTTGCTTCTTTTTGTTCAAAAAAAAGACTTCTGCTTTCCCCTTTTTACAATGAAGGATCCAACCATGCCCCGCAAAATGCACGCCGCCGTGGTCGAGCAATTCGGCAAGCCCCTGGTATTCCGCGACTTCGACATCCCGACCCCTGGCGCCGGAGAGATCCTGGTCAAAACCGAGGCCTGCGGCGTCTGCCATACCGACCTTCATGCCGCGAACGGCGACTGGCCGGTAAAGCCCACGCCTCCGTTCATTCCTGGCCACGAGGGCATCGGCCTGGTCGCCGCGGTCGGCGCCGGCGTTACCATTGTGAAGGAAGGCGACCGCGTCGGTGTGCCCTGGCTTTATTCCGCGTGCGGTCATTGCGAACATTGCCTTCAGGCCTGGGAGACGGTCTGCGCCAAGGCGGAGTTCGGCGGCTACACCAAGAACGGCGGCTTCGCGGAATATATCATCGCCGATCCGAACTACGTCGCCCACATTCCGCGCAACCTCGGCGCCAAAGCGGCGGCGCCGCTGATCTGTGCCGGCATCACGACCTACAAGGGCATCAAGGTGACCGAAGCGCGGGCGGGCGAGTGGATCGTAATCTCCGGCGCCGGCGGCCTGGGCCACCTGGCCATTCAATACGCCAAAGTCATGGGCTTGCAGGTCTGCGCCGTCGACATCGACGACGGCAAGCTGGCACACGCGACCAAGCTGGGCGCGGACCTCGTGGTCAATGCGAGACGGGAGGACGCGATCGAAGCAGTGCGCAAGGGCACCAACGGCGGCGCCCACGGCGTGCTGATCACGGCGCCCTCGCTCGGCGCGTTCAAGCAGGGCGTGGGCATGACCCGCAAGCGCGGCACCTGCGTTCTGGTTGGATTGCCGCCGGGCGATTTTCCTCTGCCGCTGTTTGATGTGGTGGCGAACTGCATCACCATCCGCGGCTCGTTCGTCGGCAACCGCGAGGACATGGCCGAAGCGCTGGCGTTTGCCGCCGAGGGCTTGGTTCAGGCCGATATCGAGCTTCAGCCCTTATCCGCCATCAACGACGTGTTCGACCGGCTCGAGCACGGCAAGGTTGCCTCACGCGTGGTCCTCGACATCGAAGCGGCGTGAGCAGTGGATCGTATTATCGCGGCACTCTGAAATCTATCCGCCGGGAAAATTGCGCGACCAGACTGGCTTCAATCGTTCGAGCTGGTCGACCTTCCCGGCGATTGCGTATAGCTTCGGGCATTCGGCCTGAAACCACGCCCGCCTCGGCTTCCAACGTGACATCACGCCAACAAAAATATCTACTGCGCAAAAGCGCTCGCCCAGACTCCACATGCCATCGACCAGCCCGGCTTCGAACGAACGCCATAAAACCTCACGATGCAACGCCACCCGGCGCTGCAATTCCGCCGGCTCGGCCGTAGCCCAACGCTCCGGATAATCGTCGTACAAAAACGTCGAATAGATCGACGCCGCCAGCCAAACCAGCCGGCGCAGGAATTGCGCCCGCGCCGAGGATCCTGGTGCCGGCGCCAAACCCGCGGCCGGAAGCTGCTCGGACAAATACAAGGCAATGGCGACGCTCTCGGTCATCACCTCGCCACCGGGCAACACCAGCGTCGGCACCTGCGCCAACGGATTGAGCGCCAGCAGCCGGTCCCGCGCCGGCCCCGGAACGTCGAAACCGGCCACATTCTCGAACTGGAAATCCACTTTGCACCAGGTCAGCATCGCTTCGACCAGAGTGGAACCCCAGCCCGGCACGCCGTACAAAACCGGCAGATCCATGGCGAAACCCTTTGTTACCATTGCACGCCGGCGGTTCACTTGCCAACCGGCCTGGATTAGATTGATCTGAACCTTCATCGGAGGAAACGCCATGAAGCTCGCTTTGGTAACCGCACTGCTGCTCGCGGCCCCCGCCTTTGCCCAATCACCCGCTCCCGCATCGCCAACGCCCGCGCAAGACCCGCTCGCCAACTACTACGGCAACACCCTGATCTCGGAGAAACTCTCCGGCATTTCGCCCGACGGCGGCGCAGCCCACGTCTGGCTCAACCCCGACCACACTTTCATTTCGTTCGACATCACCACCGGCGGCCGCTCCGGCAAGTATTCGGTCACTGGCAAACCCGGCGCCTGGCAGCTCTGCATGGGCTACAGCTTCCGGACCATCTGCTACCCGATCGATCCCCGCAAAGTCGGCGAAACCTGGATCATCCACGATCCGGATGCGCTCAGCATGAACTCCCTCGTCCCCGGCCATCAGTGAGACCGATCATGCGCCCCATCCTGCGCCCCATCCTGCTCCTCGTCCTTCCCGCCCTGCTTCTCGCCGGCCGCGCCTGCGCCGAAGAATGGACCACGATCGACTTCGACGCCGACCTCCGCACCATGCTGATCGACACCGACAGCGTGCAACACAGCGGCAACCACGCCAGCCTGACCGAACTCGAGGTCGAGGGCCGCACCGCCCAAACCCGCGGGGACCAATTCCACGTCCTGGTCGACCGCGCATTCGATTGCGACGCCGACACCGCCACCGTCACCAAGGTCCAGGTTTTCAACGACCTCGCCAGCGCCGGCACCAGTCTGCCGGTTCCCGCCGTCACCTACACCCCGCGCGCAGGATCGATCGACGGCACCGAATTCGACATCGCCTGCAAAGGCACGGTTCCCCAAAGCGCGAATATCTACCCCAGCGTCGCCGAAGCTGTGAACAACGCCTTCGGCGACGCTGTCAAACTGCCCGCCTCGCAAAGCAACCGGACGACCAAGGGCATGGCCGGCATGGGCCCACCGCCGGTAGTAAGTAAGGCGGGGCCAGCCCCGAACCCCGCTGGGGCCGAGAGGCCCCATACCCCATGACTTTGGTTTTGGCGGGAGGGAGAGGTCCCGCCAATGTGAAAAAGCCTCGCGCGGTAGCTACCGCGCGAGGCTTTTTCACATTGGGGACCTCTCCCACCCCCTAAACTAAAGTCCCGGGGTTTGGGGCCTCTCGGCCCCAATGGGGTCCGGGGCTAGCCCCGCCTTACTTACTACTCGGCAGTGCGATCAGCGGCGAGGCCCCGGTGCCGACGGTGGTGGTGGGGAGTTGGCCGTTCCAGCGTTGGATCAGCAGGTAGTCGGTGACCTTCGTTTGGCCGAGGGCGGCGGCGAGGGTGGCGGCGTAGTGCGCTTCGGCGTCGCCGAGGACTTCGCGGGCGGCGGCTTGGCCTTGCGCCTGCAGTTCAGTCGCTTGTTTTTCGGCGCCGGCGCGGGTGACCGCGGCTTGGGCGTCGCCTTGGGCGGCGGCTTCCACGGCGGAGGCCAGGCCCTCGGCGCGGACGCGGGCTTGTTCGGCTTCGTAGCGCACGCGGGCGACGGTGTTTTCGGCCTGCACCGCCTCGTTCTTGGCTTTCACCGCCTCTTCCACGCTATCGGTGAAGGTCTGGCTATACTCCAGCCGGCTCAGCTGCAGATCGAGGATTTGCACGCCGAACAGCGGCCCGATGGTTTCGGAGACGGTCGAGCGGATTTCGTTGGCGATCGCCTCGCGTTCGGAGGAGATGTCGAGGGTATTGCGTTTGGCGAAGACGCGGAGTGTGCGGTCGGCGATGATCGGCTCGAGGTTGGCGGCGATGTCGACGCTGCCGGTGCGGCCGACCTGATAGAGCAGTTTCAGCACCGCCTCGGGCGGAATCCGGTAGGTCAGGCTGACGCCGACGGTCACCGCCTGATTATCGATGGTGTAGACGGTAAGATCGTCGACGCTCATCGTGCTGATGCTGGTCTGAAGCTGATCCACGGTGTCGATGAAGGGCACCTTGAAGTGGAGTCCCGGGCCGATCGGCTCTGTCGTGACCACCGTTCCCAGCCGGCGCACGCCGGCCATATTGGTCGGATCGACCACGTAGGCAGCGGAATAGATCGCGGCCAAGGCGACGATGATGGCGACGACCGGCCAGATCCAGCCAACGCTGGGCAGACGGGGCAGATGCGGCGGAGGGTTGCCGGATTGCCAAAGCGGCGGCACGTTGGGTAGCGGCATCGGGATGGCCTTGTTTCGATTAAGAGACGGAATCTAAGGCCGCGGTAGGGGCGCAGCAAGGGAGGCGGGGTGAAGATTGTCGAGGTGATCAACGTCGACTTCGCCCTGGCGCAGTTTCTGTTGCCGCTGATGCGTGAAATGCGGGCGCGGGGGCACGAGGTGGTGGGGGTTTGCGCCGACGGTCCGTTGCTCGCCAAAGTGCGGGCCGAGGGTTTTCGCGTGGTGGCCGTGCCGATGGTGCGTAGCTTGTCGCCTGGCGGGCAGTGGCGGGCATTTCGCGCGCTGGTGCGCTTGTTGCGGGAGGAACGGCCCGACCTGCTGCACGCGCACATGCCGATCAGCGGGGTGCTGGCGCGGCTGGCGGCGAAGCTTGTGGGCGTGAAGCGGATTGCCACCACTTGCCACGGGTTTCTGTTCAATCAGCCGGGGCCGGTGCTGCGCCGGGCGGCGGCGTGGGGGGCCGAATTCGTCGCCGCGCGCTGCACCGATGTGTTTCTCACCGTGTCGCGCGAGGAGGCTGCCGACGCGCGGCGAATGCTGCTGGTCGCGAACCCGATCCCGGTCGGCAACGGCGCGGATCCCGCGTGGTTTCATCCCGATCCGGAGGTGCGCGCGCTGGTTCGCGCCGAATTGGGAGTGGCGGCAGATCGCGTGGTGATTGTGATCGCCTCACGGCTGGTGCGTCACAAGGGCTATCCCGAGTTGCTCGCAGCGATGGGTGCGGTGGCGGATGCCGAGCTGTGGGTGGTCGGCTCGCGGCTTACGTCCGACCACGGCGAGGACATGGAGCCCTATTTTGTGCGCGCCGATCTTGGGCCGCGGCTGCGCCGGCTGGGTTGGCGCGACGACCTGCCGCGTCTGCTGGCGGCGGCCGATATTTTTGTGCTGCCGAGCCATTTCGAAGGTCTGCCGCTATCGGTGATCGAAGCGATGATGACGGGGCTGCCGGTGGTCGCGACTGACATCCGTGGTCCGCGCGAGCTGGTCGAGCCGGATCGCAGCGGCATATTGGTGCCGCCGGGGGAAACTGCGCCGCTGGCGGCGGCGTTGAACCGGCTGGTGTCCGATCCGGCGTTGCGCGCGCGGATGGGCGCGCGGGGGCGCGAGATTGCGCTCGCGCGTTACAACGAGATCACAATTGCGCGCCGTACTCTGGACCTCTTGCTCGGCACGGCGTAATCGCCCCGCAGCATCGGCCCACGGAGTCCCTCATGATCGACCTCGTCAACATTCGCCGCGCGTTGATCTCGGTTTCGGACAAATCCGGGGTGGTGGAGTTCGCCCGCGCGTTGGCCGCCGGCGGGGTGGAGATACTCTCCACCGGCGGATCGGCGCGAACGCTGCGCGAGGCCGGCGTGCCGGTGAAGGACGTGTCGGAGCACACCGGCTATCCGGAGATCCTCGACGGGCGGGTGAAGACTCTGGTGCCGCAGATCCACGGCGGAATCCTCGGCCGCCGCGACCTGATCGAGCATCTGGATCAGATGGAGCTGCACCACATCGCGCCGATCGACCTGGTGGCGGTGAATTTCTATCCGTTCGAGGCCACCGTGGCAGCGCAGGCGACGTCGGCGGATTGCGTCGAGAACATCGACATCGGCGGCCCGGCGATGACCCGCGCGGCGGCGAAGAACCATGACTTCGTCGTGGTGGTGACCGATCCGGCCCAGTACGGCGAGGTGCTCGCCGAGTTCGCAGCAAACAAGGGCACGTCGCTCGCGCTGCGGCGGCGGCTGGCCGGCGAGGCGTTCGCGCGCACCGCGGCCTATGACGCCGCGGTATCCGGTTGGTTTGCCGAACAGCAGGAGATCGCCTTTCCGCCGCGGCTGACTATCTCCGGCCAGCTGCGCCAGACGCTGCGCTACGGCGAGAATCCGCATCAGCGGGCAGCGTTCTACATCAATGGTTCGCGCCCCGGAGTTGCAACTGCCGAGCAGATCCAGGGCAAGGAGCTTTCGTACAACAATCTGAACGACACCGACGCTGCGTTCGAGTGTGTCGCCGAATTTGACGCGCCCACGGTGGTGATCGTGAAGCACGCCAATCCGTGCGGGGTTGCGACCGCGGATTCGCTGGCGGTGGCGTGGGATCGGGCGCTGGCTTGCGATCCGGTTTCGGCGTTCGGCGGGATTGTGGCGCTCAACCGCACGCTTGACGGCGCGGCCGCCGAGAAGATCGCCGCGATTTTCAGTGAAGTGATCGTGGCCCCTAGCGCGGATGCGGATGCGCGGCGGATTCTGGCGAAGAAGAAGAATTTGCGGGTGTTGTTGACCGGTGGTTTGCCTGATCCGGCGGCCGCTGGGGTTGCGATCAAGACGCTGGCCGGGGGATTCCTGGCGCAGTCGCGCGACTCGGGCCGAGTCGGGCGCGAATCTCTCCGAGTCGTGACCGAGCGGGCGCCGACCGAGGGCGAGCTGGAGGATTTGTTGTTCGCTTTTCGGGTTTGCAAGCACGTGAAGTCCAACGCGATCATCTACGCGCGCGACTTGGCGACCGTGGGCATTGGTGCGGGTCAGATGAGCCGGGTGGATAGTGCCCGGATTGCCGGCTGGAAGGGTGCCGAGGCCGCGCGTGCCGCCGGCATCGAGGGTTCGCTCACGCGCGGCAGTGTGGTGGCGTCCGATGCGTTTTTCCCGTTTGCCGATGGTTTGTTGGCCGCGATCGATGCCGGCGCCACTGCGGTAATTCAGCCCGGTGGTTCGATCCGCGATGACGAAGTGGTTAAGGCCGCCAACGAAGCCGGGATTGCGATGGTATTCACTGGCATGCGTCATTTCCGCCACTGATGGTTAAAGGTTTTTTGCTTCTTTTTTTCAAAAAAGAA
>Ga0302310_10001345_pt1 | contig 20909 bp, 18 predicted proteins | sample III_Palsa_N1_2_FD_200451 | JGI IMG/M metagenome (GOLD analysis project Ga0302310, IMG submission 200451) | Peat permafrost microbial communities from Stordalen Mire near Abisko, Sweden - III_Palsa_N1_2 | ecosystem: Environmental > Terrestrial > Soil > Palsa > Peat permafrost | place: Sweden...
CAGCGCCCTAACAACGAGCAGCCAACTCCGCAACGGCATCTCCTCGCAAACCAGCATGGAGGGCGAACAGATTCTCAACCATTTTCTCAACCGGTTGCCCGTAATCACGCTCAAGGAAGGCTCCCGTGCGCGTGTCTACATCGGCAAAGACATCCTCATCCCCTCCTACGCAGACCATCGCGTCAACCCGACGCTGTAAGGAGACCTTATGCAAACAGCAAAGTCAGCAAGGTGGCTAGCACTGGCGGGAGGCATTGCCGCTTTCGTGAGCGCCATTCCTGCACACGCTCAGTTCGGCAGTGGCATCGTCTTCGACCCAACGCAATCTGCCCACGCTGTGGTCCAGATTTCAAACGAAAGCAAGGGGCTTGTAAACCAGGCTACGCGTATAGCGCAGGGTTCACAGACAAACCTTACGCTTGCCCAGCAGCTCACCCAGGACATACAGATGGCCGGGACTGCGCTGAGGATATACAACCAGTCGATCACAACCTATAACACCATCTTCAACAACCTGAAGTATTTCAATTCCAAGTCGATCTGGCGGACCGCGGAAAACGCACTGATGAACTCATCCGTGCAAAACTCCTACGGCGAGACCAGCGGCCTCCAAGCGCAGCTGAATGGGCAGTCCCAGAACGCAAGCACGGTCTGGAAGATCATGAATCTCGCGATCTCCGGCACGTCGTCCGCTTTCTGGGGAAATCAGATCATCGGCGCAAGTGACCGTCTCTCGACCCTCGCGCACATCGAGGCGATGGATGCAGCCTCGACACAATGCCTTGGGGCTGTCGGAGCCTACAACGCAAGCAGAACAACCAATATGCCTGCGAATACGGCTCTGAATACGTCGATCTACGACACAACCATTTCTACCAACAGCGAAGTGGAACAGCTCAATCTTCTCAACTTTTCCAACTCCCAACGGATGGAGGAGGCACACGCCCAAGGCCAACTCCAGGCGTGCTTAGCCGCGCAGGCGGCAGTCAACAACATGGACAAGCGCAACTCGGCGTCATCAACCATCAATGACGCTTCCTACAGACTCACCGCCCAGGCTGCCAACCCGACGTACGCCGGCAACGAATCGAGCACATGGACGAGCTACTACTAGGAGCTGGGAGCAGATGCAGAAGGCTTTGAACATGAAGCTCTTGATTCTCATTCTGACGGCGCTGGCAGCGATCAGCGCCGTAATTGTCAACCACGAGATCCACGCCGCTCAAGAGACCCGGCGAGCCAACATCGCAGAGAAGCTCCAACACGACAGGGAGCAGATTAGCAAAGATGACGCGGAGTACCGAGAGCAAGAACAGCTTCAGAAGCAAGTCGAGGCATTGAAGAAGAAGAGCCACGCCTACGCAGGTAACGAAGCGAAGACCTGGACCAACAGCAAACCCTAAACAAGCGAGAGTATCCATGAATACGACACCCGGCGCGATCGACTGGCTCGGCCAATTCACGCAAAGCCTCACCGACCTCACCTTGCAAAACGGTGGAGCATTGTCCAACTTCGGAATGCTATTGCTCACGTTCATTGCCACGATGACCCTCATCGGTGCCGCTGTGCGTATGTCGTCATGGTCCGCTCACTTCGGCGGCTACCGCTCGGTCAACATGGATGAGCTGAAGGTGTTTCTGTTCCGCTTTTTGTTCTGCCTCGTGATCGAATATTACTGGGTCACGCCGCTGCCGGGAGCGAGTTTCGGATTCAACCGCATGTTCTCTTACATGGCGGGCGCAATTGCACAGATCCTCGATCAGAACGCACTCAATCAACTCACCCAGCTCCTCAATACAGCCGGTCAAAATACACCCATGCCATCGGTGTTCGCGCCGATGGAGATTATCTGCTACTGCTTCGTCGAAGGGTTTCTGGGAATAGCGTCGGGCGTTCTATTCCTGATCAATTGCAGTTCGTTCATCTTCTATGCCGTCGCTGCGTTGTTTGGGCCCTTGTTCATTCCCCTCTATCTCACGGAGTCATTTCGAGGGAAGTTCCTGCATTTCGTCGAAGTGCTCGCGAGCTTCGCGATGATTCGCGCTGTCGCCGCGGCATTCATCTTTGTCTGGTCGCAGTTCCTAATCGGTTTCATTAACCAGACCTTTCAGGGCAACTACAGCATCGCGAACTGGATCGCGAACCTGATCCCGTTCTTGACGATCTTTGTCGCTTTCATCCTGAACATGGTACTCGTGCCGTCGATCACGCAGATCATCTTCGGTGGCGGCGCAGGAGCTGCCGGAAAGATTGGAGAGCTGGCCGAACGACTCGCTGCACTTGGCGCAATGGGAGGCGTCTAAAAAACCATGATTTTCCTCACGATGTTGTTCCGACGCGCATCCTGGCCAGTTCGAATTGTCGTTCTCGCCGTGCTTTTCATCGTCTTTGTCGCGACCATCTTTCGCGTATTGAAAGCCACCCACTCAATTCAGGAGAGGAATACGAATGTCCACACACCTAGAACTTCCCACTAGCCAGCTTTCACCGAAGCAGATAGTCGTAGCCGACAAGATCGCGAACGAAGTCTATGCAGCGCACTACAGCGAGCGCCGCATCGCACGTATCGCAATAGGCACACTCGCCGGTCTCTCGCTTGTGCTCGCCGTCGCTGTTGTCCAGGTCGCCAATCGTCCTGCACTCACGCGCTACGTCCGCATCGACGATGCCGGCCGGGCGCAGGCTATTCAGTACAGCGATTTGAATTACAGCCCGCGCGAGGGCGAGATTCGCACGTATCTGACAGATTGGGCGAACTACCGGCACACAATCAATCGCGAGACTATCGCCAAGAAGTACCCCATGAATTATTACTTCCTGTCGTCCCAGCTTGCCTCTCAGCTCATCAACACGGACAACAACAACCACCTCACGACGCAGGTGATCGCCGGACAGATCGAACAGAACGACATCCAGGTCAACAACGTAACAATAACGTCGATGACCCAGGAGCGTATCTCGGGAGCCATTGTGTCGCGCGGTACGGCGCTGATGACGTTCGACCTCATCTACTCGCCCCAGCACACCCAGAAGCCGCGTACAGAGCACTGGATGGCCTCTGTGACGTACTACATCAATCCCGCGCAAGTCAGCGACCATGCGAAGACGAATCCGCAGTACGAGACCATCAACCCCCTCGGCGTCACAATCACCGAGTTTCATGAAAACCGCGTCTCTGTCGATCCCATCCCGGACGGCACCACATATCACCCCGAGGCAAAATAATGAGCGCCGAGAGTGGTTGGGAGAAGGTATTGCCGTTCTTCGAGGATGAGTTACAGGCGCTCATTCTCGATCCCACAATTAGCGATCTCATGATCAATGGGACGACCGGTGTGTACGCCGACCGTGGCGGTGTGGTCGAGCACATCGAACTCACGAACGCCTACAGCGTAGACAGGCTCGAAGCGGCAATTCAGCGCGTCGCCCGCATGATGGGTAAGGACCTCACGAATCAGAATCCGATCCTCAACACAAGGATGCCGGATGGTTCGCGCGTTGCGGTCGTCGGCGCACCTTCCGCAATCGGTGGACCCACACTGACCATCCGTAAATTTAACCGATGGTACACCACCGATGAATTGATCGGAACCGGAAGTATGCCCGCGTCAGTGCGCGATCAGATCGTTGCATTTCTTATGAGGAAGAAGAACGGCATCATCGCCGGCGGCACCGGCTCAGGCAAGACGACGCTCATGAAAGCGTGCCTCGACCATGTACCGATGAGCGATCGTTTGATCGTCATCGAGCAAGTTGCCGAGCTGCGGATTCTCCAGCCGAATGCAGTCCGTTGGGAGGCCGTCGATGCAATCCCCGGTCAGGTTGCAATTCTCCCGAGCGCACTCCTGGCCGCCGCACTGCGTCATCGCCCAGATCGAATTATCTTCGGCGAGATACGCGACGAATGCGCGAACGATTTGCTCCAGGCGATGAATACAGGACACGGCGGGACGCTCACCACTTTGCACGCCAAATCAGCATGGGATGCGCTGAGCAGATTGTCGAACCTCGCGTTGAGCGCACGACCGAACATCAACCACAGCTTTATTCGCTCCGAGACTGCCGAGGCGATTAACTTCGTTCTTTATTGTGAGCGGCTACCGAACGGCAAGCGAAGAGTGCGCGAGCTGATCGAGGTCAAGGGATACGACTTCGCAACGCAAGCGTTTCTCACGGACGACCTCTACCGTGCAGAAGATAACCCCGCTCTGCCTCTCTGACAGAAGGTTTTGCAGAGCGGCACATGAGCACCTATCCATCCACGCAACATAACAGCAACAGCCCAGGAGGAAGTTTCCAATGCCACTGCTTGAGATCAAACCAACAAAGAAGATCAACGTCCTCTGCTCACTTGAAGAGTCAACCGCACTTTTGGTGAATCAGTATGCCGCATTCGCGAAGGCACCGGGTGATGACGTGGTTAATAAGGCTCTTGAATACGCCTTCAGCAAGGATGCCGAGTTCCAGAAATATCGTATTTCGAATCCATCAGCACCCGTCGCACTGCGCGTAAAGAAGTCTGCGTCTCTCGCATCGGCTACGCGGCGCGGACCCAAGTCTACAGCCGTTGCAGCGGATTGATTGCAAGTGGTGCGTGGCACTCCGCTACGCACCAATCGCAAAGCATTTGACATAGCACCTGCAAGTCAGTTTGTGATTCGAACTGAGTTGGTTTCCAGAGAGCAATTGTGGCGAGCAATAGAAAATGTGCTTCGCACATGGAGATTGACGACACTCCATCCCTCATAGGGTGGTGTTTTGAAGGCTCCTGTTCACAAGAGTGAACCGCTTTACTCAGAACAACATAAGAGGCTCCTGTTCACTTTGGTGAACCGGCGTTCACCAAAGTGAACAAGCAGTATCAAGGCACAGAGGAGGCTCAATTATGGCAGTTGAAATGGGATTCGGAAGGCGTCCTAGCCGATTGAAAAGTGGTCAGCAAAGGACCAGAACTATCGGGGCAAGGATCACGGAGAGCGAAGAATCCGAGCTGACGGCAGCCGCTGAGCGGGGAGGAAGAAACGTCAGCGAGTGGGCGCGTGAAGTGCTTTTACGCGAAGCGCGAAGCCTTCGCACTGACGCTCTGTTTACCGAGATTGTTGCCACAAGAATGCTCTTGAACCTCGTGCTGAAATCCGTCGCGTGTGGCGAGGTTATGACGCCGGAATCGTTCAGCGCCGTGCTCACGAAGGTGCGCACGACGAAGCACAAACAAGCCCTCGACATGATGGACCAGTACGCAACACCGGATCAAAAGGAGAGCTAGAGATGGCCACGCAATGGGGAAGAAAAGAGACGGTTATCTGGCCGCCGCAAGTGCCACTTTACACCTACGGGACGCTGATTCTGACGATTCCCATCGCCTTCACCCTGCTCTTCGGAATGTACATGATGAAGCCGTTTCTGGCGCGGAACTATACCGGCTCCTTCATCAAATCCGCTGCCGGAGCCGAGTTCAACATGCACGGTTCGTACCGGCTCATCTATCTCGGGGGAGGGAAGCGGGCTCCCCGCGTAGCCGTTCCGGGCGACTTCGCGCCGGGCTCCATGACCTTACCGGGCGGCAAGCAAATCAGCGTTGGACTGTCGCCAGTAGCGAAGGCTCAGGGATACACGACGGTCTTCCGTGGGGAGGCGCGGAAGTTTGCTGATTCGACGATCCATCTGTGGCTCCAGTCCACCATCTTCGGAGGCGACGACGTTCTCAGCAGCTATGGACCGGCACTGATTGAAACCGGCGTGGTCGTGGTCTTTATGCTCTGCTTCGCGGTTCCGTGGGACTTCAAACGGGGCAAGCGGATGAAATACGGACGACTTCTCAGAGGCCCCGTCATGCATACGCCGAAGGAATTCAACAAGGCGCTTAAGGGGACCGGACTCGGCCTAGTCACCGACGAGAAAGGCACGATCATCCGCCTGCCAACCCGATCCGAACCGAAGCATATTCAGGTTATGGGCGACACCGGGGTGGGGAAGTCCACCCTGCTCAATCAGATGCTCGGGCAGATAGAAGATCGTGGGGAATCGGCCATTGTGTACGACCCCGCCGGCGAGTTCGTGGCGCGCTTCTATCGGGAGGAACGAGGCGACGTAATCCTCAATCCTTTTGACGCACGCTCCCCTTACTGGACCCCATCAAGCGAACTTCGGAACCCTGCCGAGGCCCGCACCATTGCGACGTCGCTGTATCAACCAACCGATCAAAAGAAGGGCGAATTCTTTACCGACACGCCTCAAAAAGTCTTCGCCCACCTGATGAAATACCGCCCCTCGCCGCAAGAGCTGGTCGAGTGGATGTCGAACGAGGAAGAGATCGACAAGCGGGTACACGGCACGGAAATTGCGTCCATGATTGCGAAGAACGCTCCAGATCAGAGGAACGGTGTACTCGGTTCATTGGGTCTGATTGCCGACAGCTTGAGGCTCCTGAAGACCAAGGAGCAGGCAAAGGGAAAAGAGTGGAGCGCAACCCAATGGTCGGAGAAGCGGGAAGGCTGGATATTCCTTCCATCAACGGAAGAGGCGATGCAGGAAGCATTGCGTCCCCTCCACTCTCTCTGGATCGACCTACTCATTCTGCGACTCCTGAGTCTGCCAAAGCCAGGGCAACAACGGGCATGGTTCGTGCTCGACGAGCTGGCCACCTTGCAGCGTCTTCCGCAGTTCCACACTGCGTTGACGAAGGGCCGCAAGAGCAACAACCCGATCATTTTCGGCTACCAGGGCAAGGCTCAACTCGAAGTGATTTACGGCCACCTGGCCGAGGTCATGCTTTCGATGCCGTCAACCAAGATCGTGATGAAAACTTCCGAGCCGAGCGCCGCCAAGTGGGCCTCCGAGCTGATCGGCGAGATCGAGATTGAGCGCGTCCGCGAGACGGTTGCCGATGGGAAGAGGGCAGGGAAGAGCTTCACTCTGGACCGTCAGATTGAACCCTTGGTGATGGGCTCCGAGATCGAGGGGCTCGATGACCTGCACGCTTTCTTGAAGCTGGGAAACCACGTCACCCGGTTCTCTTTCCCCCACATGGACCGGGATATCATCGCGCCGAATATAGTCCCGCGAAACATCCCGGAAGAGGATATGTGGCTCCGGTCTCTCCCGCCACACGCCGAAAACCCCGCTGTTGAACAGCCTGTCCCGGTGGCCGCGAGCGATGCGCGGCCGGCCGGCGCAACCGCTCCGAAAACCGGAGCAGCTCCCAGTTCCCAGATTGTTCCACCGCCCTCTCAGCTCGGTGGCCTGCCCTTGTTCAACCAAGGGCAGGCCACCGGGCAGGTCCTGGACCCAAGCACCAATTTGTAACGCAGAGAGGAGACCGGAATGCTCAACATTTCGAAGGCGCTCAGCTCCGGCCAGGCGCAGACCTACCACAAGCTGGAGTTCACCGCCGAGACTGCGAACTATTACAAGCAGGACGGCGCCGTTCAGGGGCAGTGGCAAGGTCAGCTCGCCGAAAAGATGGGCCTCCGAGGAGCAGTCACCCCGGAAGAGTTCGCTCGTTTGACCGAAGGCCGCCATCCCCAGACCGACGAACAGATGGTTCAACATCGCGAGGCCCAGGAGTACAAGAACCCGGACGGCTCGACCACAAAGGCGGTCGAGCACCGGGCTGGGTGGGATGCGACCTTTTCCGCTCCGAAATCCGTCTCGTTGACCGCACTTGTCGGCGGGGATGAGCGGGTAGGGAAAGCCCATCGCGAAGCAGTCACCGCGGCTCTCACCGAACTTGAGCGGTATACCCAGGCGCGGATCGGCGGGAACAACCCAGCCGAGACCACCGGCAGATTCATTGCCGCCAAGTTCGAGCATGACACCGCCCGCCCGGTCGATGGCTACGCTGCGCCCCAACTCCATACCCACGCCGTCATCTTCAACGTGACGGAACGAGAGGACGGTTCAACCCGCGCTCTCCAGGAGCGCGGCTTCTTCGAGTCCCAGAACTTCGCCACAGCGGTCTACCAGTCTGCATTGACCTATCGGCTCCGTAATCTCGGGTATGAGATCGAGGCGGGCAAGAGTGGCGCTCCCGAGATCAAAGGATATTCTCAGGAATACCTTGACGCTTCAAGTCCTCGTTCGCAACAAATCAAAGACCATCTCGAAAGGACAGGTCACAGCGGTGCCGAGGCTGCTCAAATCGCCGCCCACGCCACACGCGACAGGAAGCAGATCTTGACCCCCGAGCAGGTACTCGCCGCCCACAAAGAAATTGCGGAATCCTTCGGGAACGAGGCCGCTACGGTCGTTGCACAGGCGAGAGAACGTGCCCAAAGCCAAGTCCAAAATCGTGAATCCCTGGCCGAAGAGGCCATAAAGGCGAGAGAAGCTGTCGGGTATGCTCGCGCCAGCAATTTCGAGCGGGAGGCTGTTGTCGACGAGCGGGCGCTCATGCGCGATGCGTTACGGCACGGCATGGGAGAGACGACTTATGCCCATATTCGCGCGGAGTTCGGCTCCCGCCAAGAGCGCGGCGACTTCCTCAGAATTGAGAGCCTGAAGCACGCTACAGGGCGCACCTTCAGCACCCCCGAAACCATCGCAAATGAACGGGCGAACATCGCGCATGTGATGCGTGGTCAGCAGACTCAAGAACCGATGATGAGCGAAGAACATGCGGCGGCCCAGGCCTCGCGCAAGTCCTTCCTCAACTCCGCACAACGGACGGTCATTCAGGAAGTGCTTACTTCTCCCGATCGCATCCACGGCCTGCAAGGACTTGCCGGAACTGGCAAGACCACCGTGCTTTCGAGCATCCGTGAAGGAGCCGAGCAGAGCGGCTATGCCGTCGAAGGATTTGCCCCCACATCTCGGGCAGCAGCCCAGCTCCGCGAATCCGGAATCAGCGCGGCTACCCTCCAGAGCTTCCTAGCCCGAGGCAGCCAGGGCCAGGGCAAGGATCAGAATGCGGGCGACCCTGCCAGCCGATATCTCTATCTGCTCGACGAGTCGAGTCTCGCCAGCACGAAGCAGATGCGGGCTTTCCTTGACAAGATCCAGCCGCAGGACCGTGTGCTCGTGATCGGGGATACACGGCAGCATCAAGGCGTCGATGCCGGCCGGCCGTTTGAACAGATGCAGGACGCGGGGATGCGGACCTCGCAGCTCAACCAGATTGTGCGCCAGAAAGACCCCGAGCTGCTGAATGCCGTGCAGCATCTTGCTACGGGTAAGACTGAGGAAGGGGTCAGGCTGCTCAGGGAACAGGGCCGAGTTACCGAGGTTAAGGATGGCAACGAACGCATCGCGGCCATCGCGAGAGATTACGTCGCGAGACCAGAGAACACTATCATCGTCTCGCCCGACAACCGCAGCCGGCAGGCAATCAACCAAGCCGTCCGCAAGGAGTTGCACGCTACCGGCGCACTGGCAGACGACGACCGCGAGTTCCGCACTTTGACCCACCGCTCCGATATGACCGGCGCGGATCGGGAATGGGCTGCCCGCTACCAACCCGGCGACATCCTGAAGTACACAAGTGGAAGCAAGCTCCACGGCATTGAGCGGGACAGCACGGCAAGGGTGGTCTCCACGAATGGGCGCGACAACACACTCACGGTGGAACGAGAGGACGGTCAAACCGTAACCTATGATCCAAAGCGACTCAAAGGCGCGAACGTATACCAGGAGGTCACGCGAGAGTTTGCCACTGGCGACCGCATCCAGTTCACCGCACCGGACAAGCAACTTGAAGTCAACAACCGGGATCTCGCCACCATCGTAAAGCTGGAAGATGGACAGATCACCGTGCAGATGGATACGAAGGGCGGGCGCTTCGTATCCTTCGACCCGGCGAAGATGAGGAGCTTCGATCACGGCTACGCCGTGACCTCGCACAGCTCACAAGGGCTCACCGAGGGCCGCGTGATCGCAAATATCGATACCGATTCATCCCGCTCGGTTATCAACACGCGGCTCGCGTACGTCGCGATCTCGCGTGCTTCCGAAGACGCAAGGATTTATACAAACGATGGCGAGGCGCTTGGGACGCGCCTTGCCACCGAGATCAGCAAGACCGCCGCGGTTGATTTTCGCCAGCCGAAGGCAGAGGTTGAACGTGCCGGTCCCGAGCCCACCGTCCACCAATACGCCAATCCCGATCATCGCCTCGCTGCCGTCGCTCTGGCTTACGCCGAGCGTCCCGACAGCACAATCGTGGTCGCTCCGGACCGGGCCGAACGTGACGAGCTGAATCGGCTCATCCGCTCCGGCCTCCAGGCGCAAGGGCGAATCGCCCCTGACAGCAGATCCATCGTCGTCCATGTCGAACATCCCTTGAGCAATCCCAAGGTCGCGGCTCAGTACACACCGGGCGACCTAATCCAGTACCGGCAGGGAAGCCCGACCATCGATGGAATCCCACACAACAGCATCGGGACAGTGGTTTCGGTCGACGCCAAGACCAACAGCTTGACGGTACAGACCCCAAGCGGAGACGAAGCCACATACAACCCACAGCTTACGAAGACGATGACAGCCGAGAGCACCGTCTACCGCCAGGAGCCACGCGAAATCGCGCCGGGGGATCACATCCAGTTCACGGAGGCAGACTCGACGCTAGGTATTCGTAAAGGTGAGCTAGGCACTGTGAGAGCGATCAGCGACGCGAACGACCTCGACGTAAAGCTTGATAAAGGGGCTGTGGTCCAGCTCAACGCCGAGCAAGCCCGCCAAATCGAACACGGCTATGCGGTCGAGAGCATTAAGCCGGGCGCGCCGGAACGAGTTCTATTCACCCAGGAGGCAGCCGTGAACGAGCGCGAGGCTGCCTTACTTTCGCGCCAGGGCAGGGAACTGAATCTTTATACGTCTGATGGTTCAGTCTCCAACAACCAAGGACGACAGAACCAAGTAGCACTTCCTCAACAACAGCCGATCGAAGCCCCGGCGAACGTGATCGCACCGGAGCCGGTCCAGAACGAGATTCGCCGAAGCCTCGCACAGTAGACAACGGCTATACCCTTAATGATTCAATAACCCTAAGCGAAAGGATTCCTCATGTTCCTCCCCTCGTTCCGCTCGCCCTCATTCCGTGTGCTGCTCATCGCCACGGTCGCCGCAGCAACCATTCCGTTCGCCGCTTTTGGCGCTCCGAACAGTAGGGCCATGCGTGAAGCCCTGGTTGCCGATTATCCGCTCACCAAGGTTGGCGTCGTCATGTTCAAGACAGACTACAACCGGATCACACAGCCATGCGTGATCCTCGCCGTGCGCCTCCCGGGGATCTATGCGGATGTCGCGAACACCCAAGACGCAATTGTGAACACGAACTTTGCAAATGGCCAAGTGAGCCAGGCCACCGGCTTCGCCGCAGCCTTCGGAAGCAATACAGGACATTCGCGCACGCTGAATCCCAACGAGAAGGTGTACGTCACCGACATTCTCGTAAAGCGTGATGCTGTGCAACTCGAACTACTCACCGTCGATGTCACGACGCTCGCGGACGGACTAGGCACTCGGTATCGCGCGGAGTTGAACGTCAAGATCCCAGGTATCGACGCCATGACTCCGGAGGATGTGAAAAAGGCTATTGATACCGTGATTGCGGACCCAGCGGTTGCATCCGCAGTTCAGAGCAAGACCGTGAAGCTAGGCATGAGCGCCGACGACGTAAAGCAGTCCCTCGGTAATCCAGACAAGATAGTCGATCTAGGCGCGAAGCTGGTCTTCATCTACAGGGATATGAAGGTAATCCTTATCGATGGCAAAGTGTCCGACGTTCAGTAAGTCTTCTTCCTAAGCTTTAAGGAGCAATTCAATGGACACGTTACGTCGTCGAGTGGGTCAGGTAGCGGAGGATAGAGAAAAAGCCCTCGCTGAATTAGATGTCTTGCGGGGTTTCATCGACTTCATCAATCGGCAGGTTGGCGTTTACAGCGATTGCCTATCGGGTTTTCAGGGCAATAAAGTTCGGGTGGAGCGTCAGGTCGCAAGGGTGCAACGCCCAACGTCCAAGCGCATCGAGAACGGAATACCTGTTGTCGTGTACACAAGCGTTGAAGACCCGAGCAGTCCGGATGTAATACATCATCGCATTATTCGCGCTGATGAATTTATCACCGTAAACTCGGAGGCCGCATTCAATGAACAACAAATATGCTGGTCAATTATTACTTTCGTTTTTGCATACTGGGAAGAGGCGATCCGCTCACAGATAGCAAAAATCAGAGGGCAGTCGGCGGATGACATAAAGTTAGATGAGCTCGGCGACTTGCGAATACTACGAAACAGCATCATTCATAACGGCGGTGTCCTTACCGCCGCCGATCATACAAGGCTGATAATGCTTGCATCATTATTTAACCCAAATTCTAAAATCTCTCCCACGCATGACCAGATGCACAAAATCTTTGTTGCCGTGAAACAGGCTATTGGAAGGTTGATATTGACCTATACCGGAGACCTACCCGGAGCGCCCAAACCAGAAGAAATCGTCAGCATCGCAATTCAGAACGCTAGACAAGAATCGACGTCAGGGAAGATGCGCCAAAAGAAACAGTAAGCCATTAGAAACATTTAACCTATCTCGCATGGTGATTGCGCCCGCATCACCGCCTAACCGGAAGTGACTCTCAATTGGTGACTTCAGGCCAATGCGCTCATTGAATCACGGCCAAGGCGAAAATATGGAGTGAGAGACTACTCCGATTCCTTAGCGCACGATTTTGGGCGTTTGGTGTGGCGACCCCTATTTCGGTACTTCCTCATCTCCCGGCGCGTACCATGGAACTTCTTTCAACGTAAACAGTTCGGGATATCAGGACCGCGTATGCCCGGGATGTTCAAGCAGGCGCAGGAAATTGGGGTAACCCCGGCATTGCTGTCGCCAGGGGCGACCTCGGTGCTCTGTCCGGATTGCCGAACAATACGGGCATAGCGCAATTCCTGGCTCCTAGGAGTGTGTCGGGGATAGATTCCCTTTGCGGTTAATTTTAAGCTGTAAATGGCACGTCAGTTTACGATTTGTGTATGGGCAAGAGCTTTCTTCCTGACGACGTGAACCAGTCTTTGCTTTTCCCTCCTTCGCTTCACGACTGGCTTCCGGAAAATCACTTGGCACGCTTTCTGGTGGACGTGGTTTCAGCACTTGATCTGAGCGCGATCTTTGCTTCGTACGAAGCGAAGGATGACCGCGGCCAGTCGGCTTACGCGCCGGCGATGATGGTGCGGGTCTTGTTGTACGGCTACGCGACGGGGGTTTACAGCTCGCGCAAGATGGAGTCGAAGACCTACGACGACGTGGCGTTCCGTTATCTTTCCGCGGACGCGCATCCGGATCACGACACATTGGCCGAGTTTCGCAAGCGTCATCTGGAGGCGTTGGCGGGGTTGTTCACGCAGGCGTTGCTGCTGTGCGAGAAGGCGGGCCTGGTGAAGCTGGGTCATGTGTCGATCGACGGAACCAAGATCAAGGCCAACGCCAGCAAGCACAAGGCGATGAGTTATGCGCGGATGGGCGAGACCGAGCAGCGTCTGAAGGCTGAGATCGAAGCGTTGCTCAAGCATGCCGGGGATGTGGACGCGGCCGAGGATGCCAAGTACGGCAAGGGCAAGCGCGGCGACGAGTTGCCGGAGGAGTTGGCACGGCGCGAGAGCCGTTTGAAGAAGATTGCGCAGGCCAAGGCGGAACTAGAGCAAGAGGCGCGGGAGAAGGCGGAGCGGGAGCGTGCCGAAGCGGAAGCCAGGCTGGCCGAGCGGCGCGACGAGGAAGAGCGAACGGGCAAGAAGAAGCGCGGCCGCGAGCCCAGGGTTCCAGACCCGGAGCAGGCTCAACCGGAAGCCAAAACGCAGCGCAACTTCACCGATCCGGAGAGCCGCATCATGCCGGACGGGGCCAACAAGGGAAGCTTCGTTCAGGGCTATAACGCGCAGGCCGCCGTGGACGCGAAGGCGCAGGTGATAGTGGCCGCCGAGGTCACGCAAGAGACGACCGACAACCGGCAACTGCTGCCGATGTTAGATCAGGTGAAGCAGAACCTGGGTCGTTCGCCGGAAGCGGCCAGCGCCGATGCCGGTTACTGGAGCGAGGCCAACGCGACGGATGAAAGCGTGGCGGAGATCGATCTGCATATCGCCACAGGACGCGAGAAGCGCGAAGAGCCTATCGGGACAGCCAGCGAGCCGCCGCCGCTTCATGCTGCGGCGAAGGAGGCGATGCGGCTCAAACTGCGTACCGAGGCTGGCCGATCCATTTACAAAATGCGCAAGGCAATCGTGGAGCCAGTCTTCGGACAGATCAAGGAGCGGCGTGGCTTCCGGCGCTTCAGCTTGCGCGGTCTGGACAATGTTCGCCGCGAATGGAAACTGGTGTGCCTGACGTCCAACCTGCTCAAGCTGTTCGGTTCCGGATGGACCCGACAAGCCGCCTGAACAGAATGCGAGGAGCCCTTTCGGCGCCTTGAGGCCATGCATGACCCGAAATCCCATCAAAGCCGCATCGAAATGAATCGCCCACCCGATGTTGACTCATGCCTGCCCAATCGTCGGCTAAGTCAAAACCTGCAAGCGAAATCGCTATCCCCGACACACTCCTAGGGTGTTTATCAATACCGATCTTTCGGTTCAGGGCGGTGCCGAAAGTGATTGCAACTAAAATTGTCTGGTGCAAGGAAAACCTCCAACTCGCTCCCTCGCTCGCCGCGCGGCGGACTGGGTTCGCTTGAAGTTGGCTTCACCGCGTTACCGAGTGCTCTACAAAGCCTACTGGCGCGTCAAAACCCATCCGTGGCCAATAGCAATTGGCCTCGTATCGGTGACGGCTATGGTTTTGGTGCTTTTGTTCAGGGCCCAACTTGCCAAACTCTTGGTTGTCTTAGATCCGGGGCTCTCCGCCCAGTTGTGCATTGGGGTTGGGGCGGCGCTGATCGGCCTGATCGCGGTTGTCTTCACTCTCAGCCTCTTTGTAATTCAGCAAATCTCAGACAGGTCGGTTCCAGGTATTCTCCGTGAATATGCCGCCGACGGGGCGACAAGGGCTATCTATACGACGCTATCTGGGCTGGCAATCATTTGCCTACTTGGAGTTTCGATTTCCTCCCGGAACCATCCAGTTCTGGCGTTTGCGCTACCTCTTTTTTGCGCGATAGGAAGCTTGATATTGCTTGCGGTGCTCTTCGAGCGGGTTGCGTTTCTCAGTGATCCATCCAACATCATTGAGCATATTGCGAGAACCAGCGCCAGAGAATTGAAACGGCTCCGGCGGGTCCAAGGCGAGCTCCTAAGATTCAATCCCGACCTCAAGAATGAGGTCGATCCCTTCGGGCGACAAGTAGACAATGTTGGGCTCGCGGTCTCGGCTCTGTACGCGAAAGCTCCGTTCCTAACGAGGCGACTTGCGAAATCCCTCACTGACCTCCACTCGTTGATGCGCCACTTCAGCACCGAGCAGCAGTACAGTCTCCTCGGTGAATCGAGTAACGCGGTGGTGAGTGTACTCGGTGAATACGTGCTTCTTCGCGGTTCGAGCCTGACCATGGCGAGCAGCATCCACGCCATGATGGGGATCGAGTTGAAGTGGGACTCTCTCGTCGTTACGTCAATCGAGACGTTTGCAGCTCTGATCCGAACAGCAGTTGAGACCGGCGATACGCAACAAGCACAAATACTCCTCAGGTCTCTAGCTTGGCTGGCCCACCGCGCGATTCAAGCGAGTGCACAGACTGGCGCCCCTGATGAGCACCCGACGGTCGATTTCATCAACGGCTATCTGACGACCGTGTTACAACAAGGGACTGCCAAGAAAAACGTAGACGTAGTGCTCGCGTGGAATGACTCTCTGCTACTGGTGGCGGCTGCGCTTGCCAAATCAAAATACGCTTCGAGTTTTCGCATTTTGACCGAAGCATGGCTGCAAGCAGGAACATTGGCAGTTTTATCGCGACAAGCGATCAGCGCTACTGATTGTGCCGGTACTCTGCTCAAGCTCATCGAGTTCCTAGTCCAGCAGCCGGATCTTGCTCACTACCGGCTAATTAAGGACATTCGCGACAAGATAACGACGCTCTGCGAAATAGAGGCTAGCTTGGGCGCAACAGGTCAGCCTTTGGGTGCGAAGCTTAGTGCCTCTCCCGATACTCCGATTCGGATTGCTCTGTCTGGGGTCGCACCGATCTCATTTCACAGCATTCATGCTCGCATCATCAACCAAGTGGCGACCACATATCCCGATGAAAAGCACGAGTCTTGGGATGACTCGATGGTGCTCCTAAAAGAGTTCAACGACGCCCTTTGGATGCGGTTCGAGAGAATCGGAAAGGCATCGCTGACCGGCAACGAGTCAGTCCTCTTCGATCTCAATCAAGCAGCATTCGCTATCGGGGAGCAGCTGCTCTGGCTTTGGCGTCAAATCGAAGAGATCCCTATGCCGAACCCCGATCTCTATGCAATCGCTGATGGCGAAGAGAGGGTCAGGGTCGCGGGGCGTCTCCACAGAAGACAAGAGTTCAAGCAGGAGGGATTAGAGAAGCTGTTGTCTTGGCACATAATTGCCTTTTATAGTCGTTGCAGAACGCTACTGCCGGCGACCGCGAATGATTCCGATCTGCGAGGGTGCCTCCAAAGTGCAACTGCGCTCGGAATTCAAGCTTTGGGTCTAGGGCTATCTGAGTTAGCCGTCGAGACAATCGAAACCGTGGGCCGGTCCTGTTCGGCGATGCTCAAGCAGGGAGGCGTCGTGAAACTGGTCGACAACTGTCGAACCATTTCGATCCTGCCTGAAGTTGGACTGATCGCACTCCATGAGAACGATGGCGATATGGTCACGGCGGTCGAAAAAGTCGTTTCTTCCCTGTTCGCCGAAGCGAAAGACTTGGCAGATCAGCAGCCAGATGCGTTCCAGAACTGGAGTGCCCCCAATCGGCTCATCCTTGAACGTCTGGTCGAATGGACAAACGGAGAGAACCCGGATGGGCTATTCGGCGTGCGTTATCAAGCGTGGAAGCCAACATTCACCCAGGAAGAGGCGCAAACCTACCTACAGATGTGGCAGGGTCTGCTCGTCTGACCGAAGCTGCTCACGACCCGGTATCCGAGATTCTGTTCCGGTTCCCGCGCTAAGCTCCTCCTCTGACATTATGTGAGCGGCTCGAAACCATGCGCCGCAGAAACTTCGGCATGGCGACTGGGATATCGGGTCCTCCGCGCGGCTGACGGCTCCCGTCGCCAAGGGCGTTTGTAAGAAGCAATATCTTTCCGACTGAGATTCCGTGTCTCCCCGGTCCTCAAATGCGAGGTACAGAGGGCAACCCCATCTTGGTTTGGAAGATCGCGGAGGCCGGGGCCACCTGCCCTATACTTGACCGCGTATGGAGGCCTCCATGAAGAAGATGGACTACACCATTGGATTCCAAGCCGGACGTGCGGGACAGAAATGGACGGCCACGGCCTTGACAGATCGAGCCAAGGTGCGGACGCCGGAACCCGCGACGTTCGCGGGCCGTCCAGAGGCATTGACATTCCTGAAAGACTCGCAAGCTGAAGGCTATCGAGTTTCCGGCGCGGAGCTGGTTGACCCGGAGCAGAGGCTAGTCAAGAATCGCTACTTCGTTATTGGCGGCGACGGACAGCTTACGCTCTCAGGGGAAGACAATGGCCCGCGCAATACGGTTTGGGAAGTCGGAGACGTGAAGCCCGGACGCGGCAGGAACGCGGGAACCGAGGCAGTCATTGAAAACATTCTGCAAGGACCGGCGGTGCGAGAAAGGTTTGGTTGCGACCTCGCGTTTCTGCTCCGTGTACACCGGGTCTTGCCGGAACCTCTCACTGTGCCAACACCACCCTTCGACCCGGCGAAGCCGTGTCCATGCGGTCTCCACGGGAAGCCATACGGTGACTACAGCCAGGAAGACCAAGCAATGGGCCAAGCGGTGACCGGGAATTGCTGACCGTGCTCGAATCGACATCCGGAATGTGAGGTGATCTCCAGGGCATAGCAGATTGGAGCCTCCAGGAAATTGACGCCCTGGAAGGTCCGGTGCGGCTGGAACTCGCAAGCTGAGATTGTTGGAGTCTGCGTCCCTCTTTGAGGATTGCCAAATCTCGGCACTCTTGGTCAGCAGCCCGGAACGGTCAAAGCTGCAGTTCAGTGCTGACGGTTGGGTTTCATCAAATGCTCGGTCTATTTACTAAACTCATGGTGTCGATCGAAGTGGTCCGCGCCTCGATATCAACGAGCTGGCGCGCCTTTGGTGCTTCAGCCGTTTCTCTAAACTCAGGGATTAACCGGGTTCTTTCATCGTGTCGAGGAGTTGGCGCAAATATGCTTCCGGCCCAAGCTCACGAATGAGCCTGGCATTCGCCTCTATCCACTGCCCTTCACTGATGACGGGTGGCGTCGACAGGCAATACATCGGATTGGCCAAGACCTTGCGTACATCCTCAGATGTCCAGTCGTTGTTTGTCATAATCACCTCAGTCCTCAAGCTACACCGGGAGCTTCAACTGTTCGATCGCTTTGGGCAATTCCAAGTCTAAAGACAACGTGAGTTGCTCCTTGCCATCAGGATGTTTCTCCCGCCACAAAACCAGCAACAACGGCGTCATTTCCCCTAAGACCATCTGCGTGCGCTCCACAATCGCATGGCAGCGAGTGCATAGGGTAATCATTAGGTCCAGTTTGGAAACACCTGGAATCCGATGATGGACGCATAGCTTCCGCATCTTCAGGTTGGGACAGGCGCGGCAACGCCGCTCATCCCTATCCAGAACCACTTCACGCAGGCCGCCGTAATTTTCTTCGTCCTGCCGCTTCATTGAATAGCACGACGCGCACCGACCGAGCGCAAGAATCTTGGAACGCCCACATGGGCAGAAGATTCCGCGCTGCTTCATTGGCTGCTTACGGATCACAGTCCCCTACCGTCACCTCAGTCTTACATTTGAGAGTTGCTGTCTCCAAAACCACCCTCGAACTTTCGGCCGGTTACCGACGCTTAGTCCGGTAGCCCTTCGGCAATTCGTCTCCCGGTTCCACGGGCTTGCTGCCAGCTTTATCGAGCAGGATCAATGCTCTTGCAGCAAGTTCTTTCGTCGGCTGTTTGCGGTTTCGCATCCATTCATCGTGTTCCAGGTGCGCCAGCTTTTCAGCGACCGCCACATTGATGAACTGATTCAAAGAGACGCCCTCCTTCTCCGAAAACACCTCTGCGGTGCGCCGCACCGAAGGCATCAGCCGCAGCGGAAACTTTGGAATCGCAGTCTTGCGCGCTTCAATCGCCATCTTAGTTCCCCTCCCTCGTTTTTTCTAACAGTTCAGCCGGGGAAAGCACCGGAATTCCAAACCTCTTCCCTGCCCCCGCAAAATGCTTCGTGTTGCTCGTAACCAGCGCATCTGCCCGCCCGTTGATCGCAACATCCAAAACCATGTCGTCACTCGGATCGGGCGACAAGGGCCGGACCTTCGTTATGACCTTTACTGGTTCAGCGAAGGCTTCCACTGCTTCGACCAACTCCAGAATTTCTCGTTTGCTCAACGCCGCCGCACGAACGTGCTCCGAACGAAGAGCGACATCCCGATATTCCAAGCCGAGCTTGAGGTCCATCAGCGGCACGATTTCTTCACGGAATATCATCCGCAACACTTCTCCCGCAGCCCCATCACTCGACCGGACAGCCGTCACGAACGATGCCGTATCGAGCACAATTCTCACAAAGACATGATACCACCCATGATGCCACACAAAGCGCAGTTTTAAGGGAGGACGTTTCCTCCCTGCTCCAGCCGGCGATCGAGCCGCCGTCTTTCGGCACCCTCCTCTGCGGGCCTTTCCTTCCCGCAACGCCCTCCCTAAAAGCAGTCATTCATGCGCTGCGCGCAAAGCCAAGGAAAACAAGCCTGCTAAGGGGTGAGTGTACCGGAACATGCGTTACGTTGTGGACCTGAGACATCCGTTACAAGCCCCTTGCGGTGGCGATGGTTCGAGTTGCGAGGGCACGAAAAAACATATATATCCAGTCGTCGAGGCCGTGGGAATGTGGGAATCCCGAAGGGATTTCCAAAGAGTGTGGGAAGGGTGGAAAGCCGGCTTCATGGCTTTCCATGCTTTCCATACTCTGTCATTTCCATGGCCTGCTTTTCGCCCGGCAATGTTGGACAAACCGCTACGCCACCCAGCGCAATGCGTCGCACCCGCCCCGAGACGCATATCATGATCGCTTGTCAACGAGTGAATTGGCGATTTGGCGTAAACTGAGCGGCTCACTGACGAGAAGGGCGTTTCCCGGTACTTTGCCTGGAGTGGGAAATGCCGACCACCTGGCTAGACACTGCATACACGCCGCTCTTACCCTATATATGCCATGCATACTCATAACGTTCGCGCATTGGATGTGTTTAAAGATTCACTATTCAATGCTCAGTTGCAGCGCTTTGTAGGCCATACGGGTGCCGGCGGCGCTGACATCGGTGAATGTTACGCTGCCGCCTCCTCCATACGAGAGGGCGACGGCGAGAGCTGGTATTCCGGCTGGCACGGTCTAGCGGAACGGACAGAATTGCAGGCGGAAGCATCGTTGGCATTGGGGCACACGGCCAGCGCGCGTTCGGGATTGCTCAAGGCGTCCAACTACTACCATGCCGCGTATATGTTCATGATGCAGCCGGAGCCGGATTCGCGGTTGCTGGCGGCATATAGGGCGCGGCGACGCGCCTTCGAGAAGGTCACGGTTCTGTTTCCCCAATGGTGCAGGAGGATCGAAATTCCGTTCGAACAGCGGCACCTGCATGGTTACTGTTTTCCTTCGCAATCTCCCGGCCCTCGGCCAGTGCTTATCATCACGGGAGGCTACGACTCGACTGCCGAAGAGTCGTACTTCTTTTCCGGTCCCGCTGCATTGGCGCGCGGATATCACGTTGTGACCTATGACGGCCCTGGGCAGGGAGCAGAGCTGATCGAGAATGGCCAAGTATTTC
>Ga0302310_10001346_pt1 | contig 20891 bp, 25 predicted proteins | sample III_Palsa_N1_2_FD_200451 | JGI IMG/M metagenome (GOLD analysis project Ga0302310, IMG submission 200451) | Peat permafrost microbial communities from Stordalen Mire near Abisko, Sweden - III_Palsa_N1_2 | ecosystem: Environmental > Terrestrial > Soil > Palsa > Peat permafrost | place: Sweden...
GGCGTGCCTCTATGCGTGGTTTACAACGCGAACCCTGGCTCCGCCGAACCGCTGGTGTTACCGCAGCTGCTGACAGCGAGCATCGTTCGAGATGCCTTCGCGTCGCTGCCGAACGCTGTTTTGAAATAACTCCGGAATAGCGCATGCTTTGCGCATGGCCCCGATCCTGAACTCACTCATCTCGGTCATCGATTTCCGCCGTCAGAGCATGTTCCTGCAATGGCATGCTCTCGAAGGCACCTGGACTGCCTCCGACGACACCCCTGCGCTGGTGCACGGCGTGGCGCTGATCCGGGCGGGACTGCCGAACTTCTGTCTGTTCGGCCGCGATGGGCGCCTTTATCTACAAGTCGGCACCGACCAATTCGAACTGTCCGAGCGCTCCCCTCGCATTCGCTGGCAGCGCACTTGGATCACGTGTGGCTTGCGCCGGCACTTCACCATCGAATCCAGCGACGGCAGCGTACTATTCGGCCATTCCTACTGGGCCGACCAAGGCGACGAATTCTTTGCATGGGCCGCCGCGCGTGCGGCCGATCCGACCTGGCGCTCCCGCAATGGCAACCGCTGGTCTGAGGGTTTGTCGCCTTCTGCGCTACGATCCAGTTGATACCTGCGGGAGCAGTCCCGCTAGTTCCTGCTCGGTCAATTCGCGCCATTGGCCGGCGGCCAAGGTACCGAGAGTGATATTAATGATTCGGACCCGCTGTAGGCGCTGAGCCCGGTAACCGAGGGCCGAGCACATGCGTCGAATCTGGCGATTCAAACCCTGGGTGAGAATGATGCGAAAGGTCTTGGTGTCGACCCGCGAAACATTGCAAGGTTTGGTGACCTCGCCCATGATTTTCACCCCATCGGCCATCATTCTGAGCGCAAGATCCGTAATCGAGCGCTCCACGGTGACGACGTATTCCTTCTCGTGATTGTTTTCCGAACGCAGAATCTCATTCACGATATCGCCGTCGTTGGTCAACAGGATCAGGCCTTCCGAATCCTTGTCCAATCGGCCGATGGGAAAAATGCGCTCGGCGTGACCGACAAGATCCACGATGTTGCCCTCGACGTCGGGCTCAGTGGTACAAGTGATGCCCACCGGCTTGTTGAGCGCAATGTAGATGGGCTTTTTTTTCGCGCCGATGAGCAGGCCGTCGACTCGAACCTCGTCGCCTTCGTTGACCTGCGTCCCCAGCACCGCCGGCTGACCGTTACAGGTGACCCGACCCGCCTCGATCCATCGGTCCGCCTCGCGACGCGAGCAGGCGCCGGTCTCGCTAATATACTTGTTGAGCCTCACGGCCGGCTCAAGGCTTTAGAAAATCGCGGATCTGCTTCGCCAACGTTTTGGGTGCGGCGTCGAACAGATCATCGGCATATTCGGTCACGTCGAGCAGCCTGGCCTTCGGCAATTTGGCCTTTGCCCATTGCGGATTGTCCTCGGCGACTCCTACCTTGATGCGCATGACCAAACATTCTTGCTTGATGATAGGCAATGACTCGACGGCGGGCGCCGACACCAACACCAGGCGACGCACCAGCTCGGGGTGCGAGGCGGCCAGTTCCAACGCGACCCCGGCCCCGAAGCGCATTCCCAATAAATCGATTTGGCGCAGACGCAAATCCTTGGCTAGATCGATGACCGCGGCGGCCGAATCCGCATAGTTCATCGTGGGCGCCGGATCGGACTCTCCGCATCCGGGCAGATCTGGGGCGTAAACCGATCGATCGTCGGCGATCTCCGGCAAAAAGCGGGAAAATGTGCGGCTGCTGTCCTGGCTGTGATGCAAGCAAATCAACGTCACCCCTTCGTCAAAGCCCCCGGTCGCAGGAAATGCGGTCCGCACATGGAGTTGACCGAACTTGCAGTCAAAATACGCGCGGCGGGTTCGAACCGTCGACGTAGGTATGGAAAACTTTGCATGCTTAGCCACGGAGGGTCTCCGGCATCAGGTTAAAGGGCTCCCCATCGCCAGAATACGCGAGTCGGGCCGGTGTGACTTCGATGGGACTTTTATTATGACAAATGTGGTTTTTTAGATACATTAATTTTTGCATTTCATTGCAATAAAGCTAGCTTCAAGGGCTGCTCACGACTACAGTGTTGCTCGCACGCAAAGACTCTAGGGAAGTAAAGAAAGACCGATCATCGCCAGAGCGCGCATCATAAAGCGCCACGATAAGGCATGGGGACTTGAAAGCCGGGCTAACGCCCGGCTTTTTTATTTGGGAGACACTCGATCCCAAACGCGGAACACGGTGTAACCGCCGGAACGGCCACCCTTGAAGGCAACCACCTCGATGAGCCTCTGGCCGTCGGCGGAAACGCTGTAACGTTCCTCGAAGCGCGGCCCATCGCCATCCCGACTGCCCGGCTGTACCACTAGCGTTTTGTCTTCCCACCCGCAGGTGGCCGGCGGCCCATCGCCCCGTTCACGCGACGGCATATCGCGATTGGGCATGTCCCGGTCCCCAGGGCCACCTCCGTCATCGGGTGGCCGGTGATGCGGGGGGCGCTTATGGTCGGGAGCCGGTTGGTAAATCTGGGAAATGCCCGCCGATGTGATGGCCACGACCCCCGCCACCTGTTTCACTTCGAGATCCTTGCCCGGCCACTGTAAACCGTCTCGCAACGTGCCCATGCCGGGCATGGTGGGGCCGCTAGGCCCCCCCGCGCCCCCAAACCCGCCGGCCCCGCCACCCGGGCCGCCACCGCCGCGTCCTCCACGGCCGCCACCGCCGCCCTGACCACCCTGTCCACCGGCAGCCCCCGGAGCGCTCGTCGCGGGTGTATCCAGCTGGCTCATGGTCAACCGCAGCGGGTCGTCGCTATCCGCCTCGTTGAGCTTCCAACTACCGCTGAAATCCACGCCCACCGGGGGTGCCAAGGCCAGTTTTTGACCGGCGCACGCCGTCAGCAATCCCAGCGCTACAACCAACGCAATGCGCATGACTACCTCTGTTGAATTACACCGGCGATCGTCGGCGGTTTGAAACGCAGGAAGCTTATATTGGCGTAAGGGTGACGGGCAAATGGCCGGAGTGCCGGCGGCGGCGCCCGCAATCAGCCGGCGTCGCGTGGCGTGCGGGCGATCCAGACTCGCCCTTCGAAGGGCTGAAAGCACACCCGAACAGGCTCGGCTCGGCGCGTCAATTGAGCGCCACAGGCAATCTTGCCGTCGGCAAGATCGGCCCGCAGCAAGTCGACCAGGGTGGCGCTGGGTTCTTGTGCATCGATGGGAGGCAGTGCATGCGCCAGGATGCGCGCCTGAATATCGTCACGCCGCGCCGAGGCGCCGATGACGGCGCGCTTGAAGCGATCCAGAACCACCAGAACGGAACTCAATGTGTTATCCGTCACATCGCTGGGCTGCCCTGACCCCCCGACGAAGCGCAGATGCAGCAATCCGCCCACCCCGCGGGCTTCATCGTGCAGGCACAGCGCCAGGGCTCCCTGCAGCTCGGCAATCAACAAAACGGGCTCGGGCGAGACTTGATAACTGTCCGGCGCCACCAAGACTTCCGTTAGATCCTTTACCACCACGTTCAAACCCTTTTTTGACTCCCGGATGCTGCGCCCCCCGTGCCTATTTTGGCTGCTACGCCAATCACGGTTTCCCCCGAAAACGCGCGACATTGTGCGCCGTTATCAGTTAATGCTGGTGAATTATTAGCAAGGGACGGCGCGCTGCGCTTAAAATGAACGGCTATGTATCGATATGACGTAATTGACAAGGCGCTGGTCGACGAACGCGTCGCACAGTTTCGCGATCAGACCCGGCGCTTCCTGGCCGGCGAATTGAACGATGACGAATTCAAGCACCTGCGCCTGCGCAATGGGTTGTACCTCCAACGCCACGCACCCATGCTGCGCGTCGCCATCCCCTATGGCTTGCTGTCATCGGCCCAGCTGCGAACGCTCGGCGGCATCGCGCGACGCTACGATCGCGGTTATGGGCATTTCACCACCCGCCAGAACATTCAATACAACTGGCCGAAGCTCGAGGAAGTGCCCGACATCCTGGCCGATCTCGCCGCCGTGGAAATGCATGCCATTCAGACCAGCGGCAACTGTATTCGCAACACCACGTCGGATCATCTGGCCGGAGTGACGCCGAACGAGCTCGAGGACCCGCGCCCTTGGTGCGAAATCATCCGCCAGTGGTCGACCTTTCACCCTGAGTTCACCTACTTGCCGCGCAAATTCAAAATTGCCGTGACGGGAGCCCCGCAGGACCGTGCTGCCTCCCTGGTGCATGACGTCGGTGTGCACATCGTGCGCGGCGCCGAGGGTGAACTGGGCTTCGAGATTCTCGCGGGCGGCGGCCTTGGCCGCACTCCCATCATCGGCCAGGTGGTGCGTGACTTCCTACCGCGCGAGCATTTGCTCTCCTACCTCGAAGCCATTCTCCGCGTGTACAACCTCGAGGGACGGCGCGACAACCTCACCAAGGCGCGCATCAAGATTCTGGTGAAGTCGCTCGGCGTCGAAGAATTCAAGCGCCGCGTCGAGGCGGAGTGGGAGCTGATTCGCGACGGCGGCTTGGTGCTCACCGATGCCGAGGTGGCTCGTGTGCGCGGCTACTTCCAGGCGCCGCCATATCGCGCTCTCGACAATACCGATCCTGCGAAGGACAAGGATGCGGCCTTTCGCGCCTGGTACCGCTACAACACGGCGGAACACAAGGTGGCGGGCTATCGAGTGGTATACATCTCCTTGAAAAAACCGGATGTGCCGCCGGGCGATGCCACCGACACCCAGATGGAATTGATTGCCGACTTATCCGACCGCTACAGCTTCGGCGAAGTGCGCGTTACGCATACGCAGAATTTGCTGCTGGGCGACGTCGAACAGGAAAAGACCTACGAGTTGTGGCAGACCCTGCGCGACGCGGGTCTCGCGACGCCGAATATCGGCACGCTGACCGACATGATCTGCTGCCCCGGGCTCGATTTTTGCAGCCTCGCGAATGCCGGCTCCATCGAAGTGGCGAAGCTCATCAATCAACGCTTCGACGACTACGATTACTTGTACGACCTGGGCGAACTCGACGTGAAAATGTCGGGCTGCATGAACGCCTGCGGACATCATCACGTGGGCAACATCGGTATTCTCGGCGTCGATAAGGGCGGCGAGGAGTGGTACCAGATCACCATTGGCGGAGCGGCCGGTGCCGACGCCTCTTTGGGCCACGTCATTGGACCTTCGGTGGCGAAGACCGAAGTCGCCGAGACCATCGCCCGATTACTGGCGGTGTACGTGGAGCAACGTCAGCCCGAAGAGCGCTTTCTCGATACCGTGCGCCGGCTCGGGGTCAAACCCTTTAAGGAACGAGTGTATGCCGCGCCAGCTGCTGCGTGATGGGCGCGTCGTCGATGACGACTGGACGTATCTTGCCGACGGTGATCCTGCCGCCCCGCAGGCGGCGGTGACGTCGGGCGGCCTCATCATCCCCTTCGATCGATGGCAGGCCGACAAAGCCGCTTGGCTGGCCGACACCCGACGCCTAGGCGTGGCGCTGCAGCCGGCGCACAAAGTGGAATTACTCGTCCCGGATCTGGCCCGCTTCGAATTGGTCGCAGCCGAATTTCCCGGCCCCAGCGACGGCCGCGGCTACACCCAAGCGCGCCTGCTGCGCGAGCGCTACGGCTTCAGGCATGAATTGCGTGCAGCCGGCTATGTGCGCCAAGACCAACTGTTTTTTCTGGCGCGCTGCGGCTTCAATAGCTTCGAATTGCCGGAGAATGAACTGAGCGCGGCGACGGCCGCGTTTTCGACGTTCTCCGCGGAATACCAGCCGTCGAACGACGCCGGCCTGGCTCGCAAGCTGCACCACCGCTAGCGCGCGCCTTACAACGCAGCGCGCGCACTAATTACTGGCCGGGTACACCTGCCACCGCCGAAACTTCAGGCCCACCGCCTGGCCGATGTGGAATTTGTCCGCATCGAAGCGCTCCCGGCTGATTTCCGCCTCCAAGGGCTCGCTCGCCGGGTGACCATCGGCGCAGAGCTCCAGCCGCACGATGGGCCCAATGACGCGCACGTCGCGTACCACGGCGCGCCAGCCTTCTGACTCGTTTCCCACGTCGATTTCATGCGGCCGCACCAACGCGATGTGATGCGGCGCCGCGTGTTCGTTGGCCCACGAATTCAAGGCAGCAGTATCCGTGATATCCAAGGGCCCCACCAGCGCGCGCCCGTCCTGCCACCTCACCGGCAATTCATTGACCTGACCCAGGAAGCGGTGCACATAAGCGGACTGCGGAGCGTCGTACACCTCGCCGGGTACGCCTGCTTGCTCGATCCGGCCGCGGTTGAGCACCACGATGGTATCCGCGACCTCGATCGCTTCCTGCTGATCGTGCGTCACGAAAATACTGGTGAACTTCAATTCGGTATGCAGGCGCCGCAGCCAGCGCCGCAATTCGTGGCGCACCTGGGCATCCAAGGCACCGAAAGGCTCGTCCAGCAACAGCACCTGCGGATCGACGGCCAGCGCCCGCGCCAGCGCGACGCGCTGTTTCTGGCCGCCGGAAAGCTGTGCGGGATATCGCTCTCCCGCCCACGCCAATTGCACCAGCTCCAGCAGCGACTGCACCTTCTTGCGGATGTCGGCACTCGAGGGTCGCTCGCGCCGCGACTTCACCTTGAGGCCGAAGGCAATGTTCTCGAACACCGTCATGTGCCGGAACAAGGCGTAGTTCTGGAATACGAATCCCACTTTGCGATCGCGAATGGGCCAAAGCGTAGCGTCCTGCCCATCGAACAGAACCTGTCCGTGTTCCGGCGTTTCGAGACCCGCGATAATGCGCAGGAGAGTGGTCTTGCCGCAGCCAGAGGGTCCCAGCAGCGCCAATAATGCGCCCGTGGGAATCTCTAGGCTCACGTCATCGACCGCGGCGAACTCGCCGAACTGCTTGCTGACGCCGCGCAGACTAATGCTCATGGGTTATTTCTCAGTGTTGCCGTGCAATCGCCGTGTGCCATGCCGCAGCTCGGGCTGCCGCCATTCGAGAAAGCTCTTGCCGGCCAAGGTCAGGAGCGCCAGCAACGCCAGCAGCGAGGCCACCGCAAACGCCGCTGCATAGCTGTATTCGTTGTACAGAATCTCGACGTGCAAGGGCATCGTATTGGTAAGTCCGCGGATGTGTCCGGACACCACCGAGACGGCGCCGAACTCGCCCATGGCGCGGGCATTGCAAAGCAGGACTCCGTACAACAGTCCCCAGCGAATGTTGGGCAGCGTGACATGCCAAAACACCTGCCACCCGCCGGCTCCCAAGGACAACGCCGTCTCCTCGTCGTCCTTACCCTGCGCCTGCATCACCGGGATGAGCTCGCGGGCCACGAAGGGGAAGGTCACGAAGATCGTGGCGAGCACAATGCCGGGAACGGCGAACACGACACGAATATCGTGATTCTGCAAATACGGTCCGAACCAGCCATGCGCGCCGAACAACAAAATGTAAGTGAGTCCCGCGATGACCGGCGACACCGCGAAGGGCAAATCGATGAGCGTGATGAGCGCGCTCTTGCCGCGAAACTGGAACTTGCTGATGGCCCACGCGGCGGCAACGCCGAACACGACGTTCATGGGAACTGCGATCGCGGCCACGAGCAGCGTAAGCTTCACCGCGGCCCAGGCCATGGGATCGGTAATGGCGGCAACATACGCCGCCGCGCCCTTGGACAACGCCTGCGCAAACACCACCATCAGCGGCAGAAGGAGGAAGGCAGCGAGAAAAGTCAGTGCAACCGCAATCAACAGGAGTCTGCCCCAACGCACACCCCGCCTGGGCTCGCGTTCGCGCAAGCTGGCCGCGGACGGTACTTGGTAGGTTCCGGTCACGGCAGGCGAATCCATTAGGTTCCCCGGTGACGGTTGAGCGCCCAACTTTGCAATGCGTTGATGCCCAGCATCAGGCCGAAGGACAAAACCAGCATGACCACGGCAATGGCCGTCGCGCCGGCGTAGTCGTACTGCTCCAACTTGGTGATGATGAGCAGCGGAGCGATTTCAGATTTCATGGGCATGTTGCCGGCGATGAATATCACCGAACCGTATTCGCCGACGCCGCGCGCGAAGGCCAGCGCAAAGCCCGTGAGCAGCGCCGGCCACAACGCCGGCAAAATCACCCGAGTGAACGTTTGCCATTCCGACGCACCCAGAGTGGCCGCCGCCTGCTCCACATCCTTATCCAACTCCTCGAGCACCGGCTGCAGCGTGCGAACGACGAAGGGCAGGCCGATGAATATGAGTGCAATGACGACGCCCAGCGGCGTGAAGGCCACGTGGATGCCCAGCGGCTCCAACACGCCGCCCAGCCAACCCCGAGGGGCATACAAGGCCGTCAGAGCGATGCCCGCCACCGCCGTCGGCAAGGCGAAGGGCAAATCGACCATCGCATCGATGAGCCGCTTGAACGGGAAGGTATACCGCACCAAGACCCACGAAATAACCAACCCGAATACCGTATTGACGCCGGCGGCGAGCAACGCGGCTCCAAAGCTCAGGCGCAACGACGCCAGGACCCGAGGCGCCGTCACCACCGCGACGAAATGCCCCACTCCGCCGCTGAAACTCCGAATGAAGGTCGCCGACAGCGGAATGAGCACGATCAACGACAGGTACAGCATGGTGTACCCCAGAGTCAGTCCGAACCCGGGGATCACCGAGCGGCGTGCCGCCGCATCATTCCCCATAGATGCGATCGAACGACCCGCCGTCGGCGAAGTGCGCCGCCTGCGCCTTGGCCCAACCGCCGAACACACCGTCGATGGTCACCAGCGACAGCGGCGGAAACTGCTTCGCATACTTGGCCGCGATCTCCGGATCGCGCGGCCGGTAAAAATGTCTCGCGGCGATCTCCTGCCCCTCCTTGGAATACAAGTAGCGCAGATATTCTTCCGCCACCTTGCGCGTACCGTGCTTATCGACCACCTTGTCGACGACGCTCACCGGCGGCTCCGCCAGGATGCTTAGACTGGGCGCGACCACGTCGAATTTGTCCGGGCCGAGTTGCCTCACGGCGAGATACGCCTCGTTCTCCCAGGCCACCAGCACATCGCCGATGCCTCGCTCGACGAAGGTCACTGTCGCGCCACGCGCACCGGAATCGAGCACCGGCACATTCTTGTAAAGCTTCTTCACGAAGGCCTCGGCGGTGGCATCGCTGCCGCCGGGCTGCTTCAAGGCCCACGCCCAGGCCGCCAGATAATTCCAGCGCGCACCGCCCGAGGTTTTTGGACTGGGTGTAATCACGGAGATTCCCGGACGCGCCAAGTCGTTCCAATCGTGGATATTCTTCGGGTTGCCTTTGCGCACCAGGAACACGATGGTCGAGGTGTAGGGGGCGCTGTTCGACGGCAGACGAGTCTGCCAGTTGGCGGGAACCAGACCACCCTGCGCGGCCAGCGCGTCGATGTCGTAGGCCAGCGCCAGCGTCACCACATCGGCACCGAGACCATCGATGACGGAACGCGCCTGTTTGCCCGAGCCGCCATGACTCTGATTGATGGTCACGATATCGCCGGTCTTCGCCTTCCATTCGGCGGCAAAGGCCTTGTTGTAGTCCTCGTAGAACTCGCGGGTCGGATCGTAGGACACGTTCAGGAGATTGAGTGTCGCCGCCGGGAGCAACGGCGCGGCGCCGAGGCTCGCCGCGACTAGTGTCATCGCAGCGGCCCAACGAACCATGAGCTTCCTCATGGGTTGTCTCGAAGGGGAACCTTGAGGTCCGACAGAATCCGATCGACCTCTTCCTGAGTCTCCAGCTTCTCGGTCTCTCGCACCAGCTTACGCGGCAGATGCGGCGCCAGCAGTTCGATGAACTCGTACATGTAGGCTCTGAGCAGCGCGCTGCGCCGAAAACCAATCCATGTCGTGTGGCCTTCGAACAGGTGCGCGGCATCGAGCACGGTCAAGTCCGCATCCACCACGGGGTCCATGGCGAGCCGCGCCAAAATGCCCACGCCGAGGCCAATGCGGACGTAGGTCTTGATGACGTCGGAGTCCCGCGCCGTCAATGCCACATCCAGAGACAATCCCGCGGTCTCGAACAGAGCGGGCAACGATGAGCGCCCGGAGAAGCTGAACACGTAGGTGACGATGGGATAGTCGGCGAGTTTCTTCAGCGTCAGTTTGCCGGCGGAGGCCAGTGGATGACCTTTCGGCACAACCACTGCGCGGTGCCAGCGATAGACGGGCAGCCGCACCAAGTGGGGAAACAATTCCTCGGACCCCGTGGCGATGGCGAAATCCACGCGATCACGCGCCACCATTTCCGCGATCTGTTCCGACGTGCCCTGATGCAAATGCAATCGCACCTTGGGATATTTCATGCGGAACTCGCGAATGACCTGGGGCAACACGTAGCGCGCCTGGGTGTGCGTGGTGGCTATGGACAAGGTGCCGCCATCGGCCTTGCGCAGTTCCGCGGAGGTACGCCGGATGTTCTGCATTTCCCGCAGAATGCTGGTGGCCCGCGAGATGATTTCGTCGCCGGCCGCCGTGGTGCGGGTCAGGGCGCGACCCTCGCGCTCGAACAATTGGAAGCCGAGTTCCTCCTCCAACAATTTCAATTGCCGGCTAACGCCGGGCTGCGAGGTATGGAGCTGTCGCGCCGCAGCGGTAATATTCAAGCCATTCTCGTGGACCGCCACGAGGTAGCGCAGTTGTTGGAATTTCATCTAGCAGCCAATTCAGAGGGTTGGAAGTAATTGCGGTGACATGCTCATAGGATATAAGGTTAATCACGCCCGCGCAGGTCGCCACGCTCCCATGTCTAGCACGAAATCGCATGACGTCATAAGCGATAGTTCGTTTCGTGGCCTGGGCGCTCTTCGTATACTTACTATCCGATGAGCGCTGTAATTCCCGACCTCCCGAAGCCTCTCCGTGAACGCGCGGAAAACACTGTCTCACAGCTCAAAGCGGCGCTCGCGGAGTACAAAAATGTGTGCTACGCCAATAGCTTAGGCTCCGAGTCCGTGGTGCTCACCGACCTCATTTGGGAGGCGGTGCCCGAGATCGACATCTTCAGCATCGACACCGGGCGCCTGTATCCCGAAACGTACGATTTGATCGAGCGGCTGCAGCAACGCTACGGGCGCACCCTGCGGATGGTCTACCCCGACGCCACGGACATGGAAGACTGGGTGGGCAAGAACGGCATCAACGGCTTTCGCGACGGTTTAGATCAGCGCCGCGGCTGCTGTGCCATCCGCAAAGTGGAGCCCTTCCGCCGCGCCATCGCCGGACGCGGCGCATGGGTCACCGGCATCCGACGCGGCCAGTCGCCGAGCCGGGCGCTCGCCGCGCCGGTGGAATGGGACAGCGAGTACGGCTTACATAAGGTCAGCCCGCTGCTCGACTGGTCGGAAAAAGAAGTCTGGGATTACATTCGCAAGAAGCGCTTGCCTTACAACACCTTGCACGACAGCGGCTTTCCCAGCATCGGCTGTGCACCCTGCACCCGAGCGGTGCAAGCCGGTGAAGACCCGCGTTCCGGTCGGTGGTGGTGGGAACGAGCCGATTCGCGTGAATGCGGGCTCCATCCCCGCCGCATGATTCCCGCGGGCGCTTCCAAGACCTGAACCACCAAGGCCTGAACCAGTCGGGCTGCACGACGCCCTGCGCTGTGCGAGGATTGGCGCTGTGAAGTATTTCCCCCTATTTTTCAATCTCGACGGCCAGAACGTGCTCGTCGTGGGCGGCGGCGAGGTGGCTCTGCGCAAGGTCACCTTGCTCGAGCGCAGCGGCGCCATCATTACCGTCGTCGCTCCCGACATCGTCCCTGACCTACAGGAACGCGGCAATGCCGGAGCTATCACATTGCGGGTCAGGGAGTTCACTCCCGAGGATTTAGTGGGCGCACGTCTCGTCATCGTTGCCACCTCTCGCCGCGCCATCAATCGCTGGATTGCCAACCTCAGCGACTCTCTGAACATTCCCGTGAATGTCGTCGATGACGGGGAGGCATCGCGCTTCATCGTGCCGGCCATTGTCGACCGCGATCCGGTGCTCATCGCCGTTTCTACCGGGGGCACCTCGCCGGTGTTGGCGCGCCGCTTGCGCGAGCGCTTGGAAGCCGCCATCCCGAAACGCTTGGGTCAGTTGGCCTTGTGGCTGCGCGGCCTGCGTAGGAGTAGCGCCGAGCGTCTACGCGATACCCGAGAACGGCGCCGCTTCTTTGAGGCCCTCGTGGACGGCTCCGCGGCGCGACGCTTCATCGATGGCGACACTCAAGGCGCGGAACGCATCGCCAGGCGGCTCCTCGAGTCGACGTCCACCGCACCGCGTGCGACGGGAGAAGTATCCTTGGTCGGTGCCGGGCCCGGTGATCCGGAGCTGCTGACGCTGAAGGCCCTAAGAGCCCTGCAGGACGCGGACATTATTCTCCACGATCGCTTGGTATCTCCCGCCATACTCGATTTGGCTCGTCGTGACGCCGAGCGCGTGTGCGTCGGCAAATCCGCCGGCGGCGAGAGCACCAGCCAACAGGAAATCAACGAGCTGCTGATCCGGCACGCCCGCGAGGGCAAGCGCGTGGTGCGCCTCAAGGGCGGCGACCCGTTCATCTTCGGCCGCGGCGGCGAAGAATTGGAAGCGTTGGCGCAAGCCTCGATCGACTTCACCGTGGTGCCCGGTATCACCGCGGCCTCCGGCTGCGCCACCTACGCCGGCATTCCCTTGACGCATCGAGATTTCGCTCACAGCGTAACCTTCGTGACGGGCCATGCCGACCAGCGTGGCCGGGAACCGGATTGGCGCGGCTTGGCGCTGCCTGGAACCACCGCGGTGTTCTACATGGGCCTCGCGCGCTTGAACCACATTGTCACCCAGCTCATGGCACATGGCGCACCGCCCACGCTGCCGGCCGCCCTGGTCGCGCATGGCACCCAGTCTAAACAGCATGTCGTCAGGGCCACTCTCGGCAGCATGATCGCAGCCGCCGCAGCCGGGACTCTGGAATCGCCCACACTGCTCATTGTGGGCGAGGTGGTGGCATTGTCCGAGAAGCTCGCCTGGTTCAACGAGCACTTGCGCGACAAAAAGACCCTGTCTCAATCGGCCTAAGATTTCAAAAAGCCGGCGGCGCCACCCGCAAGCGAGACCGCAGCTGAATGCCGTCGTGTTCGCTGAAAAGCTCGGCGATCCAATCCACGAACACCCGCACCTTGCTCGACAGTTGCCGATGCTGCGGATACACCACATAAAGAGGGAAAGGCTCCGGTAACCATTCGCCGAGCACCACGTCGAGAGTGCCCCGCTCCATGGCCTCCTTCAGGACGAACGCCGGAATTTGCGCAATGCCGAGACCAGCCTCCGCCGCGGCCACGTAGCTATTCTCGTCATCCAGCGCAACGCAACCGCGCAGCGCGGTCTGCGTACGCTCGCCGTCCTTCGCGAACACCCAGTCGAAGATTTTCGCGGTGCGCCGCGAGAAATGATTAATACAGCGATGTTGGACCAGATCGCGCGGATGCGCCGGTTCGCCGTGTTCCCGCAGATAGGAGCGTGCCGCGCAAGTCGCCAGGTACAAAAGCCCCACGCGTCGCGCCACGACAGTGGAATCCTCCAGTTCGCCGCTCCACACGGCGCAGTCGATGCCCTCCTCGACCAGGTCCGCGCGGCGCTCAGTGCTGCCGAGCTCAAGTTCGATCTCGGGGTAGCGCGCAAAGAACGAGGGCAGTGCCGGTACGATGACCGAACGCGCCATGAGCGTCGGCGCATCCACGCGCAGGCGCCCCTGCGCCTTGCCCTCGCCTTGGCCCAGCGATTCCTCGGCCTCGCTCACCTTGGCCAGAATCTCGACGCAGCGTTCGTAGTACCCCAGCCCCTCCGCGGTGACGCTCATGCGCCGAGTCGTGCGGTTCAGGAGCCGCACCCCCAGCTCCGCCTCCAACTTCTGCAGCAGCGCGGTCGCCGACGCCTTGGGGAGGCGCAGGCTGTCGGCAGCGCGGGTCAGGCCGCCGGTTTCGACCACCCTCACGAACAGCTGCATGGCGAGGAGCTTATTCATACCCATTGTTCAGCCGGCAGAACATAGTTTTCAATGTTACCGACTTTATACCGGTTTTATCGAACACTATAGTCATTCAACGCAATCCAGCGATGTCTCATTGATAGGAGAACCGAATGACAGCCCCCATAAAGCACGTCACCGATGACAGCTTTGAAGCCGACGTCATCAAGGCCGATGGGCCGGTACTGGTCGATTACTGGGCCGAGTGGTGCGGACCGTGCAAAATGATCGCGCCTGCCCTGGATGAGGCGGCGAAGAATTACGCGGGCCGGGTGACCGTCGCCAAGCTCGATATCGACAGCAATCCGAAAGCGCCCGCCCGCTTCGGCATTCGCGGCATACCGTCGCTGATGCTATTCAAGAATGGCGAAGTGGCGGCAACCAAGGTGGGAGCCCTCACCAAGGCACAGCTGGCCGCGTTTCTCGACGCGAATCTATAGGACCTACGGGGTTAACCGATGGCTTCGGTGAACCCCTTCTCCTGAATCCACGTCTTGTTGAACAGGCGCGACTGATACTTCGCGCCCCCATCACAGAGAATGGTCACGATGGTATGGCCCGGCCCCAGTTGCTTGGCCAGCCTGACCGCGGCGGCGACATTGATGCCGGCCGTGCTGCCCAGAAGCAATCCCTCTTCGCGCAGCAACCGGTAAACGAAGTGCATGGTCTCCGCGTCGGATACCCGCATCGCATCGTCGATGGGAGCCCCCTCGAGGTTCGCCGTGATTCGGCCGGTGCCTATGCCCTCGGTGATGGACGAGCCGCCGTCCGTCTTTAATTCGCCGTCCTTGAAGTAGTGATACAGCGCGCTGCCCGGCGGGTCCACCAGCACGATGCGGACCGCCGATGACTGGGACTTGAGGTACATAGCGACGCCGGCCAGCGTGCCGCCCGTGCCCGTGGAGGCGCAGAAGGCATCGATTTTCCCATCGGTATCGCGCCAGATCTCCGGGCCCGTGGAATCGATATGCGCCTGGCGATTGGCGGTGTTGTCGAATTGATTGGCCCAAATGGCGCCGGGTAACTCCTGCGCCAGCCGACCCGCCACCTTCTGGTACTGGTTGGGATTGCTGTACGGCACCGCCGGCACCTTGCGCAGTTCCGCGCCCAGCGCTTCGATGATCTGGTATTTCTCGGGCGCCTGATTGTCCGGCATGACGATGACGCACTTGTAGCCGCGCGCGTTGCAGACATGCGCGATGCCGATGCCCGTATTGCCTGCCGTGCCCTCGACCACCGTGCCGCCGGGCGCGAGAACGCCGCGCTTTTCCGCATCCAGCACGATCCACTTTGCCGCGCGGTCCTTCACCGAGCCGCCCGGATTCATGAATTCGGCCTTGCCCAGGATGTTGCAGCCCGTCTCTTCGCTCACATGACGCAGCCGGATGAGGGGCGTATTGCCCACTGCGCCCGTGAAACCATCGCTTACGTTCATCGCTTTTCCTCGCCCGACATGCCCAATTCGGCGTGCATTGTGACCGTATCCAGTTCGCCGGTCCATTTGGCCACAACCAGTGTGGCAACGCCGTTGCCGATGACGTTGGTGAGTGCGCGCGCCTCGGACATGAAGCGGTCTACCCCCAAGATCAGCGTGAGCCCGGCCACCGGCAAATTTCCCACCGTGGACAGCGTCGCGGCCAGCACGATGAAGCCGCTGCCCGTGACGCCGGCGGCGCCCTTGGACGTCAGCAGCAACACGGCGAGCAGAGTCAGCTGCTGCACGAACGTCATCGGCGTATTGGTCGCCTGAGCGATGAACAACGTGGCCAGGGTCAAATAAATCGAGGTGCCGTCGAGGTTGAATGAGTACCCGGCGGGTACCACCAGGCCCACGACCTGCTTGCTGGCACCCAGCTTTTCGAGCTTGCGAATCATGCGCGGCAGTGCCGACTCGGAGGATGAAGTACCCAGCACGATGAAGAGCTCTTCGCGGATGTAGCCGAGGAATTTCAGGATCCTGAATCCATGCAGCCGCGCCACCAACCCCAGCGCGCCGAGAATGAAAATCAGGCAGGTCAGATAAAAGCTGCCCAGGAGTTTCCCCAGGGAAAAGAGCGTCGCGAATCCATATTTGCCCACTGTGAATGCCATGGCTCCGAAGGCGCCCAAGGGTGCCAGACGCATCACGAAGCCCACGATGGCGAACAGGACTTCGGATAGCCCCTGCACAAAGGCGAATAGCGGTGCGCCCTGAGTTTTCAACCGCTGCAGAGCAAAGCCGAACAGAATGGAGATCAGTAGAACCTGGAGAATTTCCCCCTTCGCGAAGGCGTCGACCAACGTCGTCGGGATGATGTTCATCAGAAACTCGGGGACGGACTGCAGTTTGCCCGGAGCGGTATACGCGGTCAGCGCGCCCTCGTTGAGGGTGCTCGCATCGATGTTCATGCCTTTGCCGGGCTGAAGGATATTGGCGACCACCATGCCGATAATGAGCGACACCGTGCTCATGCCCTCGAAGTACAGCAACGCCAGGCCGCCGGTCTTGCCCACCTGCTTGACGTTCTCGACGCCGGCAATGCCCATCACCACGGTGCAGAAGATCACCGGCGCGATGAGCATTTTGATGAGCTTGATGAAGCCCTCACCCAAGGGCTGCAGTTTGACGGCGAACGCGGGGTTGCACGCACCCAAGCCGATGCCTAGGGCAATAGCCACGAGCACCTGGAAATACAGCGAGCGATGGAGATTTTTCACGGCGCCAAATTAAGGGATTCTGGGCCGCGGCACCGAGGTTTCTGCTGCAAAAAAAAGGGGGTGCCTAAATAGGGTGTTACTACGCAACTGCCCCTCTTTGGGCCGGATCCGGCACTTTTAAACATAATTCGGGGCATTTTGGCACAAAGGGTGCCCTTTACTTGGCATAGCCTGCCAAGGATGCCAGATAGCGTGCGGAAAACACCCCCTTACCTCAAAGCGCTCGCGGAGCGCCGTGCGCGCGCCGCCGGCGAGGTCGGCCGCCTGCGCGAGACCGCCGAGACGGTGATAAGGCAGCTCGCTAGCGCCGAGGCAACCCTATCAGAAGTCGATGCGGAGCTGCAGCGGATTGAAAGCCGTCTGGATCCCAACGATATTGCACCCATTCGCGCTCACAAGGCATACGAGAACTTGCCGCGCGGTGCCTTGCAGAAAACGATTCTCGAGATCGTGACGGTTGCCGGTCCGGTCACGACATCAGAGATCGCGGATGAAATCCAGGCGCGGTTCCAGATCGAGTTCTTGATCGAGCAGTTTCGCAGCACCTGGCGGCATGACTCGGTCGGCAAGCAGCTACGCAAGTTCCTCAAGGCTGGACGGATTGAGCAGATCCGCGGTTCGATGCTTAACGGGGCGGACGTCCGTTGGCGCTTGAAATCGGGTGCCGTCCTTTCATCGGACCACTTGAAGGAGCAGGCCGCGGCACAGGGCGCAGAGGTTCTAGAGTACGATGCCTACCATGAGTGAAGCCGCGCCAGAACTGGGATGGGCCGACGGACAGCGCCATATTGAGCGCGATCTGAAGCTGGGTGCCGTTCGGCAATCGCCGGGTGTCTGATCGGAATGCGATTTCGACCGCGTAGTCGAGCAGGTATTTCGCCTCGATATTGAGATAGATCCCCTTTTCGGCGCGGTCGTACCTGAAGTTGAACTCCTCGGCTTGGTTGTTGTTCTCGCCATCGGGGCCGACCAGCTCCTTTGAGTGGGTAACCGCTCGATGGCCCAAGAAGCTATCCTTCTGCTTCGCATAACCGGTGGCGCTGTCGGTATTGAGGTAGCTCTCCGAACTGGCGACGAAGTCGCCGATGACCGATTTGGCGATAGCGTCGTCCTCGGTCATCGCAACGGCAACGCGTGAGGCCGCGGCGCCGCGACCGCAAATGCCGGAGCGTTTGCGCACCGAAATCAACATCCGCGTGTGTTTCGAGCGGCGCCCGGCAAGCCCAGAGTCGGGTGTTTCGCTGGTTGCCTCTTTCTTTTTTTTCTTACGTTTTTTGTCCCTCGCGGCCTGGGTGAGCAGTTTCGCTTTCTCCGATTTCCTCGTCGGTGAGCCCTGGTTCGCGCAGTGTAACTCGAGGCTTACCCCGCTTTTCGTCAGCCTTAAATCCAGCCTGGTAGGCACCGTCGATCTCCACATCGCCGTTCAGCAGCCCCACGTTATAGCCGCGCATCAGCGCCTCCCGCAGCTTCTGCTGGAGGGTGAAGACGGTGTTGTAAGTCGTATCGATATGTCGCTTAAGCTCGAGCGCCGGCTGGCCCGCGGCGGAGTTGACCCAGGTGAGCGCACCGAGCAGGAGCTTTCGCAGGGTAATCTTGTGCTGGGCAAAGACTGTCCCGGTCGTTATCGTGAAAGTTGACTTGCAGCCGTGGCACTTCCAGCGCTTGTCCGCGATACGCAAGTAGTGCCTGCCGATCGAGCCGCAGTAAGGGCATCGCACGGTGTCTTTGCTGCCGAAGCGCGCCTCCACAAAGAACCGCCAGCACGCCTCCTCGTCCATGCCGTAGAGCTCCTCGAGCGGCAGGCTCACCGCCTCCCGAGACATGTGCCATTTGGCAGTGCCCGAGCGCTTGCGCATCGGACGCTTAATCGGTTCGGACACCACCGCACTCATACGGCTTTCTCGAGAAACTCGTGAAAGGTCGCGTATTCGACGATGCCTTCGGGCGCCGTGGAGTTCGGAATCGGGGGCCTTTTCTGGTGATAGAGCCAGCGCACCAACCCGGTCTTCGCCGGGTCCTTGAGCTGATGGATCAGCAGACACTCCTTGCCGTCAATCATCTTGCCCTTGGGGGACTGGAGGAGCGGTCGCGGCGGCATGACATCGATGCTGCCGCTCAACCAAAACAGCGTGGCTCGCAAAACGAGCTCCGAGGGTTGTAGGAAGCCAGGGGCGAAGTAGAACTCGTCGGTTTTGCGATCCGGGGCAGATCCTCCTCAATTTTCGCCCGATACCGGCAGCGCGAGGTCTTGTGCTCGTCAATCTGCATGGAGCCGAGCCGATGCACGGCGGGCCCGGCGTTCGGCATGTGTTGAATGACGGCGCTGATGACCTCGGCGAACGCGCGTTTCTTCTCCACATGCACGGCGGGCGGAACCGCCTCCTGGAAACCTGGGTCTTGCGCGGCGACGGGAAACAACGACCGGGCAATGGACCGAGCGGCGAGGTCCCAGAGGCTTGCCGACCACCTTGGATAGCTCGGCAGGCTCACAAACGGCAGGGCGCCCTCTCCGATCTTGAACAAGACGATCTTGTAGTCAGCCGCAGGCGCGAGCTTTTGGTAGCCAATGTCGAGCCAATCGAGTCGGTTGGACCGCGAGATCTTATCGAGAGGCCCGGCGTGGATACTCACCCGAAGCATTAGGCAAACTCGATTTCCCACGTCTGGGCGTATTGGACCCCGTCGATGTCCTCGAAGCCCCGCATGCGCATACGCTTTTCATCGGCCCACAGCATCACCGCGTCGTAGAGTTCGATCAAGGTCGCGGCGTTGGCGTCGATGGTGTCGATGATCGAGGCGGTGATGACAACCCGACCCAGCGCGGTAATGCGGTTCTCCATCACCTTGAGCTTGCCCGGAAAGACTGTTTGACGCGTGGGATCGCCGGAAAAGAGCGGCCTGCCCATGCTGTTGATTTTTCTGACCTTGACGTGCATCGCCGCGCTCCTGTTGGCTACCCCATGGCCGACACGCGAGACGGCCTGTCCATTGATCGGCAACATCAGCCACACCTGCATGTGAGTTTTTCTCGGCTAACTCACCGAATCGGGGCTTTGATTTTGCGATCGCTTGTGCTTCAGACACGGCCGCGCCCCGATCGAGCGGCAGCGACAGCTATGCGAGAAACAGGGCAGCTCGCGATAGGAGCAGCCCGCTAGGATCTCTTGGCGCGAATGTTGGGGAAGGAGCGCGCCTCACTGGGTACTGTATATATCCCCTCACCGGGAGCAGCAATACTGTATGAGCAGAAAAATCCGTTATGTAAATCAGAGTCTTCGACACGCAGGCGCGTTTGCCGTTGGCGAGGAGGCATGCTGTATATTGGACAAACTGGAGCCTGAGGCCCCGCGCTAACGAAGCTGGCGCGGAATCGACCGTCACGACGAGCAAGCAGGATGCGCCGTTCACGCACGTTCGCTGTAGTCACACTCGCTGCCGCAATCGCGCTGATTACGCTTGCGGTTGCGGCAGTCACGGAGAGTGCGCGCCGATCGCCGACGGAGCTAGTTAGTCGCTTTCATAGTTCGCAGTTCTTCTTTGACCAGTTCGATGTCGCAAAAGAACTCGTCGAACTGCATGATCCCCGTGTCCTGCCCTCTCTCGTTGTGGATTTGAGCAACGAAGACAGGCACATACGAGGGAATGCGGCGTTCGTATTCGCTGGTCTCGGTGATCCGCGAGGATTTGAGGTCCTCCTAGCGATACTGAATGACCGGTCCTTTAGGCCATCTGGCCAAGGAGTCGTGCTTGGCGGGGGCATCTCCGCACCCGGAACCGCCCCTGCCTACAGTGTGAAACCGCAAATAACGGCGGATCGATACTACGCGGCGCATCTTCTCGGTGATCTCAAGGATCCGCGAGCCGTTCCCGTTTTGGTTTCATTGCTTGATGAGCCCGAAGTCAACTACATCGTCCCGTGGTCGCTGGGCGAAATCGGCGACAAACGAGCTGTGGCGCCTCTGATTCATGCCTTGGCCGATAGTGACCCCTCAATGAGGGTTCTTGCGATTTACGGACTTGAACAGCTCCACGCGACTGATGCCATTCCCGCGCTTCGTCGCTTGCTCGAGGATCACCAACGAACTACGTTCGGCAATCAAGTGCCGGTTGCCGACGCCGCTAGGGCGGCGATTACCAAACTGGAAACGAATTGAAGATCTGTGGCGCACAAT
>Ga0302310_10001347_pt1 | contig 20885 bp, 16 predicted proteins | sample III_Palsa_N1_2_FD_200451 | JGI IMG/M metagenome (GOLD analysis project Ga0302310, IMG submission 200451) | Peat permafrost microbial communities from Stordalen Mire near Abisko, Sweden - III_Palsa_N1_2 | ecosystem: Environmental > Terrestrial > Soil > Palsa > Peat permafrost | place: Sweden...
CGGGTTCGCAGATTGATCTGCGCTTCAAGCGTGATGGGCTCATCCGATGCCAGGGCGAGCCGGTAGTGACGGGCGACCTTGTACAGATGCATGAGCATCTCGTAAAGGGCCAGGGATTCCCCGATGCAGTGCCGGGGGCCGGCGGCAAAGGGAATGTAGGCAAAGCGCGGTCGCTCGCTTTCGTGCTCGGCATCGAAGCGCTCCGGCCGGAACGCGTCCGGCTCCTTCCAGTACTGGGGATGCCGGTGCAACAGATACGGGCTCAGCAATACATCCGTCCCGGCGGGGATCTGGAAGCCGGAGAGCACATCGGCCTCGATGGTGCGCCGGGATAACAGCCAGCCGGGCGGATACAGTCGCAGCGCTTCATTGATGACATTCTGGGTATAAACGAGTTGCTCCATCTGACCGAGCCCCGGCGCGGCCAGTTCCGGCGTGGCCTCGATTTCGGCATGCATCCGGGCATCCGCCTGCGGGTGTCGGGCCAGCAGGTACCAGGCCCAGTTCAGGCCGCTGGCGGTGGTCTCGTGGCCGGCAACCACGAGGGTCATGACCTCGTCGATGAGCGCGCGCTCGGTCATCGGGTCGCCGGTCTCCTTCTCGCGTGCGTTCATCAGCATGCTCAGGTAGTCGAAATGTTCGGCCGGTTCGGCGCGGCGGCGCGCCATGATGGCGGAGACCAGCTTGGCGAGCGAGCGGAACCGGTAGGCGAACTTAAGATCCCGGGTCGGCTCCCTGGTGACTACCTCGAAGGGATTGCCGCCCGGCTGCCGCGTGAGAGTCGCGAGATCCTTACCGAAGATCGAGCCGAGGACGATCTCCAGCGTCAGCTCGCTCATGTCGTCGGTGAGGTTCACGAGCTCGCCACGGGCCGCCTGAGCGGCCCACTTCTCCAGGAAGCGGCTGTTGGCGGCGTCGATGAGCTCGTTGAATTCCGTGACGACCCGTCGGTGGAAGAGGGGCTGCATCATGGAGCGCTGGCGGCGCCACATATCCCCTTCGCTGGTCATGATGCCGTTGCCGAGCAGGATCTTCACCCGGTCGAGGCCCGTCCCCTTGGTGTAATTGCGGTGGTTGCCGACCAGCACGCGTTTCACATCATCGGGGTGGTTGATGATCCAGGTATAGGACTTGCGGCCCGGCGCGTACACCCGGTAGATGTCCCCGTAGTGGGCGAACAGCTCCACCATCCGGTCCAGGGAGTCCTCGGTGGCGCCGATGTCGAACTGCTCATCGGCCTCCGGGGGTTCCGGGAGCGCGGGACTGACGGGTCTGTCTGGCGTCGTCATGCCTGATGGGTGGTACGGGCAAAGGGTAATATTGTCGCATGACCGATACCGGCCCGGGCGGGGAGCTCCGCAACACCCTCTACAAGACCGTGACACGCTCGGGCCGGCGCATGACCCGGGCCCGGCGCGTCCTGTACGCTGTTGCGGTGCCGCTGGGCCTGGCCATCATCCGACTGTGGTGGTTGACCTGCCGCATTCGCCATATTGACGGGGATGAGCACCTGACTGCTGCGCTCGAGAAGGCACCCTCGCTGGTGCCGTGCTACTGGCACCAGCATCAGCTGTTCTGCGCCCGCTACCTGCTCAACCGTCGCGACCGTGGTCTCGTGCCCGGATGGCTGATCAGCCCTTCCGTGGACGGAGAGCTGGGCGCCATGATGGTCAGCCGCATCGGCGCCCGGACCATCCGCGGATCCTCCTCCCATACCGGCGCCCGGGCCCTGCGCGACTACTATGTGGCCCTGGTCAAGGAGAACATCTCCCCGGTGGTCACCCCGGATGGCCCCCGGGGGCCGCGTTTCAAGTTCAAACCCGGCGCCATCCTGCTGGCGCAGATGTCCGGCCGTCCCATGCTGCCCATGGCCTACGCCGCCTCGCGCGCCTGGCTGATCAAATGGGACAAGTTCGTCATTCCGATGCCATTTGCGCGGATCAGCATTGCCATCGGCCAGCCGCGTTATGTCGCGCGGGTGCTGGACGCCATGGCCATCGAAAGTCTGCAGCGGGAGATGGAGGAGGAGCTGAAGCGCCTTTACGCCAAAGCGCACGCAGGACTGTGACGGGTCTGCGCTCGGCCCCCGGCGGGCGCGTCGCATAATGGGAAATTCTCCAAGCGCAGACAGTACCTTAGCTTGAATTCCTGTTTCGGTATGCCATTATCGGCGGCAGCAACTGCATCCATTCCCATAGGCAAATAGGTCGCAATGCCGAGCGTCCCGCCAGATTCAAACGTAGAGTTCACTGCCTCCGATGTGTTGTCCGCCGACGTCTGGAGCGGTAAATCGCCGCCAACGGTCGTCGGTATCGATGTCGCCTGTACCAAGATCTCGGTGGACCTGCAGAGCCTGCGCCGGGACACCGCTGATGCGACCATCCAGCGCAACCTGCAAAACCTCGTCGACCTGACCATCAGCGACTGCGCCTTTCTGGCCCTCATCGGTGAGGACGCGAAGTTCGGCCTGGTGCAGGCCGCCCGTCGCGGCATCGCCCACTGCCAGCCCGAGGCCTTGAGCGGCGATGCCCTGGCCGATTATCCCTGGTTGAGCACGCGCCTGGAGCATCTGCGCCTCACCGAGCTGCGCGACACTGGCAAGCCCGCACCGGCCCAGCTGACCGAGGGCCGGCGCTTCGCAGCCCTGCAGATGGGGTCGCTGCTGATGGTGGTGTTCCGCATCCAGAACCGACCGGCGGGTCTGCTGGCGCTCGCCCGCGCGATGCCCCAGGGTCCCTGGGACGTGAATCTGCAGCTGTTGCTGAAGCTCGTCGGAACGAGTCTCGCCACGGGTCTGGACCGGCTGCGCATGGAGCAGCGGCTGGCGAAGGTCGAGGAGCGACTGCAGCTCACCCAGGCTGCCGCCAATGACGGTGTCTGGGATTTCGACCTGGAGAACAACGAGGTTTATTTCTCGCCCCGCTGGAAGGCCATGCTGGGGTATGGCGACGAGGACATGAAGGAGTCGCCCGACTGGCGCAACCTCGTGCATCCGGATGACATGACGCGGGTCCAGAATGCCATCCGCGACCACGTGGCCGGCAAGCTGCCGATTTTTGAGAGCGTGCACCGCATGCGTCACCGCAGCGGTGAATGGCGCTGGGTCATCAGCCGCGCGCAGGCGCGTGTCGACAGCCATGGGCGCCTGTTGCGCCTGGTGGGCGTCGAGCTCGACATCACCGAGCGCAAGCTGTACGAGGAGGCGCTGTTCCGGGAGAAGGAAAGTGCACAGATCACGCTGCAATCCATTGGCGATGGCGTGGTCACCACCAACGGCGATTCCACCATCGATTACATCAACCCGGTGGCCGAGGAACTCACCGGCTGGCGGCTCGAGGATGCGATGGGCCGCCCCGTCGAGGAGGTCTTCCGCGCCTTCCACGAGGAGACCTGCGAACCGCTGGAAAACCCGCTTACGGTCGCGATCCGGCGCGTGCGCCCCATCAAGTCCGTGCGGCCGGTGCTGCTCATACGCCGTGACGGCAACGAGCTGTACGTCGAGAGTACGGCGGCGCCCATCCGTGATGGCGCAGGGAACGTCGCTGGCGGCGTGCTGGTGTTCCACGATGTCAGCGAGTCGCGCGAACTGAACCGCCGCCTGTCGTATCACGCGAGCCATGACCTGCTGACCGGCCTGGTGAACCGGCGCGAGTTCGAGGCGCGCATGGAGCGTTCGCTCAAGAGCGCGAAGGCACGCGAGGCCTCCTACGCGCTGTGCTACCTGGACATCGACCAGTTCAAGATCATCAATGACAGCTGCGGTCACGGCGCCGGCGACGCCCTGCTGGGTCAGGTCGGCGCGCTGCTGAAATCCAAGGTCCGCTGGCGCGACACGCTCTCGCGGCTGGGCGGGGATGAGTTCGGCATCCTCCTGGAGAGCTGCTCGCTGGATGAGGCCATGCACACCGCCGAGCAGCTGCGTGAGGCCGTGCGCACCTTCCGCTTCACCTGGGAGGACCGGGTGTTTCGCCTCGGCGCCAGCGTCGGGGTCGTGCCGATCACCGCGGAAAACGAGGACGTGGCGTCCATCCTGTCCGCGGCCGACAGCGCCTGTCAGGCGGCCAAGGAAGCCGGGCGCAACCGGGTCCACAGTTTTGCCGAAAACGATATTGAGCTCATGCGCCGCCGGCGCGAGATGCAGTGGGCGGCACGGATCAACGCGGCGCTGGAAGAGGGCCGCTTCGAGCTGTTCCGCATGACCATCCTGCCGCTGCAGCGCGTCGAGCCGGGCCAGCACTACGAGCTGCTGCTGCGCATGCGCGATGAGGCCGGCAGGATCGTGTCGCCGGATAATTTCATCGCCGCCGCCGAGCGCTACGGCATTGCGCCTGCCATCGACCGCTGGGTCATCGAGAACGCGCTGCGCTGGCTGGTCTCCGAGGCCGACGAACGCGAGACCCTGTCGCTGTGCTCGATCAATCTTTCCGGGCAGAGCCTCGGGGATGACAAGTTCCTGCCGTTCGTGATCGACCAGTTCCACCGCAGCGGCCTCGACGCCTCGAAGATCTGCTTCGAGATCACCGAGACCGCCGCCGTGGCGAGCTTCTCGCAGGCGAACCGCTTCATCCAGTCGCTCAAGGAGCTGGGCTGCAAGTTTGCGTTGGATGACTTCGGCACCGGGCTGTCGTCATTCGGGTATCTGAAGCACTTCCCGGTCGACTACCTGAAGATCGACGGCAGTTTCGTGCGTGAGATCCTGCGCGATCCCATCGATCGCGAGATGGTGCGCTCCATCAACGAGATCGGCCATCTGACCGGCAAGAAGACCATTGCCGAGTTTGCGGAGAACGCGGAGATCATCCAGATGCTGCGCAGTATCGGCGTCGATTACGCGCAAGGCTATGGCATTGCGCAGCCGCAGCGGGTGTTGAAGGCCGTCGGGACCTGAGCCGCGGCCACCGTCGCTAGGCGGTGAACTCCAGCCGCATCGACAGATCAATCGCGTGCACGTGCTTCGTGATCGCGCCCACCGAGATGAAGTCGACGCCGGTCTCGGCGATCGCCCGCACGGTCACAAGGCCGGTGCCGCCCGAGGCCTCCAGTTTCACCGGCGAACCGACCTCGCGATTGCGGTTCACGGCGGTGCGCAGGTCGGCGAGGCTGAAGTTGTCCAGCAGCACGATGTCCGGATGCGCCCGCAGCGCCTCCTCCAGCTGCGCCAGGGTCTCCACCTCGGTTTCGACCTGCAGGCGCGGGGCCTCTCGCCGGGCGCTGGCAATGGCCTCGCTGAGCGAGCCGGCGGCGGCGATGTGGTTTTCCTTGATCAGCACCATGTCGTACAGACCCATGCGGTGGTTCCGGGCGCCGCCGCAGCGCACGGCGTACTTCTGCGCGGTGCGCAGCCCGGGCAGGGTCTTGCGCGTATCCAGGATCGTGCAGCCGGTGCCGGCCACGGCGTCCGCATAGCGGCGCGCCTGGGTCGCGGTGGCCGAGAGCAGTTGCAGGAAGTTCAATGCCGTCCGCTCACCGGTGAGAATGGCACGCGCGGGCCCCTCGATGCTGAAGAGCGTCTGGTCCGGTTGCGCCGGCGCACCCTCGGCGACCTGCCAGTCAAGGCGGATCTGCGGGTCCAGCTGCCGGAAGGTCTCCTCGACCCAGGCGATCCCGCACAGGGTCATGGTTTCGCGGGTGATGACCCGGCCGCGCACCCGCTGCTGTGCCGGCACCAGGTTGGCGGTGACATCGCCGTCGGCCACGTCTTCGCGCAGGGCATTGGTGACCTGTGCTCCGAGATCGGCGGGCAGCGCATTCATGCGCGAAGCCTAGCACCGGCCACAGCTGGACTGAACACCATCAGACTCATGATTTCGAACAGCATCTGCGCCCCGGCCTGGGCGGTATTGGTAGTGGAGTCGTACTGGGGTGCGACCTCGACCACATCACCGCCGATGATATTCAGGCCCTTCAAGCCGTGGAATATCTGCAGCACCTCGCGCGTGGTCAGGCCGCCGATCTCCGGTGTGCCCGTGCCGGGGGCAAAGGCCGGATCCAGGCTGTCGATGTCAAATGATACGTAGGTCGGCCCATCGCCCACCACTTCGTGGATGCGCTGGATCACTCCCGCCCCGCCCAGGCTCGCGAACTCCTGCATCGGGATCACCGTCATGCCGGCGTCGCGCGAGAACTCCCACAGGTACTCGGAGGAGCCGCGGATGCCGATCTGGATGGTGCGGCGGGGGTCGAGGACGCCATCGAGCACCGCCTGCCGGAACGGTCCGCCGTGGTGAAACTTGGTGCCGTCAAAGGCGCCGCCGGTATCGCAGTGGGCGTCGATGTGCACCAGGCCGACCGGTTGATCGGCGCCGATCGCGCGCAGGATCGGATGCGTGATCGAGTGATCGCCCCCGACCGCCAGCGGCACCGTGCCGGCCTTGCTGAGGCGGGCGAAGTAGCGCTCGATATCCGCGTGGCAGCCTGCCAGGTCGAAGCGGCTGCGAAACGGCACATCACCGATGTCCGCGACCTTGAGATCATGGCAGGGGGTGCAATCCAGCACCGCGTTGTAGGGGCCGATGCGCTCGATGGCGCGCAGCGCCCGCGGCCCGAAGCGGGCCCCGGGGCGGTTGCTGACGCCTAAGTCCATCGGCACACCGATCAGCGCCACCTGCAGACCTCCCAGATCCGCCAGGTCTGCGGCCTCAGGCCGATACGGGGCCGCCAGGAGCGTTGGCACTCCCGCGTAGGGCAGCACCCGGGTGCCGTCCTTGAAAATCTGGTCGACGACCCGCCGGTAGCGCGGGTCATGCGTCGCCGACTCCTGCGAGCCGTCGTACCTCGCACGCAGACGCTCCAGCTCACTCCGGTCCATCGTTAACCTTCTGCAGCATTGCCGCGTATCCTTGGGGTTCACCCCCGCCGGCTGCAGGGTCGCACATCCTGGATGTCGGTGGGACCCCCTGCAGGCGACGGAGGCGGCCACGTGAAAGAGATCAAAGCAGACAGCGGCATGGCCGCGGAGCAGGCACGCATGGGGCTGAAGTCCGGTGAGCTGCTGCGCCAGGCGGCCTACATCGACGGCCAGTGGGCCGACGCGGCGCGCCGCATCGAGGTCATCAATCCGGCGAGCCAGCAGGTACTCGGCACCGTGCCGGCCATGGGTGCGGCGGAAACCGAGCGCGCCATCGCCAGCGCGCAGCGCGCCTTCGACTCCTGGCGGCGGCTCGCGGCGGGTGAGCGCGGCGCCATCCTGCAGCGCTGGTTCGAATTGATCGTGGGCCATCAGGATGACCTGGCGCGGCTGATGACCGCCGAGCAGGGCAAACCGCTGAGCGAGGCGCGCGCTGAGATCACCTACGCGGCCTCCTTCATCGAGTGGTTTGCGCAGGAAAGCCGTCGCGCCTACGGCCAGGTGATTCCCGGACACGCGGCCGACAAGCGGCTGGTGGTGCTGCGCGAGCCCCTGGGCGTGGTGGCGGCGGTGACGCCGTGGAATTTCCCGGCGGCCATGATCACGCGCAAGGTGGGTCCCGCGCTCGCCGCGGGTTGCACGGTGGTTCTCAAGCCCTCGGAGCTGACCCCGTTTTCCGCGCTGGCGCTGGCGTGGCTCGCCAGCAAGGCGGGCGTGCCGGCGGGGGTGTTCAATGTCGTCACGGGCGAACCGGCTGCCATCGGCGAGGTGCTCACCACCGATCCGCGCGTCCGCAAATTCACCTTCACCGGTTCGACGCGCGTGGGCAAGTTGCTCGCGGCCCGTTGCATGGGGACCGTGAAGCATGTGTCGCTGGAACTGGGCGGCAACGCGCCCTTCATCGTGTTCGATGATGCCGACCTGGCGCGGGCCGTGGACGGGGCCGTGGCCTCGAAGTTCCGCAACACCGGCCAGACCTGCGTCTGTGCCAATCGCATCCTGGTGCAGCGGGGGATTCACGATGAGTTCGTCGCCAAGCTGAGTGAACGGGTTGCAGCGCTGGTGGTCGGTGACGGCCTCAAGGGCGACACCCACCAGGGGCCGCTGATCAATGCCGAGGCGGTCGCCAAGGTCGAACGGCATGTGCAGGATGCGCTGGACCGTGGCGGCAAACTGCGCGCCGGCGGTCAGCGCCTCGGCGGGAATTTTTTCCAGCCGACGATCATCACGGATGTGGGTCGCGAGGCGGCCCTGTTCACCGAGGAGACCTTCGGACCCCTCGCGGGCATCGTGAAATTCACCACCGAGGCGCAGGCACTCGAGCTGGCCAATGACACCACGGCGGGACTGGCGGCATACTTCTTCACCCGCGACCTGAACCGCTCCTGGCGCGTGGCCGAAGCCCTGCAGTACGGGATGGTCGGACTCAATACCGGCCTGATCTCCACCACCGTGGCGCCCTTTGGCGGGGTGAAGGAGTCGGGGCTGGGCCGGGAGGGTTCGAGCTTCGGGATGAATGAGTACCTTGAAACCAAGGTGGTGTGTACGGCAGTCAGCGGCGAGGAGAACTGATCATGATTACGCTCTTTCATCGGGCGAGAACCCGCTCCACCCGCTTCATCTTCCTGCTCGAGGAGCTGGGAGCCCCGTACGAAATCCGTCCGGTCACGACGCGGACCGCTACCGGGGGCGCAGTGGATCCCGCCAATCCGCATCCGCACGGCAAGGTCCCTGCGATCGCCGACGATGGCGTCATCGTCTTCGAGTCCCCCGCCATCGCGTTGTACCTCACCGACAAATTTCCGAAGAACCGCCTTGGACCCCTTGTGGGCGATCCGGACCGTGGCGCTTATCTGTCCTGGCTCGCCTATTACACCGGGGTGCTGGAACCGGCGTTCCTGTCGAAGTTCAAGAATTTCGATGTGCCGCAGGGCACCGCCGGCTGGGTGCCGGTGGAGGAGGCGATGCCGGCGGTCATCGCCAAACTCTCAGCCGGGGCTTATTTCCTGGGTGAGCGCTTCAGCGCGATCGATGTGCTCTACGGCACGACCTTCGCGATGTTTGCGCAAAGTCCGCTGCTGCCCAAATCAGCGCAGATCGAGGCCTACGTGAAGCGGGTCGTGGAACGTCCTGCATTCGCGCGCGCACAGGCATTGGACGCCGGCTAGGGGTTGAGCAGCAGCGCACTGGTCATCGGAAAACGGTGCGCATGGCTGTGCCAGTTGTGGCCGCCGTCTTCGGACCAGTTGAGCTGACCGGTCCGATCCACGATCACGACGGACTCACCGTCACTCACCAGGCAGTGCGTGTCGATGATGGCGCCCAGCCAGCGGGACTCTCCGATCTCCACCGGCTGTAATGCGGCCGGATCCGCCACCGGCAGCCGATAGAGTCCGGCGGATGTCGCAAAGTGATCCTTGGCCGCGCACACCAGCACGTCGTCACCACAAAACGCCACGGCGGCGCAGTACGGTGCATGCAGACCCGCGGCGCTCGCAGTCCAGGTTGCCCCATGATTGGCGCTGATGCATACCCCGGCAGCTGAGGCGGCGACCGCTACCTCGGGGTCCGCGGGGTGCGTGCACACCTGATGCACGTCCCAGTTGATGTCCAGTGTGGGATGCCAGCTGGCGCCACGGTCGGTGGAGCGGGGAATGCCGCCGACGTGCACGTTGGCGAGAATCGCCGTGGCGTCGCAGGTCGCGGCGATGGAGCGCACGCCAAGCGGCGGTCCGATGACGCGACCGTCAATGACCGCGGTGCCCGCGTACCAGCGGTTGCGCCCCTCGGTCCGGGCAAATCCGGGCAGGGGCTCAAGAGTGCCCGCCTCACCCAGACGCAGCACCTGGGCATCATCGGTGCCCACCAGCACCGTGTTACCGGTTGCGACGACGCAGGACAGCGGTGCGTCGCTGCCGGCGAGCGTGTCCCAGTGGCCATCGGGGGATCGGCGGCGCAGCTGCCTGCCGCCCACGATGGCGAGCACGCCGCCGCGGTCGGCGCACAGCCCGCGCACCGGCTGGTCGGCCAATTCATGGCGCACGGCGTCCCCGGTGATGACGAACAGGCCGTTATGCCAGCTGGCCGCAAAAATGGTCTGGGACATGGGTTTGAAGAATGCGCCCTGAGCCCCCATAATCCTATCCCAATCGCCCGCAGCGGCCTAAAGCCGCCTTCGCAAAGGACTTCGACTATGGACGTGGTGGAAAAGATCAAGGCCGAGCTCAATTCGGCGCCCGTGGTGCTGTTCATGAAGGGCACCCCTGATTTTCCGCAGTGCGGGTTTTCCGCGCAGACGGTGGCAGCCCTGAATGCCATGGGCGCGCAATTCAAGCATGTGAACATATTCGAGGAGCCGGAACTGCGCGAGGGCCTCAAGCGCTACTCCAATTGGCCGACCTACCCCCAGCTGTATGTGAACGGCGAACTGGTCGGCGGCTGTGACATCACCCTCGAGATGTATCACAGCGGGGAGCTGAAGAAGCTCCTGCAGGACAGCGGCGCAGTCGCCGCCTGACCCGAAGTGCGCGGGCGCTACGCCTCCGTGGCGCCCGGTTCGCCCGTTCCGGTGTCGAACCACCCCAACTGACCCGCCCGATCGTGCGCCGCCGCGTAGGTGGTCTGCATGCGATTGCAGACGAAGCAGAACAGGTCCGCCGTGCGCTCGGCATCGTACGATGCAGAATGCGCTGAGCTGGCATCCCATTGGATGCCGGAGACCGCCACCGCCTTGGCGAGCACGGTCTGTCCCAATGCGGCGCCCGCGAGCGTTGCGGTATCGAAGCAGGAGAAGGGATGGAACGGGCTGCGTTTCACGTCCGTGCGCTCCAGCGCCGCATTCACAAATGCCAGATCGAACGCGGCGTTGTGGCCGACGAGGATGGCGCGGCGGCAGTCGTAGGCCTTCAGCTGATGCCGGACCTCCCGGAAGATGCGCTGCAGCGCTTCACGCTCAGGCAAGGCCGGGCGCAGCGGATGATAGGGATCGATGCCGGTGACGCTCAAGGACGCCGGATCCAGTCTCGAGCCGGGAAAGGGCTGCACATGAAAACTGTGCGTGGCGCCCCGTGACAGGGTGCCGCTGGCATCCATGTCGATGAAGACCGCGGCAATCTCCAAGAGGGCATCGGTGCGCGAGATGAAACCGCCGGTCTCCACATCGACGACGACCGGGAGGAATCCCCGGAAGCGGCGACTCATGAGCGCGGCGGCTGCGGTCCGGGTGACCTCGATTTCCTCATTCACGGCTGCGTGACTCCGGCCATGCGCCAACCGATCATTTCCCCTGCCCGCAGCGGCACCAGGCTCTCCCCGCCAAAGTCATAGCTATCCGGCACCGTCCAGGGTTCGGCGACCAGGGTGATGAAGTCCGGATTGCGCGGCAGCTGATAGAAATCCGCCCCGAATTCCGAGGCGAATCCCGGCAGACACGGCAGCCGCTCGACACTCTCGAACACTTCCGCGTACAACTCGATGGCGGCGTGGGCGCTGAAGATTCCGGCGCAGCCACAGGCGGCTTCCTTGGTGTGGCGCGCATGCGGCGCGCTGTCGGTGCCCAGGAAGAAGCGCGGATCACTGCCGGTGGCGGCCTCGAGCAACGCCATGCGGTCGTCTTCGGTCTTGAGCACCGGCAGGCAGTAGAGGTGCGGTCGGATGCCACCGACAAACAGGGCGTTGCGGTTCATCAGCAGATGCTGCGGGGTGATCGTGGCGGCCACCCCGGCACGCGCGCCGCGCACGAACTCGACCGCGCGCCGGGTCGTGATGTGCTCGAAGACGATGCGCAGGCTGGGGTGACGCACACACAGCGGCAGCAGTACTTCATCTATGAAGCGTGCCTCGCGGTCAAACACATCGACGCTGTTCTGCGTGACCTCACCGTGCACCTGCAGCACCATGCCATGCTCACTCATCTGCTCGAGCACGCGCCGGATGTTGCGCAGGTCGGTGACACCGGACTCGGAGTTGGTGGTGGCGCCGGCCGGATAGAGCTTGAAACCGGCGATGGCGCCGCTGGCGCGCGCGCGCGCGACTTCCGCAGGCTGAGTGCGATCCGTCAGGTAAAGCGTCATCAGCGGTTGAAACGTCGAGCCGGCCGGCAGTGCGGCGCGGATGCGCTCGCGGTACGCCAGCGCCATCTCGGTAGTGGTAATCGGGGGCTTCAGGTTCGGCATGACAATCGCGCGGCCGAAGCGCGCGGCGGTGAAGGGCACAACTGCAGCCATCGCTGCCCCGTCACGCAGGTGCAGATGCCAGTCATCCGGGCGCCGCAACGTCAGTTCGGTCATCGTGGCAGCTTCCCGCCGCGCAGCAGTTCCAGCGTATAGCGCACGCCGAACCCGGTGATATCGGTGTTGATATGGGCGAGGCCCCCGCTGCGGACCGCCGCGGCGAGGTCCATGTGGATCCAGGCGCTGGCCTCGGGGACGAACCGCGACAGGAAGCGTGCCGCGAGGATGTGGTCGGCTTTGCTGTCGGAGCTGCATTGCATGACATCGGCGATCCGGCTTTCCAGTTCGCCGTCGTAATCTGCATCCAGCGGAAAATTCCAGACGCGCTCGCCACTGGAATCCCCGGCGGCGTGCGCCGTCACCGCCAGCGTTGAGGGTCGCACGAATATGCCACTCATGCGCTCCCCCAGTGCCGTCACGCAGGCACCCGTGAGCGTCGCGAAGTCCACGATCAGCCCGGGCCGCGTGCGTCCGGCCAGCGCCAGCGTGTCCGCCAGCACCATTCGTCCTTCGGCATCGGTGTGGATCACCTGGATGCTGACCCCGTTGACTGCGGTGACGACATCCTGTGGCACGAACGCGGTAGGTCCGGTGCGGTTCTCGGTGATGGCCAGCCATGCGTCCACGGCGAGCGGCGAGCGCAGATCGGCGAGTGCGCACAACGCGGCCACTGCCACCGCGCTGCCGTTCATGTCGGTATGCATGTCGAGCATGCCCCGATGGCCCTTGAGATTGGTGCCACCGGTATCGAACAGGATGCCCTTGCCGACCAGCGCCACATCGACGCCACGCCCCCGATGGCGGGGTGGTCGATAGCTCAGATGCGCAATGCCGGCCGTGCGGCGGGCGTTGCCCTGCGCAACGGCGAGAAACGCACCGGCGCCCTGGCGCTTCAGCGCGGCTTCGGAGAGCCAGCGGAATCTGAGGCCATGGCGGCGGGCCAGTTCACGCAGTGCCCGCTGGTAGGCCGTGGCATCGAGCTTGTTGGGAGGCAGCGCCGTGAGCCAGCGCGCGAGGCCATTGGCCGCGGCGGCGACTTGAATGCGGCGCAGATCCAGCGATCCGCCCACCACGATGACCTGTTTCAGGCCGGCGGCGCGCTTTCGGGAACTGCGGAAGCTCGGCATCTCAAATGCGCAGGCAAGGGTGGCGCTGAGCAGGGCTTCCAGCGCACCCTCCCGGGCGCCATCCGGGGCGCCGGGTGCGGCCAGGGCCACGGACCCCGGCGTGCAGCTGCCCAGGTCCCGCGCCATGCGGCCGGCCAGGGACAGGGTCTCGAAGGCGCTTGCATTGCGCGGCACCACTCCCAATATGAGACGCGTCTGGCGGGCATTTGCGAGGTTGATAGTGCGGATGCCGCTGGGTCCGGGACCGGGTTTCGGAGCGCTGGCCCGGCCGGCCTGGCGGACGGCCGAACGGGCTGGTTTAGCCGCGCTTTGCAGGCTGTTTGGCGCCCGTCCGGCGAGCATCCGGCGCCAGATATCGACATGTGGCAGCGTCGCCAGCAGCTCCTCGGAGGCATCAACGGGAATGATGACTAGTATGGCATCAAGAGTGTCCGCAATCCGGGCCGAGAGGCGGCCGGAGCGCTCGATCCGCGGGGGCGTCTGGAGCGGCAACAACGTTGTTGAGCGAGGTGTCATGACCGGATTGCGCAGATTGAGTGCGGCGTCCCGGAAAGAGCCCCGTTCCGCCATGCTTGCTTGACCGTCGCCAGTGAAATCCGGATCATTACGCAGCTTGATTCAACGCGAATTCACGCGCAGTCCAATTGCGCATCCTAGCACAGCATCCGTTCGTGCCCGTGCCTGCGGGGCCGCGGTATGCGGCGGAGTTTTTTAAAGAGCCGCCATGACCGAACTTCCCAAATTGCAAGATCTTGATCCCACGGAAACCCAGGAGTGGCTGGAGTCCATCGACTCCGTCCTCAAGACGCACGGAGCGGATCGTGCGCACTTTCTGCTGGAGCGCCTGATCGACCATACGCGCCGGTCCGGCGCCTACCTGCCCTTCAAACCCAACACCGCTTACGTCAACACCATCCCGGTGACCCAGGAAAAGGAATACCCGGGTGATCGCGCACTGGAGCGCCGCATCGAGGCGTACCTGCGCTGGAACTCGGTGGCGATGGTACTCAAGGCCAACAAGCTCTCCTCCGAATACGGCGGGCATCTGGCCAGCTATGCCTCCTCGGCGACGCTCTACGAGGTTGGCTTCAATCATTTCTGGCGGGCCGCCTCGGCGCAGCATCCCGGTGACATGGTGTTCATGCAGGGTCATTCCTCACCCGGCATTTATGCGCGCGCCTTCCTCGAGGGACGTTTGTCCGAAGACCAGTTGAACCGCTTCCGCCAGGAGGCCGAAGGTCCTGGCATCGGTCTGTCGTCCTACCCGCATCCGTGGCTGATGCCGGACTTCTGGCAGTTCCCGACGGTGTCGATGGGCCTGGGCCCGATGATGGCGATCTTCCAGGCGCGTTTCGTGCGCTACATGGAACACCGCGGACTGGTGCAGCCGTCCGACCGCAAGGTGTGGTGCTTCCTGGGCGATGGCGAGACCGACGAGCCGGAGTCCATGGGCGCGCTCACGATGCCGGTGCGCGAGAAGCTCGACAATCTGGTGTTCGTCATCAACTGCAATCTGCAGCGCCTCGACGGTCCGGTGCGCGGCAACGGCAAGATCATCCAGGAGCTGGAAGCCGCCTATCTCGGCGCCGGCTGGAACGTGATCAAGGTGCTGTGGGGCTCGCGCTGGGATCATCTGCTGGGGCGCGATCAGAAGGGCCTGCTGCAGAAAGTCATGGAAGAGACGGTTGACGGGGAGTACCAGAACTTCAAAGCCAAGGGCGGTGCCTACACCCGCGAGCATTTCTTCGGCAAGTTCCCGGAGACCCGCGAGATGGTCGCCAACATGAGCGATGAGGACATCTATGCCCTGAAGCGCGGCGGCCACGACGCAAAGAAAGTGTTTGCGGCGTACTATGCGGCGTCCAATCACAAGGGACAGCCCACAGTCATTCTCGCGCACACCGTCAAGGGCTTCGGCCTGGGCAAGGCCGGCGAGGGCCAGATGGTGGCTCACCAGCAAAAGAAGGTCGATGTCGATGGCCTGAAGGCTTTCCGCGATCGTTTCGCGATGCCGGTTACCGATGATGAAATCGCGAAGCTGCCATACCTGAAACTCCCCGAAAATTCGGCGGAAGCCAAGTATCTGCACGCCAGGCGCAACACGCTCGGCGGCTATCTGCCGGTGCGCAAGAATACCGCCCCGGCGCTGTCGATTCCGCCGCTGTCGGCCTTCGATGCCATGCTGGAAGGCACCGCTGAGCGCGAAATTTCAACGACCATGGCCTTCGTGCGCCTCCTCACGGTGCTGCTGAAGGACAAGAACATCGGCAAGAACATCGTGCCGATCGTGCCGGATGAGGCGCGAACCTTTGGCATGGAGGGCCTGTTCCGCCAGATCGGTATCTACTCCTCCGTGGGTCAGCTCTACACCCCGCAGGATGCCGAGACCCTGATGTCCTATCGGGAGGACAAGAAGGGCCAGATGCTCGAGGAGGGCATCAACGAGGCCGGCGCGACCTGCTCGTGGATCGCCGCGGGCACCGCCTATGCCAATCACGGCATCAACATGGTGCCGTTCTACATCTACTACTCGATGTTCGGTTTCCAGCGTGTCGGCGATTTCCTGTGGGCAGCGGGGGATATCCAGGCGCGCGGCTTTCTGATCGGGGCGACCGCCGGTCGCACGACTCTGGCGGGCGAGGGCCTGCAGCATCAGGACGGCCACAGCCTGCTCAATGCCAGCACCATTCCGAACTGCATCAGCTATGACCCGGCATACGCCTACGAGCTGGCCGTCATCGTCCACGACGGCATGCGGCGCATGTTCGTGGAGCAGCAGCGGGTGTTCTACTACATCACCGTGATGAACGAGAACTATGCTCAGCCGGCTCTGCCCAAGGGCGCCGAGGAGGGCATTCTCAAGGGAATGTACCGTCTGCAGACCGGCGGCAAGGGCAAGGTACGCGCGACGTTGTTCGGCTCGGGCACCATCCTGCGGGAGTGCATCGCCGCGGCGCAGATCCTGGAGAAGGACTACGGCGTGCCGGCCGACATCTACTCGGTGACGAGCTTCAGCGAACTGCGGCGCGAGGCGCTGGATTGCGAACGTCACAATCTGCTCAACCCGAAGGAACCGGCGAAGGTGCCCTATGTGAGCACGGTGCTTACGGATGTCGAGGGCCCGATCATCGCGGCCACCGACTACATGCGCACGGTGCCCGATCAGATCCGCCAGTGGGTTGAGAAGCGCTACGTCACGCTCGGCACGGATGGTTACGGCCGCTCCGACAGCCGCGCTGCCCTGCGCCGGCACTTTGAGGTGGATCGCAACTTCATCGTCATCGCGACCCTCAAGGCGCTGGCCGATGAGGGCAAGATCGACCGCGCCACGGTGGGTAAGGCCATCACGGCCCTGGGGATAGATCCGGCGAAGGCCGATCCGTTGAACTCCTGATCAACTTTATATCGAGATAAAAAGTGACTCGCGTCATAGAAGTGCGAGTGCCCGACATGGGCAATTTCAAGGACGTGGCCGTCATCGACGTACTCGTCAAGCCCGGCGACGCCATCGAGGTCGACGGCCCGCTGGTCACGCTGGAGACTGAAAAGGCGACGATGGACGTACCGTCCACGGTTGCCGGCGTCATCGACAAGATCGTTGCCACCAAGGGTGGCACGGTGTCGCCCGGCGATGTGGTGGCGACGGTGCGGGTGGAGGAGGGGGCGGCGCCTGCCGCTGCACCCGCCGACGCCGCGCCCGCCAAGGCCGCACCCGCGGCTTCGGCGCCGAAGGCCCCGGCGGCACCTGCACCGGCACCGGCCGCAGCGCCAGCTCCCGCTCCCGCAGTGGCGGCCCCGGCTGGTGCGACACTGGCCGCTGTCAATGAGAGCGGCTTCTCCGCGGCGCACGCGAGTCCCTCGGTGCGGCGTTTCGCGCGCGAACTGGGTGTCGATCTGTCGCGGGTCACCGGCACCGGCTTCAAGTCGCGCATTACGGAAGATGACGTCAAAGGCTTCGTCAAGAAGGCGCTGAGTGGCGGCGGTGGTGCACCGGGCCCGGCTGCCCAGGGCGGGCGTGGGCTGCCCAGCGTCCCGGTGGTGGATTTCGCAGCTTTCGGCGCGGTGGAAACCAAGCCGCTCACGCGCATTCAGAAGATCTCCGGGTCGCGTCTGCATGCCAGCTGGGTCAATCTGCCGCATGTCACGCAGTTCGACGAAGCCGACATCACGGATCTGGAAGAGTTGCGCAGCAATCTCAAGACCAGGGCCGCGGAGCAGGGCATCAAGCTCACACCGCTCGCCTTCATCATCCGGGCCTGCGTGCGCGCGTTGCATCACTTCCCGACATTCAATTCATCGCTGGATGCCGGCGGGGAGAACCTGGTTCTCAAGAAGTACATCCACATCGGCTTTGCGGCGGACACGCCCAACGGACTGATGGTGCCGGTGGTTCGCGACGCGGACCGCAAGGACATCTACGAAGTGGCGCGGGATCTGGGTGAGCTCTCCGAGAAGGCGCGCACCGGAACGCTGAACATTGCGCAGATGCAGGGCGGTTCATTCACGATTTCGAGCCTCGGCGGCATTGGCGGAACGGCATTTACGCCCATCATCAATGCGCCGGAGGTGGCGATCCTGGGTGTGTCGCGCTCGGCCATGAAACCGGTCTTCAAGGACGGCGCCTTCGTGCCGCGGCTGATGCTGCCGCTGTCGCTGTCCTATGATCACCGCGTCATCGACGGGGCGCTCGCGGCCAAATTCACGACTTACCTGGCGCACGTGCTCGCCGAACCGCGCGGCCTGCTCGAGGCGGTGCCATAAATGAGCACGATTGATCTCGTGGTACCGGATATCGGCAACTTCGACGCGGTGCCGGTGGTGGACGTGCTCGTCAAGGTGGGCGACACCATTGAGGTTGAAACAGCGCTGATCACCCTGGAGACCGACAAGGCCACGATGGACGTGCCGTCGGCCGCTGCCGGCACACTCACGGAAGTGCTGGTGAAGAAGGGTGACAAGGTCGCCAAGGGCACGATCATCGGCCGGCTACAGGCTGCAGGCACCGCGGCGGCCGCTACAGCTCCTGCCACCAAGGAAGCCCCGGCTGCTGCTGCCGCTGCGGCAGCGCCCGCTGCACCTGCAGCCGCTCCTGCGCCGGCGCCCGCCGCCGCGGCGCCGGACGCCCCGGAGGAGAAAGCGGACCGCAGCGCGCAGGTGGTGGTGCTGGGTTCCGGCCCCGGCGGCTACACGGCTGCATTCCGTGCCGCGGATCTGGGATTGAAGGTCACGCTGATCGAGCGTTGGGATACCCTGGGCGGCGTCTGCCTGAATGTCGGCTGCATTCCCTCGAAGACGCTGCTGCATGCCGCGAAGGTCGTCGAGGAAGCCGCAGCGATGGCAGCCCACGGCGTGACGTTCGGCACGCCAACGTTCGATCTGGCCAAACTGCGTGGCTTCAAGAACTCGGTGGTCAAGAAGTTGACCGGCGGGCTTTCGATACTGGCCAAACAGCGCAAGGTCGAAGTGGTCGCGGGCACCGGGAAGTTCGTCAGCCCGCACGTGATCGAAGTCACGGGCGCGAAGGGTTCGCAGCGCATCCGCTTCGAGCACTGCATCATCGCTGCCGGTTCCGAAGCCGTGAAGCTGCCTGGCTGGCCCGAGGATCCGCGGATCATCGATTCGACGGGCGCCCTGGAACTGCCTGCCACGGGGGGCCGCATGCTCGTCATCGGCGGCGGCATCATTGGCCTGGAAATGGCCTGTGTCTACGACGCGTTGGGCACCAAGGTCAGCGTGGTGGAACTCACGCCGCAGCTGATGCCGGGATGCGATCCGGATCTGGTGAAACCCCTGGAGAAGCGGATCCGCGCCCGTTACGAGCAGATCCTGCTGGGCACCAAGGTGACCGGGGTCGAGGCCACCAAGGCCGGGATCCGCGTCACGTTTGCCGGCGACAAAGCACCGGAACCGCAGGTCTACGATTACGTGCTGGTGGCTGTCGGCCGCTCGCCCAACGGCAAGCTCATCGGCGCGGACAGCGCCGGGGTCAAGGTCAGCGACCGCGGCTTCATTCCCGTGGACAAACAGCTGCGCACCAACGTGCCGCATATCTTCGCCATCGGCGATATCGTCGGTCAGCCGATGCTGGCGCACAAGGCGACCCACGAAGCCAAGGTGGCCGCTGAAGTCATCGCCGGGCACAAGGCCGCCTTCGATGCGCGCGTCATTCCTTCGGTGGCCTACACCGACCCGGAAGTGGCCTGGGCGGGACTGACGGAAACCGACGCGAAGGCAAGGAATATTGCCTTTGAAAAGGCGGTCTTTCCCTGGGCGGCCAGTGGCCGCGCGCTGTCGCTGGGTCGCGATGACGGTTTCACGAAGCTGCTGTTTGATCCGGTCACGCACCGGGTGCTGGGCGGCGGCATCGTCGGTGCCAACGCCGGCGATCTCATCAGCGAAGTGGCCGTTGCCATCGAGATGGGCGCAGACGCCACCGACATCAGCCTGACCGTGCATCCGCATCCGACGCTGTCGGAGACCGTGGCGTTCGCCGCTGAGGCCTACGACGGTACGCTGACCGACCTCTACATTCCGAAGAAGAAGTAGCAGCTCAGCGTCGCGCCAGCGTCCGTGCCACCAGCGCTTCAACCTTGCGCAGGTAGTCCAGTTCATCCGGCGCGCGTCCCGCGCGCTGGGCTTCCCAGAGCGTTTCACCGAGCGGCGTGAGCAGCGCGTGTTCGGCCTCGTGGGCATCGCCATAGTGTTCGCACAGGCTGCGATGCAGGTCGGCAAAGCCTGCCGGCCGGTTGGTGCTCAGCTGCTCGCGGATGGCCAGGTGCATGCCCATGTGCAGGAATGGATTCTCGCGGCCACCCTCGGGCGTGAAATCGGCGCTCAGGACTTCCTGACCGGTCTCGAGCCAGGCGATGTACTCGGGGTGCTCGGCGATCACCGCTGCGACCTGTTTCTCCAGTGGCTGCAGCGGCTCCTGCGCCCGGAACTTGCGCCACGTCGCCAGGTACATCTGGCGCAACTGCTCGCGGCTCTGGTCAGCGAAGATTGGCATGGGTCTTGTCCGGATAGTCGCACAGGTCGCGGATGATGCAACCCGGGCATTTGGGCGTGCGGGCCACGCACACATAGCGGCCGTGCAGCAGCAGCCAGTGGTGGGCTTCCTTCGCGAACTGCGGCGGCGTGGTTCGGACCAGTACGGCTTCCACGGCGAGCGGTGTGCGACCGGGCGCAAGCCCGGTGCGGTTGGCGACACGGAAGATGTGGGTGTCCACGGCAATGGTCGACTCGCCGAAGGCAATATTGAGCACGACATTGGCGGTCTTGCGTCCGACCCCCGGCAGCGCCTCGAGGGATTCACGATTCGCAGGCACCGCACCGCCGTGCAGCTCCAGCAGTTGTCGGCACAGTCCCACGAGGTTCGCCGCCTTTGCGTTGTAGAGACCGACAGTTTTGAGGTACGGCTTGACGCCCTCAATCCCTAAGGCCAGCAGAGCCTGGGGCGTATTTGCCACGGGGAACAACCTGGCGGTTGCGTTGTTCACGCTCCGGTCGGTGGTGTGCGCCGAGAGCATCACTGCCACCAGCAGTTCGAAGGGGTTGCTGTACTTCAGTTCGGACAGCGGCTCGGGATTGGCGGCGCGCAGGCGTTCAAAGAGCGCCTTGCGCCGGGCCGCACTGAAACCCTTCACTCGCGGTCTCCGGGTTCGCGGTTTGGCGCCAGCCGCG
>Ga0302310_10001348_pt1 | contig 20873 bp, 17 predicted proteins | sample III_Palsa_N1_2_FD_200451 | JGI IMG/M metagenome (GOLD analysis project Ga0302310, IMG submission 200451) | Peat permafrost microbial communities from Stordalen Mire near Abisko, Sweden - III_Palsa_N1_2 | ecosystem: Environmental > Terrestrial > Soil > Palsa > Peat permafrost | place: Sweden...
TCACCCGCTTCAACCCGCTGCCGGTGCTCAACGACGGCTTCGCTTCCCTGCTCGGCGCCGGCGTCGCCGCCCTGGTGTTCGCCCTGCTGGTTCCGGCCGAAACGCGCCGCCTGCGCCTGCACCTGGTGCGCAGCCTGCGCCGGCGCGTGCTGCTGGCCTGCTTCGGCGGGATGTCGGGCCTGCGCCACCGCTTCGAGAACAGCACGCGCGACCTGCTCGGCCAGCTGCTGGCAGGGGCCGACCGCGCCGGCGGCGAGGACCGGCGCCTGCTCGCTCGCGCCCTGTCGGTGCTGGAAGCCGGTCACGCCATCATCGACCTGCGCGAAGCCGCCGCCCTCGGCACGCTGGCCGTGGGCAGCCGCGCCGCCCTGCACGCCTGCGTGCGCGCCCTGGCGCGCCTGTTCGAGAAGCCGACGCAGCAGCGGCGCGAGCAGGCGCTCGAAGGCGTGGCCCGCGCCACCGGCCGCATCGAAGCGGCGCTGGAAGCCGCCGACGTCGATGCCGCCGAGCGCGCCGCACTGAAGCGCGGCCGCGTCGCCCTGCACCTCTTGCGCACCCTGCTGCTCGATGACGAAACCTTCGCCACGCTGTCCGCGGTGGAGAATCCCGCGGCCGCCGCCGCTACCGCCTCCGGAGCCACTCATGCCGCGTGAAATCGACCTGCTCGGCTTCTACATGCCGACCCTGCTGCCGGTCTTCATCCTCGCCTTCGCCCTGCAGTGGCTGATCGACTCGCTGCTCGGCCGGCTCGGCTTCTACACCCATGTATGGCATCCCTCCCTGTTCCGCTTCAGCCTGTTCGTCTGCCTGTTCGGCGCGATGGGATTGGTCTTTTACCGCTGAGCCCGTTCCACTGAGACTCCCCATGAATCCGAAATCCCTGCTGCGCTTCCTCCTCACCGGCGTCATCTTCGCCGTCGCCATCGTGGTGGCGATCGCGCTGTGGCGGCACTACATGTATTCGCCCTGGACCCGCGACGGCCGCGTCCGGGCCGATGTGATCAGCGTGGCGCCCGACGTGTCCGGCATCGTGGTAGATGTGCCGGTGCACGAGAACGAGTTGGTGCGGCGCGGCGACGTGCTGTTCCACGTCGACGCCGAGCGCTATCGCATCGCCCTGGCCCAGGCCGAGGCCGCGGTGGCCGCGCGCAAGATCGACTATGAACTGAAGACTCGCGAAGCGAAGCGGCGCGCTTCCCTCTCCGGCGTGGTGGTATCGAGCGAAAGCCAGGACTCCTCCGCCTCCTCGGCCAGCGCCGCGGCGGCGCAGTACCAGGAAGCGCAGGCGGCGCGCGACACGGCGGCGCTGAACCTGCAGCGCACCGCGGTGCTGGCGCCGGTGGACGGCTACGTCACCAATCTCGACGTGTTTGCGGGCGACTACGCCAGCGCGGGACGCGCGGTGCTGGCGATGATCGACAGCCATTCGTTCCGCATCAACGGCTATTTCGAGGAAACCAAGCTGCCCTACATGCACGTGGGCGATGCGGTGAGCATCCACATGATGAGCGGCGGGCCCACCCTGCATGGCCACATCGAAAGCCTGGCGCGCGGCATCACCGACCGCGACAACCCCAGCGGGCCGCGCCTGCTGGCCGACGTCAACCCGACCTTCAACTGGGTGCGGCTGGCGCAGCGCGTGCCGGTGCGCATCGCCTTCGACCAGATCCCCGACGGCGTGGTGCTGGCTTCCGGCATGACCTGCACGGTGATCGTCCAACCGCACGGCAAGCAGGCTACCGCACCAGCCAATTCTCAGAACGACACTGGCACGGCGCCGAAGTCCCCATAGGAAAACGCCCGCGCGAGGCGGGCGTTTTCAGTCGCACTGCAAGCGCGATCAATGCGCGGTGGAGGTCGAAGTGGAGGTGGCGGTGCCGTTGTTGTTGCTGGAAGAGCCGACCACCACGCCGATCAAAGCGGCAATGCCGGCGGTGACGCCGGCCCCGACCAGCACGCTGCCGCCAGCCGCGGCCGATGCGGCGGTGGCGCCGCCGGCAGCCACGCCTCCCTCGACCACTACAGCGTCGGCATCGGTGGTAAGGAAGGCCGGCAAGGCTCCCAGCAGATACTGGCTGCCGTCGGCCAGGGTGATGACAGCCTGACCGGCGCTGAGCGTGACCGAGTTGCCGGTGAAGGAAGTAACGACGATCTGGCCCTGGTTGACCCCGCTCACCACGGCGCCCTGCAGGCTCTTGCCCGCCGGCACCGCCTGCGTCACCACCGGATCGCCCTGGCAGCTTTCCTCGCACATGGCGAGTTCATAATCGGTGCCGCGGATGCCCATGGTCGCCACCGGCGTGCTCATCAGGTAGTGGCTGTAATCGGCGTGCGCCACCAGGCCGCTGACCGCGCGCAAGCCGCCCTTGAGCAGGCGGAAGAAGGTGGAATCCGGCTCGGTCGCGGCGGTGGCGGCCTGCAGGGGCGCCAGCGCTTCGCGCGGCGCCGGGGCGGCAGCCGATGCCGCGCCGGCGCTGTACTTGTACTTCTCGATCTGGAACCTGCTATTCGGCCGCAGCAGCACCGAGCCCTGGTCGGTGAAGCGGATCATGGCGTAGCTGGCGGCGCCGGTTTCGACGATGTCGCCGCCGTAAACCGGGTCACCCTTGGCCAGGGCATGCGCTGGGGCGTTCGGGCCGCTGGCCTGTGCCTGCCCGTTGAGCAGGCCCACATTGCCGGCCAGGGCGCTTTGCGCCAGAGCCCCGCCCGGCGATAGCGCGGCCAGGGTGAATGCGGAAATAAACACAAAAAAACGTGCGAAACGCATGATTGTCCCCATTCCCATTAGTAATATGCAGCACTCCCTCCCGGGATCATCCCAGTATCGCCGATACCCCACAATAAACATTGTGTACTCATTCACAATAATTCTGCGGATCGCATATCCCCGGCGACCGCCACCGCCCATGCAAGGACCTGCCCCGTGAAAATCACCACCTGGAACGTGAATTCCCTCAAGGTGCGCCTGCCGCAGCTGCTGGACTGGCTGCGCGACAACCCCGTGGATGTGATCGGCATCCAGGAAACCAAGCAGACCAACGAGGCCTTCCCGGCCGCGGAGATCGAGGCGGCGGGCTGGCACTGCGCCCATAACGGGCAGAAGACCTACAACGGCGTGGCCCTGCTGGCGCGCCATCCGCTGAGCGAGGTCAGCCGCGACCTGCCCGGCTTTGCCGACGAGCAGAAACGGGTCATCGCCGCCACCGTGGCCGGGGTGCGGGTGGTCAACGTCTACGTGCCCAACGGCCAGGCGGTCGGTTCCGACAAATACGCCTACAAGCTGCGCTGGCTGGAAGCGCTGCACGGCTACCTGCGCGGCGAGCTGGCGGCGCATCCGCGCCTGGCGGTGACCGGCGACTACAACATCGCGCCGGCCGACGAAGACGTGCACGATCCGGCCGCCTGGGCCGGCCAGGTGCTGTGCAGCGAGCCGGAACGCAGCGCCTTCCGCGGCCTGCTGGAGCTGGGCCTGAAAGACAGTTTTCGCCTGTTCGAGCAGGCGCCGCAGAGCTTTTCCTGGTGGGACTACCGGCAGGCCGGGTTCCGCCGCAATCTGGGACTGCGCATCGATCACGTGCTGGCTTCGACCGCGCTGGCGCAAGCCTGCCTGGGCTGCGTGATCGATGTTGCACCGCGGCGGAATGACCGTCCATCGGACCATACGCCCGTTACGGCGGAGTTCGGCCCGGTAGTGTGATTTGCCTCACAGGCCGGTGCTTGCACCGGCCGCGCGGCCCCCTAATATGCGGGATATGCATCGCCGTTCTTCCCCCATGTCAGGCTCATCCCTCCCCTATCGTCGCAATCACTACGATGTGACCGACCGCGTCTGCATTTCCCATCCGGCCGAGGTGCGCGACGCCGTCGCCGCAATCTTCACGGCACGCTACCCGGGCATCGATCTGCAGCCGCTGGACCATGCTTTCACCACCTTCGGCGAGCTCTACGCCGGCTGGCTACCCGGCTATTTCGGCTGCGATACCTGGTATCACGACGCCCAGCACAGCCTGGATTGCGCCCTGGCCATGGCCAGGCTGCTGGATGGCCACGACCGCAGCGTTGACGCCGGCCGCCACCTGGGACCGCGCCGCGCCGTGCTCGGCGTGGTCATCGCCCTGTTCCATGACGCCGGATACATCCGTCATGCCGGCGATGCCGCCAGCAACGGCGCCGAGTTCACCCTGACCCACGTCCGGCGCAGCGCCGAGTTCCTGGCCCACTACCTGCCGCAGATCGGTTATACGGCGGAGGCCGCCCTGGCCAGCCGCGTGGTGCACTTCACCGGCTACGAGATCGCGCTGGACCGCATCGACGTATCGCATCGGCTCGACCGCATGCTGGGCTTCCTGCTCGGCACCGCCGACGTGCTGGCGCAGACCGCGGACCGCTGCTATCTCGAAAAATGCCGCGACTATCTGTACCGCGAGTTCGAATTCTGCGGCCTCGCCGGGGCGCGCAAGGAAGGCGGGCCGGCGCCGGTGTACCGCTCGGTGGCCGAGCTGCTGACGCGCACCCCCGAGTACAACCACAAGCTGTGGGAGGAGCGTCTCGACGGTTATTTCGGCGGCGCCCATCACTATCTCGAAGCGCATTTCGGCGGCCGCAACCCCTACCGCGAAAGCGTCGAGGCCAACCTGGCCCGCATCGGCACGATGATCGAGGACGGCTCCTTCGCCGGACTCAGGCTGCGGCCGCATGTGGTCGGCGCGCGCGAGCTGCGCGCCATCCTCACCCCGCAGCCTCAGCCGACCCGGCCAAGAAGCGGCACCGGCTCACAGCGCCCGCATCAGGCGCCCGCGCGCGCGAAAGCGGCGTAATAGCCGGCTAGAGCGTTTTCGGTTTAGATGCCGCCATGCCGTCCCCTCTCCCGCTGCGACCGCAGGGAGTCCCCGTGGGACGGGAGAGGGTGGCCCGTCAGGGCCGGGAGAGGGGCCGTTTGCACAGTTTCACGGCCCCTCTCCCCTACCCCTCTCCCGCAAGCGGGAGAGGGGACAGTCGTATGCACTTACACGAAAAATGCTCTACCAAGCCGGGCGCCAAGCGCCTTCAAGGCTTCTTCAGCACCACCCGCGCCGTGCCCACGCCACGCGGATCGGCCGCCGCGTCCAGCGTATTCTGCGCCGGCCGCCACAGCACTGCCTGCATATTGCCGTAAGGGTTGTTCAAGGCGTCCAGCTTGTAGCCCATCCGCGTCAGCGCCGCCTGCGCGTCGGCGTCGAACGCGCCCTTCTCGAACTGCACCTGATCGGGCAGGTACTGCATGTGATAGCGCGGCGCGGCGACGATGGTCTGCACGTCGGCGCCGCGGAAGAAATCGAGCATGCCCAGCAGCACCATGGTGAGAATGCGGCTGCCACCCGGCGTGCCGATCACCAGCACGCCCTTGGGGCCTTCGACGAAAGTCGGCGTCATGGTCGACAGCGGCCGCTTGCCCGGCGCGATGGCGTTGGCGGTCGAGCCGATCAGGCCGAAGGCGTTGGAATCGGTGGTGCTGGCGGCGAAGTCGTCCATCTCGTCGTTGATGAACAAGCCGGTCCCCGGCGCCAGGAAGGCCGAGCCGAAGATCAGGTTGACGGTGACGGTGGCGGCGACGCGGTTGCCCTCGCCGTCGATGATCGAGTAGTGGGTGGTGTCCACGCCCTCCTTGGCCGGCCGCTTCGGCTGTCCCGGCGGCGGCAGGTCGGCGCTGGGCGTGGCGTGGTCGGGCTGGATGGTGGCGGCCATCTCGCGGCCGTATGCGGGCGATAGCAGGTGCTTGAGCGGGATCTCGACGTAATCGGGATCGCCCAGGTAGGCGGCGCGGTCGCGGTAGGCGCGGCGCATCGCCTCGATCACCTGCTGCTGCGAATGCACGCCATTGGCGCCGGTCCAGTGCAGCGCCGAGAGCTGGTCCAGCATTTCGGCGATGCCGACGCCGCCGGCCGAGGGCGGCGGCACGGTGACGATGCGGTAATCCTGGAAACGGATGACGATGGGCTTGCGTTCCAGCGCCTTGTAGTTGGCCAGGTCCTGCAAGGTCCAGATGCCGCCGCCGGCGCGCACCCCGTTCACCAATTGCTGCGCCGTGGCACCGGTGTAGAAGCCGTCGCGGCCGTGATCGGCCAGGCGTTGCAGGGTATCGGCCAGATCGGGCTGGCGCAGGATGGCGCCTTCCGCCAGCGGCTTGCCGTCCGGGAGCAGCAGGGCCAGCGCCGCCGGCGACATGCGCTTGGACTCCATGACGATGCGCTCGGCAAAGCGCGAGTCCAGCGGGAAGCCTTCGCGGGCCAGGCGAATCGCCGGCGCCAGGTCGCGCGCCAGGCCCAGCTTGCCGTAGCGCGAGGCGATGTGGTCCAGCGCCGCCGGCGTGCCCGGAATACCGCCGGCGATGGGGCCGTTCTGCGACAGGTCGGCGATGGCATGCCCCTGCGCGTCCTGGTACATCGCGCGCGAAGCCGCCTGCGGCGCCATTTCGCGGCCGTCGACCATGGTCTCGAAACGGTCTCGCTCACGGTGCAGCAGCCAGAAGCCGCCGCCGCCGATGCCGGAGCTGTACGGCTCCACCACACCCAGCGCCGCGCTCACCGCCACCGCCGCGTCGAAGGCATTGCCGCCCTGCTGCAGGATCTCGATGCCGGCATCGGTGGCCAGGGGATGCGCGCTGGCCACGGCGTAGCCCGGCGGCTTGCTGCCGGCCTCGGCGGAACAGCTCAGGATCGCGATCAGGCCGATGGCCAGCATGCGGCCGGGCGTGGCGATACGGGATTTCAGCAGTGAGTCCATGCGATTCTTGTTCCTTGGCAAGGCCTGCCCCTATTCAACGTGCCAGGCACGCAAAACGGCAATGCGGGGTTCAGCGCGTCAGCGTGGTCAGGCGGCGGTATTTCTGCAGCAACTGCTCCTGCGTCTCCGGATGCTCCGGATCGAGCGGGATGCAGTCCACCGGGCACACCGCAACGCATTGCGGCTTGTCGAAATGGCCGACGCACTCGGTACAGAGCTTGGGATCGATCTGGTAGATCTCAATGCCCTGGAAGATCGCGTCATTCGGGCATTCGGGCTCGCAGACGTCGCAGTTGATGCACTCGTGGGTGATCTTCAGAGCCATTGGCGCATTTTGCCACTGATGGGAAATTGCGGTCGCCTGAGCAAGGACAGTGCCGGAACACACGCTGCGGAAAGGAACAGGTAAACCACGAAGATATTGATCCAGTTGTGCTGTGGGGAATTCGCGTACCCGATATAGAGCAAACCGAACATCCTGGCGCGAGCGATCAGCTCGGGCAGGGTTGTCGGGTGCATCCACATCCAGAACCGGACGGCTTCGATCGACAGGGCCGCAAGATAAAACAGGAAATACTTGTTTTTCAGCAGAGACGCAATGCGGCCGCGTTCCAGGTACAGCCCGATTGCCGAGAACGGGACGAAGTAGAACAACAGGATGTACGACGTCCTGATTTCCCACAGACTGCTGAACGCGGTGCAAACGCATAGGGTCAGCAGAAAGGCCCAGGGGAAAGAAGCCGTGAGAGTTCGCAGGAACGGATCCCGCTGTGCGGCCTCGTGCCGGCGCAGGCTGGCGTAGCCCAACGGCGCCAGGAGCCACAGCGGGCCGAAGGTCAGGAGCACGAAGCCCAGCGTCTCTGCCGGAAATTTCAGATTGAGCAGGATGCCGGCGGGAAGGGGGTCATACGTTCCCGGCCACGCGACCCGGTAAGCCACCAGTACCGCCACCGGCAGTGCGGCAGGCAGCAGCTTCCTGCGCCACGGCAGGGGATCGAAAAACAGGAAGATGAATGGCATCAGCAGCGTTGTTTCGCGGCAGAAAACGGCGAGAACGCTGAGCGCGCAGAACCAGGCGATACGCCGCTGCGCCAGCAGCAGCAGCGCACCGATCATCAGCGAGTATCCAAGCAGGTCGTTCGGCGCGCCGCGCACCGGGTATTTGACGAAAAACAGGATTGGCGGGCTGAACACGAACAGCGCCCAGGCCAGCCCGGTCAGCGAGCTTTGCATGCCGCGCGGCAGCCCGGGAGCAATCCGTTGCAGCAAAGTCCGGGTCAACAGGCCAAGCAGGAACAGGGTGCTGGCCATGAACAGCAACAGGAAGGTGACGAAGGAATCGTAGATGGCATGGTCTTCGTCGAGGCCCAGGGATATTCCCGCCCGGTACAGCGCCCAGATCGGCACACGGCCCAAGATCCGGTATTTGTAAGGTGTGCGCTGCTCCCACAGCCAATCTTCGATGCAGGTCTGCTGGTTGGTGTCGCGGCAACCCAATTCGTAGCGCAGCTCGACGATGTTGTCGATGCAGCTGGTCTTGACCACATCCTTCTGAAACAGCGTCAGCAGGCCGGCAACCGTCAAGGCGGCTGCGGCGAGCAGCAACAGGCTCTTGCATCGGGCGACGGCGGGGCTGGAGATGGCCACGTGGCTTCCGTTACGGACGTAGTGATCGAAGGGGAACAGCCGGGGTGCCGCCTACCGCGACATGGAGCACAAGCTATTCCCGCTCCTTGACCCAGTTCCGCGCATTCACGAACATCTGGAACCAGGGCGTCTTGTCCGCCCACTGCTGCGGCCACCAGGACCCGACAGTACCGGCAATGCTGCGCTCCGGATGCGGCATCAGGATGGTGACGCGCCCATCCTCGTTGCAGATGCCGGTGATGCCCTCCGCGGCGCCGTTCGGATTCTGCGGATAGCGCGCGGCGACCTGGCCATGGTTGTCGATAAAGCGCAGCGCCAGCTGCTTCGCCGCGCGCAGCGCGCCGAGGTCGGCGGCGGCGGAAAACTCGGGGCGGCCCTCGCCGTGGGCCACGGCCACCGGCATCCTCGACCCGGCCATGCCGGCAAAGAACAGCGAGCGGCTCTCGGTGACCTCGACCATGGTCCAGCGCGCCTCGAACTGCTCCGGCCGGTTGCGCCGGAACACCGGCCAGTGCGCCGCGCCCGGCACGATGTCCTTCAGCGCGGCGAACATCTGGCAGCCGTTGCACACGCCCAGGGCGAAACGGTCCGGCCGCGCCAGGAAAGTCTGGAACTGCTCGCGCGCCCGCGCGTTGAACAGGATCGACTTGGCCCAGCCCTGGCCGGCGCCGAGCACGTCGCCATAGGAGAAGCCGCCGCAGGCGACCAGGCCGGCGAAGCTGTCCAGCGTGACGCGGCCTTCGAGGATGTCGCTCATGTGCACGTCGACGCTGTCGAAGCCGGCGGCATGGAAGGCATAGGCCATTTCGATATGGCCGTTGACGCCCTGCTCGCGCAGGATGGCGACACGCGGACGCCGGCCGGAGATCAGGTTCAGCGCGGCGACGGGCTGGAAGCCGAGCTGCACGCTCAGGCCCGGATCGGCGGCGGCGCCGACGCTTTCGAATTCCTCGCGGGCGCAGTCCGGATCGTCGCGCAGCGCGGCCATGCGGTAGCTGGTCTCGGCCCAGATCTTGTGCAGGGCTTCGCGCGATTCCGCATACAGCTCGCGGCCGCCGTGGCGGATCACTACACGGTCGTCGCCGGACGGCGCGCCAAGCTCGGCGACGCTGAGGCCGCCGCCGGCGAGCTGCACGCGCACCAGCTCGGCATCGGCGGCGCGCACTTGCAGCAGCATGCCCAGCTCCTCGCTGAACAGGGCGGCGTGCGGATCGGCGCCGAGGCCATCGAGCGCGATATCGATGCCGCAGTGGCCGGCGAAAGCCATTTCGCACAGGGCGGCGAAGAGGCCGCCGTCGCTGCGGTCGTGATAGGCCAGCAGCTTGCCGGCGGCATTGAGACGCTGCACCTGGATGAAGGCGTGCTTGAGCTGCTGCGCGTCGTCGAGGTCCGGCGCGCGGTCGCCCACGGCGCCGTAGACCTGCGCCAGCGCCGAGCCGCCAAGGCGGTTCTTGCCGTTGCCCAGGTCGATCAGCAGCAGGCGGGTGCCGCCGCGATCGGTGCGCAGCTGCGGCGTCAGCGAGGCGCGCACATCGGCCACCGGGGCGAAGGCCGAAACGATCAGGGTCAGCGGCGCGGTCTGGGTGCGCGACTCGCCGTCCTGCTGCCACACCGAGCGCATCGACAGCGAATCCTTGCCCACCGGAATGGCCAGGCCCAGCTGCGGGCACAACTGCTCGCCCACCGCGCGCACCGTGTCGTACAGGCGCGCGTCCTCGTCGCCGTAGCCGGCGGCGGCCATCCAGTTGGCGGACAGGCGCACGTCGCTGAGCTTGCCGATGCGCGCGGCGGCGATATTGGTCACCGCCTCGCCCACCGCCATGCGGCCGGAAGCGGGAGCATCGAGCAGGGCCAGCAGCGGCCGCTCGCCCATCGCCATGGCTTCGCCGGTGACGGCCTCGAAACCGGTGGCGGTGACGGCGCAGTCGGCTACCGGCACCTGCCAGGGGCCGACCATCTGGTCGCGCACGGTGAGGCCGCCGACGGTGCGGTCGCCGATGCTGATGAGGAAGGTCTTGGCGGCGACGGCGGGCAGGCGCAGCACGCGCTGCGCCGCCTCGGCCAGATCGATGCCGCGATGGTCGAAGGCTTCGAAGCGGGCCGGCGCGCGCTTGCTCTCGCGCTGCAGGCGCGGCGACTTGCCCAGCAGCACCTGCATCGGCATATCCACCGGCGCGGTCTTGCCGGCCTCGTCGACCAGCAGGCGCTGCTCGGTCCTGGCCTCCTGCGCCTCGTTGCACCAGATCTCCATCGGCGACAGCGAGGGATCGGCGCAGTGGATGTCGCGCAGGTGGATGGTGCCGCCGCGGTCGTCGGCGTGAATCAGTTCCGGCAAGGCATTGGAGATGCCGCCGGCGCCGACGTCGTGGATCGACAGGATCGGATTGGCTGCACCCAGGGCCCAGCAGGCATCGACCACTTCCTGGCAGCGACGCTCCAGCTCCGGGTTGGCGCGCTGCACCGAGGCGAAGTCCAGATCGGCGGAGCTGCTGCCGGTGGCCATGCTCGACGCCGCGCCGCCGCCCAGGCCGATCAGCATGGCGGGGCCGCCGAGCACGATCAGCTTGGCGCCGACCGGTACTTCCAGCTTCTGCACATGACCGTCGCGGATGTTGCCGTAGCCGCCGGCGATCATCACCGGCTTGTGGTAGCCGCGCAGGCTGCCGTCCGGCAGGCAGGCCTCGTAGGTGCGGAAATAGCCGTTGAGATTGGGACGGCCGAATTCGTTGTTGTAGGCGGCGGCGCCGATCGGACCGTCGAGCATGATGCTCAGGGCCGAGGCCATGTTGGCCGGCTTGCCCAGGTCCTGCTCCCAGGGCTGCTCGAAGCCGGGGATGCGCAGGTTGGAAACGGTGAAGCCGCACAGCCCGGCCTTGGGCCGCGCACCGCGGCCGGTGGCCGCCTCGTCGCGGATCTCGCCGCCGGCGCCGGTGGCGGCGCCCGGATGCGGCGAAATGCCGGTGGGATGATTGTGCGTCTCCACCTTCATCAGGATGTGCACCGGTTCGCTGTGCATGGCGTAGCGATGCTCGGCGTCGGGGAACAGGCGCGCCGCCGTATTGCCCGCGATCACCGCGGCATTGTCCTTGTAGGCCGACAGCACGCCCTCCGGCGTCGCCGCATGCGTGAGCTTGATCATCTCGAACAGGGTGCGCGCCTGCGCCTCGCCGTCGATGGTGAAGTCGCCGTTGAAAATCTTGTGGCGGCAGTGCTCGGAATTGATCTGGGCGAACATCATCAGCTCGGCGTCGGTCGGGTTGCGCCCGGCCTGGCCGAAGTATTCCACCAGGTAATCGATCTCCTGCGCCGACAGGGCCAGGCCCCAATCGCGGTTGGCGGCTTCCAGCGCGGCCTTGCCGCCGGACGACAGATCCACCGTGCGCAGCGGGCGCGCCGGCTGATGGGCGAACACGCCGGACAGGTCGTCGGCGCACTGCATCACGCTTTCCGTCATCGGATCGTGCAGCTCCGCCCACAGCGCCTGCGGCAGGCCCTGCACCCCGGAGAACAGATAGGCGCGGCCGCGCTCGATGCGCTGCACCCCGGCCAGGCCACAGACCCTGGCGATGTCGGTGGCCTTGCTCGACCACGGCGACAGCGTGCCCAGGCGCGGCACCACGTAGACGGCGTGGTCCGCCGCCGGCAGCGGCCGCGCTTCAGCGTCGAGCAGCCGGGCCAGCGCGGCGCTGTCGGCCTGCGCCCCTTCCACCAGGAAGAAATCCAGCACCCGCACCGCGGACAGCCCCGGCGCCTGCGGCGCCAGCTGCTGCAGCAGCCGCTCGATGCGGAACTTGGACAGGTTTTCGCCGCCGACAAACAGGTAGGTGCTCATGGGTTCGCTATCGCAGTTCACGCCAGGCCAGGCCATCCCGTTGGTGCGCGCAGACCATCCAGTCCGGTTCGCACTGCAGGGCTCCGGCGGCGGCACGCAGGGCGTGCTCCGGCGTGTTGTTGGTTTCGGAAATATGGGTCAGCACCAGATGCTTCAGGCGGCTGCGGTCGAGCGAGCCAAGCAGCTCCGCCGCCTGCGCGTTGCTCAGATGGCCGCGGTCGCCCAGCACGCGGCGCTTCAGCGGCGCCGGATACGGCCCCTGCCTCAGCATCTCGACGTCGTGGTTGAATTCCAGCAGCAGCGCATCACAGCCGGACAGCGCCCGCCGCATATGGTTGGTGACCGAGCCGGCATCGGTCAGCACGCCGACGCGGAACACGCCGTCGCTGAACACGTGCTGGCAGGGCTCGCGCGCATCGTGCGGCACCGGATAGGGCCGGATCTGCAGCTCGCCGATCTCGAACGGATCGTGCGGATTCATGCGCTTGACCAGCTGCCGCGGCGGATCCTTCCAGCCGGCCAGGGAGCCGGCGGTCAGCCATACCGGCAACTGGTAGCGCAGGGCCAGCGGCCCAACGCCGCTGATGTGATCGGCATGCTCATGGGTCACCACGATGGCGGCGAGGTCCGCGGGGCTCAGCCCGAGACGCTCCAGCCGCTGCTCGGCCTCGCGCAAACCCAGGCCGCAGTCGAGCAGGATGGTGGTATTGCCGGCCGCGATCAACGCCGCATTGCCCTTGCTGCCGCTGCCGAGGTAGGCGAAGCGCATCATTGCGGGGCAGCCATGTGAAAGAGCGGTACACGCGGCTCGGGTTTCCCGGCGGGCCGGGCCACGAGCGGCCTTGGAAACTTACTTCTTATGCTCGCCTCCACCGCCGGTGAACACCGGGAACGGCATCACCCTGGCCGACTCACCATTGACCGCGTGGATTCGTGCCTGGCCCTGCTTGCTCACCTCGTCGATGCGCACAATGGCCTGCACCGGCACATAGGTCCGCTCGACGTTGGCGAATTCGGTTTTCAGCTTTTCCTCGGAAGGATCGACCAGCAGGGTGGTCTTCTCGCCGAATACCAGCTGCTCGATCTCGACGAAGCCCAGCATGCCGCCATGGCTGACCTTGCGGGCATAGACCTCGTAGACCTGGCCCTGATTGAGGAAGGTCACACGGTAAAGACGCTGGGTGCTGCTCATACGGGTAGCCAAGGGCGGGGCGCGCGTATTTTAGCGGAGTTGCCGCTTTTGGGTGCGGTCTGGCGTTAAAAGAGCACCAATTGGGCGGTTTTGGCGGCTGAAGCCACGCGCGCCGGCCCCCGGACCGAGCAGGACCGGACCGGGCCGGCTTTCTTGCGAGCGCCACCGCGGGGCATTCAGGCATCCGCGACAGCGGCGGCGATCAGCTGGCGCCGCCTGCGGGCATATTTTCTCCTCAGCAGGGGATTGGCGATGCCGAGCAGCGCATAGCAGTATCCGCTGAACGGGGAATAATCGAGCGGGACGATAGCGACGATCAGCAAGGCGGACACGCCAATCAGCAGGCTGAGCCGGCAGCGGTCCATGGAGTACCGGGTATCCAGCAGTTCCACTGGGTTCAGGCCGAGCCGGTCCGCCAGCCGCAGGGCATGTGCGTAGAGGCCGTGAAGACAGGCTTCGATCAGGATGAAGCCGAGGTTGTAGGCGATAAACAACTGCCGCAATTGTTCCAGCGAGTCGATGCGGGTCAGATCCGGCAACCAGCCCTGGGACATGTAGGAAAACCAGACACCAAAAATGATCTTGAGCGGCAGCACGAAGATCAGCATGGTGAAGATCAGGCAGGCGGTCAGTACCGTCGACAGGGCGTCCTCGAGGCCGTAGCGCCGGCTCCAGGTGACGTGCGAATACCAGAACAACAGCATCAGGGCGAAGCTGGCGGCAAAGGCCGGCGCCTGCTTGAAAGCGGCCATCAGATCCTGGTAGCTGTGCGGCACTTCGTTGGCGGCCACCACCAGGAAGGTCAGGGCCAGGGCGAAGGCGCCGTCGGTCAGCGATTCAAGCCGGGTGACCTCGCCGCCGCGCAGGCGGAAGCCGTCGCGTACGCGCAGGCGCGCCAGCGCTTCAGCAGTCCACATGGCGGCACAGGGATGCAGGGAAGGAGGTTCGCCCGGCGGAAATACGGCAGGTCGGGAAGGTCCGGCGCAGGATCTTGAACGGATTCATCGGCAGCGCCCAGCTGAGCATCGCGCGATTGCGATGCCCCACAGTGTGCCAGAGTCGTGAGCCGTGCGATCAGCCCGGAGTGGGTGTGCCGGGCTGGCCGGCCCGTCGTGATCGCGGCTTCAGATCGCGCCGCTCAGCGAATGATCGGCCCGGGGACGCTGCCCCTGCGGCACTTCGCCGCTGATCATGAAGCTGACCGTCTCGGCGATGTTGGTGGCGTGATCGCCGATGCGCTCGACGTACTTGGCGCAGAACAGCAGATGGGTGGAGAAAGTGATGTTGCGGGGGTTTTCCATCATGTAGGTGAGCAGCTCGCGGAACAGCGAGGTGTACAGCGCGTCGATTTCCTGATCGCGCCGCCACACCGCCATCGCCTCGGCCGCGTCGCGCCGGACATAGCTATCGAGCACATCGCGGATCTGGATCAGGGCCAGCTCGGCCATCTGCTCGACGCGCCGGATCAGCAGATGCGGGTCGGCTTCGCCGGCCAGCGCGGTGAAGCGTCGGGAGATGTTCTTGGCGAAGTCGCCGACGCGTTCCAGATCGATGGAAATGCGCAGGGCGGCGACGATTTCGCGCAGGTCGCCGGCCAGCGGCGCGCGCTTGGCGATCAGCTGCACCGCCAGCTCCTCGATGCGGCGCTCCAGCGCGTCGATGGCCTCGTCGGCCGCGATCACGCTGTCGGCCAGGGCGGCATCGCGCCGGACCAGCGCCTCGATGGCGCCGCGCACCTGCCGCTCGGCCAGGCCGCCCATCTCGGTGACGAGCTGGGTCAGGTCGTGCAGTTCCTGGTCAAAGGCCTTGAGGGTATGCTCGGTCATGTCGTCGAACCCCGATCCTGATGTTTGCGGCGCCCCGGCACCGGCGGGTCGAGACCTCCCGGCAAACGGACAGCAAGAGCCGGCGGCGCTGCCGCCGGGCGGAAAGCCTCAGCCGAAACGACCGGTGATGTAATCCTCGGTCTTCGACTTGGTCGGCTTGGTGAAGACCTGACGCGTCTCGCCGAACTCCACCAGCTCGCCCAGGTACATGAACGCCGTGTAGTCGGCGACGCGCGCCGCCTGTTGCATGTTGTGGGTGACGATGACGATGGTGTAGTCGTTCTTCAGCTGGTAGATCAGCTCTTCCACCTTGGCGGTGGCGATCGGATCCAGCGCCGAGGTGGGCTCGTCGAGCAGCACCACTTCCGGCCGCACGGCGATGGTGCGGGCGATGCACAGGCGCTGTTGCTGGCCGCCCGACAGGCCCAGGCCGCTCTGGCCGAGCTTGGCCTTGACCTCGTCCCACAACGCGGCGCGCTTCAGCGCGGATTCGACGCGGTCGTCCATCTCCGACTTGGGCAGGCGCTCGTACAAGCGGATGCCGAAGGCGATGTTGTCGTAAATCGACATCGGGAACGGCGTCGGCTTCTGGAACACCATGCCGATGCGCGCGCGCAGCAGGTTCAGATCCTGCTTGGGGTCGAGCACGTTGCTGCCGTCGAACTGGATATCCCCTTCCGCGCGCTGCTTCGGGTACAGGTCGTACATGCGGTTGAAGATGCGCAGCAGGGTCGACTTGCCGCAGCCGGACGGGCCGATCAGGGCGGTGACCTTGCGCTCGTAGATCGGCAGCGAGATGTTCTTCAGCGCCTTGTGCTCGCCGTAGTAGAAGGAAACGTCGCGCACCGAGACCTTTTCGGTGAGGGCCTGCTTGCCGCCGTCGGGCTCGCGCTGGCCCAGATGCGGTTTCTGCATCGAGATGCCGGCGCTGGAAGGGCTGGGCTCGTTCATGATTCTTTGGATCTCGGGGTCGACAGCGTGCGGGCGCCGATATTGAGCGTCAGCACGGTAAGCGTGATCAACAGGGCCGCCGTCCACGCCAGCTGGCGCCAGTCGGCATAGGCACTGTTGGCGAAATTGAAAATGACTACCGGCAGGCTGGCCATCGGCGCGTTCATGTCGGTGCTCATGAACTGGTTGCCGGACGCCGTGAACAGCAGCGGCGCGGTCTCGCCGGTGATGCGTGCCACCGCCAGCAGCACGCCGGTGAGCATGCCGGCGCGCGCGGCGCGGTAGGCCACTTTCATGATCACGATCCAGCGCGGCGATCCCAGCGCGGAGGAAGCCTCGCGCAGGCTGTCCGGCACCAGCAGCAGCATGTTCTCGGTGGTGCGTACCACCACCGGCACCACCAGCATCGCCAGGGCGACGCTGCCGGCCCAGGCCGATGCGTGATGCATGCGCGTGACCATGACGTCGTAGACGAACAGGCCGATCAGGATCGAGGGCGCCGACAACAGGATGTCGTTGATGAAGCGCACCGCGAAGGTCAGCTTGGTGGCGCGACCGAACTCCGCCATGTAGGTGCCGGCAAGGATGCCGATCGGGGTGCCGATGAGGGTGCCGAGCACCGTCATGATCACGCTGCCGACGATGGCGTTGAGCAAGCCGCCATTTTCACCGGCGGCGGGAGTGCTCTGCGTGAACAGTGTCAGGGAGAGGCCGGCGAAGCCCTTGACGAACAGGGTCGACAGGATCAGGGCCAGGATGATGATGCCGGAGATCGCGGCCGCCCAGGCCAGCGCCATGATGACCTGGTTGGTGACGCGGCGGCGCGTATAGATCGGGTTTGCCATGGCCGTCAGCGTCCCTTCATTTCCGCGCGCAGCAACAGCAGGCGGGCGGCGGCCAGCACCAGGAAGGTGATGACGAACAGGATCAGGCCGAGCTCGATCAGGGCCGAGGTGTACAGGTCGCCCTCGGCCTCGGCGAACTCGTTGGCGATGGTCGCGGAAATGGTGGTGCCCGGCGCCAGGATCGAACTGGCGATCTTGTGGGCATTGCCGATGACGAAGGTCACCGCCATGGTCTCACCCAGGGCGCGGCCCAGCCCCAGCATGACGCCGCCGATGACCCCGACCCGGGTGTAGGGCAGCATCACGTGGCGCACCACTTCCCAGGTGGTGCAGCCCAGGCCGTAGGCGGATTCCTTCAGCACCGCCGGCACGGTTTCGAACACGTCGCGGGTCACCGAGGTGATGTAGGGCAGCACCATCACGCTGAGGATGATGCCGGCGGTGAAGGTGCCGATGCCGTAGGGCGGCCCGGCAAACAGGGAGGACAATCCCGGCACCCCGGCGAACAGGGAGATGACCAGGGGCTGCACGTGCTTCTGCAGGAACGGCGCCAGCACGAACAGGCCCCAGATGCCGTAGATGATGCTGGGAACGCCGGCGAGCAGCTCGATCGCGGTGCTGATCGGGCGCTTCAGCCAGCGCGGACACAATTCAGTGATGAAGATGGCGATGCCCAGGCTGACCGGAATGCCGATCAGCATGGCGAGAACCGAAGTGACCACCGTGCCATAGATGGCCGGAAGCGCACCGAATTTCTCGGTGACAGGGTTCCAGGTCTCGCTGGTCAGGAAGCCGAAACCGAAAGCCTTGAACGAGGGGACGGAACCGTGGATCAGGGCCGCGATGACCGCGCCCAGCAGCAGCAGCACCAGCACGCTGGCGGCGCGCGTCGCGCCGCGGAACACCGCATCCCACAGATTGTGCCGGCGCAATGCGGCTGGAGGTATGGCCGCGGCCGGTGAGTAAGTAGCCACTTGCGCGTTGGAGTTCACGAAATAAACCTGAGTGTGACACTAACAGGAGGGGCCGGCATAGACCGGCCCCTCCGCCGGGTCCTTGGCTTGGTCCGGGCTTACTTCCAGAGCGGGGCGCCGGCCGCGTCCTTGATGTTGGCCTTCCAGGAAGCTTCGACCTGTTCGACCACCTTGGCGGGCAGCGGCACGTAATCCAGCTCGTCCGCGGCCTTCTGGCCGTTCTTGAAGGCCCAGTCGTAGAACTTGAGCACTTCGCCCACCACGGCCGCATCGTCCGGCTTCTTGTACACCAGGATGAAGCTGGCGCCGGTGATCGGCCAGCTTTCCGCACCCGGCTGGTTGGTCAGGATCAGGTAGAACGCCGGGGCATTGACCCAGTCGGCATTGGCGGCGGCGGCGGCGAAGGTTTCGCTCTTCGGCTCCACCGTCTTGCCGTCGTGGTTGATCATCTTGGTGTAGGTCATCTTGTTCTGCTTGGCGTAGGCGTACTCGACGTAGCCGATGGCGCCATCGGTCTGCGAAGCGATGCCGGACACGCCTTCATTGCCCTTGGCGCCGATGCCGGCGGGCCATTCCACCGCGGTGGCGGCGCCGACCTTGTCCTTCCACTCGGCGCTGTTCTGCGACAGGTAGTTGGTGAACAGGAAGCTGGTGCCGGAACCATCGGAGCGATGCACCACGGCCACCAGGGTCGAGGGCAGCTTGGCCTTCGGGTTGAGCTTCTGGATCGCCGGGTCGTTCCAGGACTTGATCTTGCCCAGGAAGATATCGGCCAGGGTGGCGCCGTCGAGGGTCAGCTCGCCCGGGGCGATGCCGCTGAGGTTGATCACCGGCACCACGCCGCCGACGATGGCCGGGAACTGGGTCAGGCCCGCGTCATCGAGTTCCTTGGCTTCGAGCGGCTTGTCCGAGGCGCCGAAGCTCACGGTCTTGGCCTTGATCTGCTTGATGCCGCCGCCGGAACCGATCGACTGATAGTTGAGGCCGGTGCCGGTCTTGTCCTTATAGGTGGCAGCCCACTTGGAGTAAATCGGGTACGGGAAGGTAGCGCCGGCGCCGGAAATATCGGCGGCCAGTGCAGCCGGGACGGTGAGGGCCGCAACGGCACCCAGCACCAGGCTGCGCACAATGGTTTTTTTCATGAGGCTCACGTAAATCTCCTGTGTAGATCCAGGGGTTTGAACATCGGGAAGGGAGCGAGTGGGCGTTAGTCTCCCAGACTTAAAGCTTACGGACGCCAAATGACAGTTTTGTTGCAGTCCCGGCGCAGTTGCGTGGCACGGATACTTCCGTCAAATCCTCTGTTTTTTCTGGATTTGTAGCCGCCAGACTAGCTTTGAGCGGCATCTCCGGCAAATCGACGCACCAAAGCAGTGCGCCCCGGCCGCCCCGATCGGATCGGGATGGGCGGGGCGCATGAACCTGCAGCCCTGGAGCGTGCGGGGCTTATTCGAAGACGAAGCTGTCCAGCGGCATCTTCATCATCGACTTGGCCGGCTTGATCATCGACGTGGCGTGGCCGTCGGCGCGCGGCAGCAGGTGGTCGAAGTAGAAGCGGGCCGTGTACAGCTTGGCCTTGTAGAACTCCTTCTTCTCCGCCCCGCCCTCCGCCAGCTTCTTGCTGGCCACGGCTGCCTGCAAGGCCCAGAAGTAGGCCATGGTGACGTAACCCGAGTACATCAGGAAGTGATAGCTGGCGGTGCCGACGACGTCGCGGTCCTTGCGCGCGCCGAGCATGATGCGGGTGGTCAGCACGTTCCACTCCGCCGCCAGCCGCCCCAGCTTGATGGCATAGGCGCGGATCTTGGAGTCGCCCACATGTTCTAGCGCGAACTTAGCGATGTGGCCGGTGAACTCGCGCACCGCCTTGCCGCGGGTCATCACCAGCACCTTGCGGCCGAGCAGGTCCAGCGACTGGATGCCGGTGGTGCCCTCATACAGGGTGGAGATGCGCGCATCGCGCGCGATCTGCTCCATGCCGTGTTCCTTGATGTAGCCGTGGCCGCCGAATACCTGCATGCCCAGGTTGGCCGCTTCCAGGCCCATTTCGGTGAGGAAGCCCTTGAGGATGGGGGTGAAGAAGCCGAGCTTGTCGTCCCAGTACTTGTATTTCTTGTCGTCGCCCTCGGCGATGCCGTTGACCATGTGGTCGGAATACTGCGCCGAGAAATAGATCATGGCGCGGCCGCCCTCGGCGATGCATTTCTGCGTCAGCAGCATGCGGCGCACGTCGGCGTGGTAGATCAGGGCGTCGGCGACCTTGTCCGGCTCCTTCTTGCCGGACAGGGCGCGCATCGAGCGGCGATCCTTGGCGTAGGCCAGGGCGCCCTGGTAGGACAGCTCGGCGTGGGCGATGCCCTGTACGGCGGTGCCGACGCGGGCGGTGTTCATGAAGGTGAACATCGCCTCCAGGCCCTTGTTCGGCTCGGCGATCATGTAGCCGACCGAATCCTCGAAGTTGATCACCGCCGTGGCGGAGGCCTTGATGCCCATCTTGTGCTCGATGGCGCTGCACACCACGCGATTGCGCTCGCCCAGGCTGCCGTCGGCCTTGACCTGCACCTTGGGCACGATGAACAGCGAGATGCCCTTGGTGCCGGGGGGCGCGTCCGGCAGGCGCGCCAGCACGATGTGGATGATGTTGTCGGTGAAGTCGTGCTCGCCGGCGGAGATGAAGATCTTGGTGCCGGTGATCTTATAGCTGCCGTCGGCTTGCGGCTCGGCTTTGCTCTTGACCTGGCCCAGGTCGGTGCCGCACTGCGGCTCGGTCAGGCACATGGTGCCGGTCCAGCGGCCCTCGGTCAGCGGCGGCATGTACAGGTTTTTCAGCTCGGGCGAGGCGTG
>Ga0302310_10001359_pt1 | contig 20795 bp, 21 predicted proteins | sample III_Palsa_N1_2_FD_200451 | JGI IMG/M metagenome (GOLD analysis project Ga0302310, IMG submission 200451) | Peat permafrost microbial communities from Stordalen Mire near Abisko, Sweden - III_Palsa_N1_2 | ecosystem: Environmental > Terrestrial > Soil > Palsa > Peat permafrost | place: Sweden...
AGGAGGTCTTCAGTGCGGTCGGTGCGGAGGGATTGGATTTGTTCGAGGGTGCGGATGGGTTGGTGGACTACGGGACCTTCGCCGTTGATGAACTCGAAGTCGAGGCCCATGGGGGTGAAGGGGAGCAGGAGATCGGCGAAGATGATGGCGGCGTCTACGCCGAGGCGTTCGGCGGCGGTGATGGTGACCTCGGCGGCGATGTCGGGGGTGCGGCAGATTTCTAGCAGGGAGTGGTGCTTGCGAACCGCCATGTACTCGGGCATGTAGCGGCCGGCCTGGCGGAGGAACCAGACGGGGGTGCGGTCGGTGGGCAGGCGGAGGCAGGCGCGGACGAAGCGGCTGGTGGCGGTGGGCGGGGATTGTGACAAAGCGGTGGGGGCCTCGGATTTAAGGGTAGCACTGGGATTCTTATTACGATCCTGCTGCCTGCACAGCCGGTGACTATAAACTGTATTCATGGCTGACTTCGTGTATGAGGGCGGTTACGAGTTTTTCAAACTTGCTTCAAGAAGAGATACCGACACGTTATGACGAATTACCTGACCCTGCCCGTAGGCGCGAAGTCGCCTGAACTGGTGAACGCCGTTATCGAGATTCCCCTGGAGGGCATCAGCAAGTACGAGTACGACAAGGAGCTGCATGTGTTCCGGCTGGACCGGAACCTGTTTTCGCCGGTGCACTATCCGGGGGATTATGGGTTTATTCCGAGCACGCTGGGGGATGATGGCGACCCGCTGGATGTGCTGGTGCTGGTGGATACGCCGAGCTTTCCGGGATGCCTGCAGGAGGTGCGGCCGATCGGGGTGCTGGAGATGATCGACCAGGGGCAGGGGGATGAGAAGATACTGGCCGTGGGTGAGGGCAATCCCCGCTATAACGATGTGAATAACTACTCGGAGATCTATCCGCATATTTTGCGGGAGATCACGCACTTCTTCGCGATCTATAAGGACCTTGAAGGCAAGCGCGTCGAGGTGCGGGGTTGGCGGGATGCTCCGTATGCGAAGAAGGTGATCGAGGAGGCGCAGCAGCGGTATATCGACAACAAGACGACGCCGGTGATCCACGCGCCGAAGACGTAAGAGCAGAGAGTAGATCAGTAGAGAGTAGAGCAGTAGAGTGAGGGCTCGCCGGTGGTAGTCGGCGGGTCTTTTGCTTTGTGGTGAGGGTTAGCCTTCTACGGGGACAGGGGTGGGGCCGGTGCGGCGGCGGAAGAACTCGGTGATGGCGTAGACGAGGGCTCCGGCGACGCCGACGAGAGCGGCGAAGAGCAGCGCGGGGAGGCCGAGGACGCGCTCGTCGCGGGCCGTACCCATGGCATAGAAGATGAGCAGGGCGGGGAAGACGCCGACGGCGATGACGCCGGGGATGCCTCCTGGGACGCGGAAGGGGCGGGGGAGGCTGGGCTCGCGGCGGCGGAGGACGACGAGGGCGACGAACTCCAGCAGGAGCGAGGAGCCGTAGAGGACGAGGTCGATGGAGATGAGGCGCTCGAAGGAGAGTTTGACGGCCAGCGCCCAGATGACGGCACAGAAGAGAATGCTGACCCAGGGCGCGTTCCACCGGTTGCGGCGGGTAAACATGCTGGGGAGCATGTGGTCCTCGGCCATGGCGTAGGGTACGCGGGTGTAGCTCATCATGAGCGGGTTGAACATGCCGGCGCCGCTGATCATGCCGCCGAGGACGATGGCGAAGACGATGGCCGGGCCTACGATGGTGCGGCCTGCATCGGCCCATGTACCGGTGCCCCCGTTGGCGCCGGAGTCGAACTGGCCGGCGGCGAGTCCGGCGAGGCCGACGGCGATTACGGGAAGCATGTAGGTGAGGGCCACGAGGATGGCTGAGGTGAACATGGCGCGGGGATAGTTGCGCTGCGGGTCCTCGACCTCCTGGGCGACGGTGCTGGCGTTGTCCCAGCCCATGTAGTTCCAGAGGCAGACGGAGATGGCGGTGGCGATGTCCGGCGTGGCGATGGATTGGTGAAGCGCGCCGATGCCATGGCCGTGCCACTTCCACAGTGCGACGGCGACCAGGATGACGAAGGGCGAGAGCAGGACGCAGAACATTGCGATGGAGCCCTGGCCCACGGACTTTGCGCCTTTGAGATTCCAGAGGGCACAACCGGCGATGACGGCGAGGGCCCAGAGGGTGCCGCGATAACCAGCGGTCCAGGTGGGGGCTATGCGGGAGAGGTAGTCGACGAAGATGACGGGGTAGATGGCCATGTCGAAGACGCTGGCGGCGAGGGAGAGCCAGGCCTCCTGAAAGCCCCAGAAGCGACCGAGGGCGCGGCGGACCCAGACGTAGAAGCCGCCTTCGGCGGGGATGGCGCTGGCGAGTTCGCCGACCATGAGCGAGGTGGGGAAGCTCCATATCAAAGGAAGGATGGCGAGCATGAGGAGGCCGCGGCCGTAGCCGGCTTTGCCGACGATGTCCTCGAGGCCATAGGGGCCGCCGGAGACCATGAAGTAGGTGGCGGCGATGAGCGGTAAGAGGCGAAGCTTGTTCTTGCGCGCGAGGGTGGGGATGGCCGTTGCTCCTGTGCGGAGAGATGCTTTTCAATGTAAATGCAATCGTGCAGTTCCGCGTGCGTCCAGCGGCGGGATAGAATCTTTCCACCACAGAAGCAGTTGAATTTACGCTGGCCAATCGCGAATGGCCGGAGAGACGGCGAAGGAAACATGGCGTTTGTCACGGGTACGGATAGCGGAGTCGAGCAGGAGACGAAAGGCTGGAAGTTCGCGGTCGGCTCAGGGATATTGGGCTGGGTGCTGGATGCGTTCGACTTCTTTGTCATCATCTTCCTGTACGACACCCTCGCCGACCACTTTCACGTAAGCAAGAAGCTTATCGTCGCGACCGTGACGATCACGCTCGCCACACGGCCGATCGGTGCACTCTTCTTCGGCGCTCTGGCCGACCGGTTCGGCCGCAAGCGTCCGCTCATCGCTTGTGTTCTCTACTTCTCCACCATGACGGTCCTGACCGGCCTCTCCCCCAATTACACTTTTTTCGTGATCTGCCGTGCGCTCTATGGCATCGGCATGGGCGGTTACTGGGGCATCGGCGCGTCGTATGCGATGGAAAGTTCCCCGCGACGCTTTCGCGGCGTGCTCTCCGGCATGATGCAGGCCGGCTATCCCATGGGCAACCTGCTCGCAGCGCTTGCCATGCCGACCCTCGGCGCGGCCTTCGGCTGGCGGTCGGTCTTCTTTGCCGGTGCGCCCATCGCGATCTTGATCGTCGTACTGACGATCTTTGCTCCCGAGTCCGAAGCCTGGAAGCAACACCGCCCCGCCTCTACCGGCCAGATCTTCCGTGCTTTGGTCGATAACATCGGCATCTTCCTCTACCTGCTGCTCATGATGAGCGTCATGCTCTGCCTCTCGCACGGCACGCAAGACCTCTATCCCGACTTCCTCAAGTCGCTTCCGCACATCGCCAATCGGAGCGTCCTCGGGATGAAGTCGCCGTTCGGCGTACCCATCATCTATACCTTCGGCGCAATCGTTGGCGCGCTCCTCTTCGGCCAGCTCTCGCAGAAGATCGGCCGCCGCAACGCCATCATGCTCGCCCTCGGCGTATCGCTGCTCTCCATCCCTGCATGGGCCTTCGGCTCGACCTTGACGATGCTCATCCTCGGCTCCTACTTCATGCAGACCGGTGTCCAGGGAGCCTTCGGCGTCATCCCCGCCCATCTCAACGAGCTCTCCCCCGATGCCGTCCGCAGCCTCTTTCCCGGCTTCGTCTATCAGCTTGGCGTGCTGCTCGCCGCACCCGCCACGCAGATCGAATACAACCTGCGCGACCATTTTGGATACCCGTGGGCCCTGACCATGTTCGAGGGCAGCATCATCGTCTTCATGATCGTCATCTTCGCGCTCGGCCCCGAGGCCCGCGATCGCAGCTTCCTGCGCCAAGGGAGCAAAATAGAGGAGAAAGAATGAGCGAAAAGCGCATCGGCATCATCATGAACGGCGTCACGGGGCGCATGGGGTTGAACCAGCACCTGGTGCGTTCCGTTCTGGCGATCCGGAAGCAGGGCGGTGTAGTGCTGGCGGATGGATCGCGCCTGATGCCCGATCCGATCCTGGTGGGACGCAACGCGGCGAAGCTGGAGCAGATCGGCAAAGAGCATGGTGTGACGCGCTGGACGACCGACCTGAAGGCAGCGCTGGCCAATCCTGACGATGCCATCTACTTTGACGCACAGCTGACTACTCTACGCGCGCCCAGCGTTGAGGCGGCCATTACTGCGGGGAAGCATGTGTACTGCGAGAAGCCGCTGGCGGTCGATTCGGCGGTGGCGTTGAAGCTGGCCGCGCAGGCCAGGGCTGCGGGGGTAAAGCAAGGCGTGGTGCAGGACAAGCTCTTTCTGCCCGGCATTCGCAAGCTGAAGCGGCTGGTCGATAGCGGCTTCTTTGGGAAGATTCTGTCGGTGCGCGGCGAGTTCGGCTACTGGGTCTTCGAGGGCGACTGGCAGCCTGCGCAACGGCCGTCTTGGAACTATCGCAAGGAGGATGACGGCGGGATCATCGTGGACATGTTCTGCCATTGGCGCTATGTTCTGGATCACACCTTCGGACGGGTGCGTGCGGTGCAGTGCCTGGGCGGGACCACCATCCCCGAGCGAGTGGACGAGCAAGGAAAGAGCTACGAGTGCACGGCCGACGATACGGCTTATGGGACTTTTGAACTCGATGGCGGGATCGTTGCGCAGATCAACTCGTCGTGGTCGTTCCGGGTGTATCGGGATGAGCTGTTCAGCTTACAGGTGGATGGGACGCTGGGGAGCGCCGTTGCCGGACTGCGGGAGTGCCGGACGCAGCATCGCGTGAATACGCCGCGGCCGGTGTGGAACCCGGATGTGGAGAACCCCTTCAAATTCCGCGAAGACTGGGTGGATGTGCCGGACAATCAGAGCTTCGACAACGGTTTCAAAGTGCAGTGGGAGATGTTCCTGAAGCATGTTGCCGAAGATGCGCCGTTCCCGCATGACTTTGTGGAAGGCGCGCGCGGGGTGCAGTTGGCGGAACTGGGGCTGAAGTCGTGGGCGGAGCGCCGCTGGATCGATGTGCCGGAGCTGGGGGTGTGACGGTGGCGAAGTCCGTGAAGCTGGTGGGAGCCGATGGGGCCGTCTACGGCTATAGCGCTGGGCATGAGGCGCTCGTGGCGCCGCAGCGACGAGCGTTTGAGACGCGCATCGCCTACGCTGCCGCGCATGTTGTCATCGATCCACTGCGGACGACGCAGCCGCTCACGCATCCGGTTGTGGACTGGGAGGCGACGTTGGCCTATCGCGAGTATCTGTGGTCGCTGGGATTTGGCGTGGCCGAGGCTATGGATACCGCGCAACGCGGGATGGGATTGGATTGGCCTCTGGCGCTGGAGCTGATTCAGCGCAGTACGGCGGCAGCGAAGGCATGCGGAGGTGTGGTCGCGAGCGGCGCAGGCACAGACCAGTTGCAGCTTGGTAGCTCGCTTACGTTGCAGGATGTGACCGAGGCTTACCTGGAACAATGCGAGGCGATGGAAGCCGTGGGCGGGCGGATTATCCTGATGGCCAGCCGGGCGCTGGCCGCCGTGGCCCGCCATCCCGACGAGTACGCGACCGTTTATGCGAGTGTGTTGCGGCAGGTGCGGCAGCCGGTGATACTGCATTGGCTGGGGCCGATGTTCGATCCGGCGTTGGAAGGATATTGGGGTACTGCCGATCTTGCCGCGGCCATGGAGAACTGCCTTGCCGTCATTCGCGCGCATGCGAGCAAGATCGATGGGATTAAGATTTCTCTGCTCGATGCGGAGATGGAAGTGACGATGCGCCGAGCGCTTCCTGCCGGCGTGCGCATGTATACCGGCGACGACTTCAACTACGACCGTCTGATCCTGGGCGATGCGCAGGGTCATAGCGATGCGTTGCTGGGGATCTTCGATGCGATTGCTCCAGCCGCGTCGCTGGCGCTGGCTGCGCTGGATGCCGGGGACGTTGGCCGTTACCACCAACTGCTTGCGCCCACGGTGCCGCTCTCGCGCCACATCTTTGCGGCCCCGACCCAGCACTATAAGACGGGGGTGGTGTTCCTGGCGTTCCTGAATGGATTCCAGTCGCACTTCCGCATGCTTCGCGGCGCGGAGAGCTCGCGGTCGACTGCGCATCTTTGCGAACTGTTCGTACTGGCCGACCGGGCCGGGATGTTGCGCGACCCGGAGCTGGCGACCGAACGGATGCGTGGCTTTCTGCTGACGGCAGGTGTGGCATGAGCCTGCTGCAACGCCTCAGCTTCAACCAGATGACTGCCGATCCGTGGTCGCTGGAGCAGGTGGTGCGCCACTGCGCCCGCAGCGGCGTTGGGACCATTGGAGCGTGGCGGCACAAGCTGGACGGCGACGCAGCGAAAGCCTCCGCGATGATTCGGAGCGAAGGCTTGCAGGTTTCCAGCCTGTGCCGCGGAGGATGGTTCTCGGCGCCCACCGCCGAAGAGCGGCGGAGACGCATCGCCGACAATCGGCTGGCGATTGAAGAGGCTGCGTTGCTGGGCGCGCCGGTGTTGGTGATCGTCTCCGGGCCGGCCAATGGGCAGACGCTGAGCGATGCGCGGGCCACAGTGCTGGATGGGCTGCTGGAGGTGCTGCCGGATGCGGAGAAGGCGGGTGTCGTTCTGGGGATTGAGCCGCTGCATCCGATGTATGCCGCGGAGCGGTCGGTGGTGGTGACGTTGAAGCAGGCCAACGATCTCGCGGAGCAGCTTGCGAGTCCGGCTGCGGGGGTGGTCGTCGATGTGTTCCATGTATGGTGGGACCCCGAAGTGATGCACGAGATAGAACGTGCGCGGGGGAAGATTGCGGGCTTCCATGTGTCGGATTGGCCGGTACCGCTGCCGGGAATTTTGATGGGCCGGGCCATGATGGGCGATGGGGTCATCGAGATACGGACGCTGCGGCAGGCGGTAGACGCAGCGGGGTACGACGGGCCGATCGAGGTAGAGATATTCAATGACGAGATATGGGCGAGCGCGGACGACGGGTTGTTGGAGCGCATCCAGAGGAGCTTTGTCGAACACGTTTAGCAAATCTGCTCGGAGCCAGCAGACTACTTATAGCGGGTAAGACAGAGGATTCCCTCTTCGGGCGATATGGTGACGCGGCAGGGCGCAAAGACGTCGACACGGACGGTCGAGTTTTCGTGGAGGTCGACCTGGGCCATGGGCCGGGCGGCTGTTTCGTCCGAGACGGTGCAGCGCCAGAAGTCGCCGCAGTCCTGCCAGGAGGCGCTGAGCTGCTTGTCGTCGTGGTGACGCTGCTCGACCGGATCGTTGCTGCGCAGGTTGCAGGCCAGGCGGCCGAGGACGGAAGGGTCGGTCATGCGTAGATCGATGATTTCGGACAATTCCAGCGATGTCATGAGGCTCCTCCGGTGAAGGGGAGACAGTTTAGCAGACCGGTTGGAGCATAGGGAATGGCGGGTGGTTGAGAGTCAGCGAGTGGCTTGCAGTATGGCTTGCAGCAGAAGATGCGGCGCGCAGCCGAGCAGGAGGACAGCAGCTGCGAGCAGGGCGACTATGGTGAGTGTGAGGGGCGGGGTGTGGATTTTGTCTGCGTGCTCGGGTGGGACGGTGACGAAGACCCGCTTGAGGACTTGCAGATAGTAGTAGAGCGAGACGGCGCTCATGGCGATGGCGAGAACAACGAGCCAGAGCAGGCCAGGCGCGACGTTGAGCGTGGCGACGAAGAGGTAGAACTTGGCGAAGAAGCCTGCCAACGGTGGAATTCCGGCGAGGGAGAGAAGGAAGACGAACAGGCACATGGAGAGCGCAGGGGCGCGGCGGCTGAGGCCGTCGAAGCTGGACAGGCTGTCGCTGCCGGAATGCTTCTCTACGATTCCAATGATGGCAAAGGCGCCCAGCGTCGCCAGCGCATAGGTGATGACGTAGTAGAGGAGCGCAGCGAGGCTTTGCTGGGTGTGCGCCACGATGCCGAGGAGCATGTAGCCGGCGTGGGCGATGGCCGAGTAGGCGAGCAGTCTGCGGGTGCTGCTCTGGACAATGGCTACGAGGTTTCCCAGGAGCATGGAGAGCGCGGCGACCGCGGCGAGGACGGGAACCCAGCCGCTGGCTAGATGCATCCACGCAGCACTGCCTTCGACGCCGGCGAAGGCGAACGTCATGATCTGGAAGAAGATGAAGAAGCTCGCGACCTTGGATGCGGAGGCGATGAAGGCGGCGGCAGGGACAGGCGCGCTTTGGTAGACGTCTGGCGCCCAGAAGTGGAAGGGAGCGGCGGCGACTTTGAAGCCGAAGCCGATGATGGTCGTGATGATGGCGATGACGAGCAGCGGGCTGAGGGAGCCGTGGATCGTGGAGGCGATCTGGATGAGGTTGGTGGAGTTGGAGAGGCCGTAGAGCAGGCTGAAGCCGAAGAGCAGGAAGGCGGCGGACATTCCACCGAAGAGGAAGTATTTGAGTGCGGCTTCCGAGGAGCGCGAGCAGCGTTTGTCGAAGGCGGTGAGGATGTAGAGCGAGAGGCTGAGGAGTTCGAGCGAGATGAAGATGACGAGGATGTCCTGGGTGCCGACGAGGAACATCATGCCAGTGGTTGCGAGGAGGATGAGGAGAGCGAACTCGCCGACGTGTTCGGTGAAGGTGGAATCGGCGGAGAGCAGGAGCGTGACGATCGTGAGGGCCAGCAGCGCGAGCTGGAGAAGGTTGGTCAGCGGGTTGGCGAGGAACATTCCGTTGAATGCGTTGGCCTGTTGGGGAGCGAGGTAGAGCCGCAGAATTGCGGCGATGCAGCCCGCGGAGGCCAGGCCGACGGCGACGGCGAAACGAAGTCGTGTGCTATGGCTGCGCAGGAACAAGAGGTCGATCGCCAGGACGATCAGGGCTGTGAGGACGACGATGACCTCGGGCATGGCAAGCTGCAGCAGGTGCGAGTAGGAGATGGGGATCATTGCCAGCCGCCTTTGCGCAGGCCGTCAAAGAGCGGCGAGTTGAGAGCGGGAACGATCACCTTGAGGAGCATCTGAGGATAGAGGCCGATGGCTACGCTGGTAGCGATCAAGAGGATGGCGCCGAGGCGTTCTGGAAGCGAGATGGGAGGCATCGGCGGTTGGACTGCGGCGATGGCGGGTTCGGCGAAGAAGGCTTTTTGCATGGCGCGCCAGATGTAGATAATGCCGATGACGATGCCGAGGCCGGCACAGAGGGCGAGCACAGGGAAGGCGTGCCATGCGCCGACGAGGATCATCAACTCCGCGACGAAGCCGCTGAAGCCGGGGAGCCCCATGCTGGCCATTCCGGCGAGGACAAACGTGACCGCGGCGAAGGGGATGGCCTTGTTGAGGTTCATGGGGCCGAGTGCCGCGAGCTCGCGGGTGTGAGTGCGGTCGTAGACCATGCGGCCAACGACGGCGAAGAGCAGGCCTGCGAGGATTCCGTGGGAGACCATCTGGATCACGGCGCCGGAGAGGCCGATTTGGTTGAGGGTCATGAGGCCGAGCAGGATGAAGCCCATGTGGCTGACGCTGGAGTAGCCGATGACGAACTTGAAGTCTTTCTGGACGAGGGCGACGAGCGCTCCATAGACGATGCCGATGATGGCGAGGAGGGCGAAGACGTCTCGCCAGGAGCCGAGGCCGAGGACGTGGAAGCCCCAGGGGGTGAGGCCGAGGGGGAAGAGCGTCATGGCCACGCGCAGGCAGCCGTAGGCGCCGAGTTTCATAACAACGCCGGCGAGCAGCATGGATGCGGCCGTGGGCGCGGCGACGTGGCCGGTGGGCGCCCAGGTGTGGAAGGGCCACAGCCCGGCGAGGACGGCGAAGCCGACGAAGACCAGCGGGAAGGCGGCCATCTGGAAGTGATGCGAGTAGGGATATGCGGCGAGCGCGTCCAGTGACATGGACTTTGCGCCGGCCACGACGTAGGCCGCGATGATGCCGATGAGAACCATGGCCGAGCCGATAAAGGAGTAGAGGGCGAGCTTCATGGCGCCGTACTCGCGGCGGGTGGAGCCCCATATGGCGATGAGGAAGTACTTGGGGATGATGACGATCTCGTAGAAGACGAAGAGGAGAAAGAGATCGTAGCTGAGGAAGACGCCGTAGACGGCGCCGATGAGGAGGAGATAGAAGGCGAAGAACTCTTTCGTGCGCTTGTCGATATTCCAGGAAAAAAGGATGCCGGTGATGGCGACGATGCCGGTGAGAAGGATGAGCGAGAGGCTGATGCCGTCTGCGGCGAGGTGGTATTCGATGCCGAGAGTGGGAACCCAGGGATGGTGCGAGACGGTGATGAGTTCGCCGGTGCGGTGCGAGACGAAGGCCGTGAGCGCGATGGCGAAACCGGCGATGGCCGTGAGGAGCGCGAGGATGCGCGCGGCTGTGGTGCTTGCTTTAGGGAGCAGGAGCAGCGCCAGTGCGCCAAAGAACGAGATGTAGATCGTACCCGCGAGCATAGTTAGGCCAGGTTCATGTTGCGATCAAAACTTCAGTTGTTGCACCATCTGGATCACGGTGCTGTTGACGACTCCAAGGACAAGCTGGGGGTAGAGGCCCAGCGCAAACATGAGGGCGATTGCAGGCGCGAGCATGAAGCGTTCCGTTGTGGTGAGATCGGGGAAGGCCAGCCACGTCTCGTTGAGCGGGCCGGAGAAGACGCGCTGCAGGATTCCGAGGATCACGATGGCGGTTATCAGGAGGCCGATGACGGCGAGCGATGTGGCCCAGGTGACGAGCGGGAACGAGCCTTTGAAGATCAGGAACTCGCCGATAAAGCCGTTGAGGCCGGGCAGGCCGAGCGACGAGAAGAGCGCGATGCCCATGAGGCCGGTGAAGACGGGGGCGACTTTGCGCAGGCCGCCGAAGTCGTTGAGGCCGCGCAGGCCGCCGGTCCTGGCTTCGAGCATGGCGATGAACCAAAAGATGGTTGCCGCGGTGAGGCCGTGGTTGAACATTTGTAGGAGAACGCCGTCCAGTGCCGCATATTTTTGCGTGAGCAGCGAGGGGTCCGCTCCGGTGAACTTTGCGACGGCGAAGATGGCCAGCAGGCAGTAGCCGAGATGGTTGATGGAGGAGTAGGCGAAGATTCGCTTGAGATCTTTTTGCGCGAGCGCGGAGTAGGCGGAGAGGACGACGGTGGCTACGGCGAGCCATAGGAGCGGCGTGAGGACGGCCTGCATCTGCGCGCCGAAGATGGGAAGCAGGATGCGCAGGAAGCCGTAGAGGCCCATCTTGGACATGGCGCCGGTCAATAGGATGGTGGCGCCGGTTGGGGCTTCGGCGTAGGTCGCGGGCAGCCAGGTGTGGAACGGGATGAGCGGGACCTTGACGGCGAAGCCGAGGAAGGCTCCGGCGAAGATGAGCAGTGCCAGGTGTTGCGGCGTGAGATAGTGCCAGCCGAGTTTGGCGATGACGGCAGGCATCAGTTGGCCGGTTTGCGCGAGCTGCGAGAGTTCGATGAAGTCGAATTTGCCGGTTGCGAGATAGAGGGCGAGAAATGCCAGCAGCATGGCGACGCTGCCGACCATGGTGTAGACGAGGAACTGCGTGGCTGCGGGGGTGCGGCGCGGGCCTCCCCAGAGCTTGATGAGAAAGAAGGCCGGGATGAGGCTTAGTTCCCAGAAGGTGAACCAGTGAACGAAGTTTAAGGCGGTGAAGGCGCCGAAGAGGCAGGACTGCAGGAGAAGCACCAGGGCGAAGTAGAGCGGGACTCGCTGCTCGATCTTCCATGAGGCGGCCATTGCGATGGGAACGACGATGGAGGAGAGCAGAAGCATGAGGAGGCCGAGGCCGTCGATGGCGACGTGGTACTCGATGCTTAGAGCGGGGACCCAGCTGTAGCGCTCTTGAAATTGGAGTGCGGCGGAGGTGGGGTCGAAGCGGTGCCAGAGGATCAGGGTGAGCAGTAGTGCTGCAAGACTGAAGGCCAGCGCGAGCCAGCGGGTGAGGTTCTTGTTGCGGTCGCCGATGGCGAGCAGCAGCAGTGCGCCGATGGCGGGTATCGCGGTGAGGACGGTGAGGAACGGAAACGCGCTCATGCCTTGATCCTCCAGAACATGAGGATGGCGAGCACGATGAGCGCGAGGCCGATCATGCGGAGGTAGCTTTGAATGCGGCCGCCTTGCAGCAGCGAAAGAACACGGGCGCCGCGGGAGACCGTGTGGCAACCGGCATCGAAGCCTGCGTTGACGATGTAGGCGTCGATGAAGTTGTCGAACCAAGCGAGGCCGAGCACGAAGTAAGAGACCGTCTGGACAGCGCCGTTCCAGACCCAGCGGTCGAACCAGTCGCAGATAGCGGCACACGCTGCGTTGAGGGGGAGAAAGGTGGCGGCGTACAGCTCGTTGATATAGAAGGCATGGCCGAGAACGGAGAAGATCCGGGGCTGGATGCGTTGGAGGGCGTCGGGCGCTTCGGCGTCTTCAATCGGCTTGCGCCCGTAGAGTAGCCAGCCGAGGCCGAGGCCAGCGAGCGCGATGATGGATGAGGCGATCATCACCGGTACGAGGCCGGGCTCGCGGAAGCGTGCCAGGGAGATGCCGGTGTGCTCCCCGTTGAGGAAGGATTGGAACCATGGCCAAAGGGGAGTGCCGAAGTAGCCGAGAACGAGGGTGCAGGCGGCGAGGATGACGAGCGGCGTGGTCATGATGGAGGGGCTCTCATGCACGTGGCCGTCATGGGGATTGTCCAGCTCGAGGTGGGCTTCTTTCTCGGGGGCGCGGAGCCGGAGTTCGCCGGCAAAGACGTAATAGGTCTGGCGCGTCATGTAGAAGGCGGTGAGGAGTGCGCCGATGGAACCGAAGTAGAAGGGGACCTGCGAGAGCGTCCACTCATGCGCGGAGTGGAGGATTGCGTCCTTGCTCCAGAAGCCGGAGAAGAAGAGGGGAAAGCCGGAGAGCGCCAACATGCCGACGGCGTAGGTGGCGAAGGTGATGGGCATGAAGCGGCGGAGACCGCCCATGCGCGCGACGTGCTGCTCTCCCGAACAGCCGTGGATGACCGAACCTGCGCCGAGGAAGAGCAGGGCTTTGAAGAAGGCGTGGGTGATGAGGTGGAACATGCCGACGGCAGGGCCGCCAATGCCGAGGCCCATCATCATGTAGCCAAGCTGGGAGACGGTGGAGTAGGCGAGGATGCGCTTGATGTCGTACTGCGCGACGGCGATGAGAGCGCCGAAGAGGGCGGTGATCGCGCCGACCCAGGTGACGACCTGTAAGGCGATGGTCGGCGTGAGCGCGGGGAGTGAGGATGCGCTCATGATGGGATAGATACGCGCGATGAGAAAGACGCCTGCTGCGACCATGGTTGCGGCATGGATCAAGGCGCTGACGGGGGTTGGGCCTTCCATGGCATCGGGCAGCCAGATGTGCAGGGGGACCTGGCCGGATTTTCCGGCGGCGCCGCAGAAGATGAGCAAGGCGATACCGGTGGAGACGGTGAGGCCGAAGATGGTCGTGTGGGTTACAAGCGTGGTGAGCGCGGAGTGTTCAAGGCAACCGGCGCCGCTGTCGTAGAGGAGCAGGGTGCCGGTCTGCGAGTAGAGCCACGCTAAGCCGAGGAAGAATCCCAGGTCTCCGATGCGGGTGACGATGAAGGCTTTTTTAGCGGCGGCGGCGGCGCTGGGCTTTGCATACCAGAAGCCGATGAGGAGATAGGAGGTGAGGCCCATGATCTCCCAGCACATGAAGAGCAGGAGGAGACTGTTGGCGATGACGACGCCGAGCATGGCAGCGGCGAAGAGCGCGAGGAAGCAGAAGAAGCGGGTGAAGTTTTCATCGTGCGCCATGTAGCCGACGCTGTAGATAAAGATGAGCAGGCTGACGAAGGTGACCATCAACAGCATGACGGCGGTAAGGGGATCGAGTACCCAGCCGAGTTGCAGCCATTGGTTGCCGAACTGAAACCAATTGACGTTGACTACCTGCTTGAGTGAGTCTCCCTGGCCGAGCACGTGAACGAAGGCGCACAGCGAGAGCAGGAAGGAGATTGTCATGGAGCCGATGGCAAGCGAAGCGGCGAGAACGCGATGACGCTGCTTCGCGAGAGCGATGACCGCTCCAGCCATGACCGGCAACGCGGGCACGAGCCAAAGATTTCGAACGATCCAAGCTGTCGAGTCGGCCATCGAGTGTTTCTTGCTCAGCCTTTCATCGAGTTCATCTGGTCTAAATCCGTGGTTTTTAGGTGACGGTGGACGGCGAGGATGATGCCCAGGCCGACGGCGGCTTCGGCTGCGGCAACGCTGATGGAGAAGATGGCGAACATGATCCCGGTGAGCGCCTCGGGGTGGGGGCCGTAACGCCAGAAGGCGATGAAGTTGAGGTTGGCCGCGTTGAGCATCAGCTCAATGCCGATGAGAACGAGGATGGCGTTGCGGCGGGTGAGCGCACCGGTCAGGCCGATGGAGAAGAGCGAGGCGGACAAGAGCAGGTATGCGTTGAGCGGGCTCATAGGGTGTCCTGCTTCTCGGGCATGGCGACGATGACTGCGCCGATGAGGGCGACGGTGAGCAGCAGGCCTATGATCTCCAGGGGCAAGACGAAGCGGTGCATGAGAGCGGCGCCGATTTGATTGACGGAGGCTTCAGGTTGAGGAAGCGATGCGGGTGTTAAGGCCGGGGTGGAATGGATCGCCCAGGCGAGGACAGCAAAGACGGCCACGGCCACGATAGCTCCAGTGAGCCACGAGGCAGAGAGGATGGGTTCAGCGGGAGCGCTGGCGCGGTGCGTCATCATGATGGCGAAGACGGCGAGGATGGCAACGGCTCCGACGTAGACGAGGATTTGGGTGAAGCCGACGAACTGCGCGCCGAGCTGGAGGAAGAGCGCGGCCAGGCCGACGAGGCCAAGGGTCAGGGCGAGGATGCAATGGATGGCGCTGCGCAGCGACATCGCCGCGGCTGCTCCGGCGATGGTAAGTGCGGCGAGGATGAGGAAGACGACGGTCATCGTGAACTGCTACATGCTTTCCAAAGATGGTTACTCGGCAAAACGATAGGTGCGGACCTGGAGCTTTCTGCCCTGTTTCAGCCCTCGGCTGAGCAGGAGGCAAGGAGCGAGAAGCAAAGCACTGCATAGCAACCAGCGGGCGATGCCGGCAGGCATAAAGTGCCAGACTCCGGCGGTAAAGATGTTGAGCAGCGCCATGGGGAGCATGAACTTCCAGGCGAGGCCCATGAGCTGGTCCATGCGCAGGCGGGGAAATGTGCCGCGGACCCAGATGAAGGCGCAGATGATCACGAGAAGTTTTGCGAAGAACCAGAGGTACGAAGGAATCCAGGTGAGGAAGGAGAACGGTGCGGACCATCCTCCAAGGAAGAGCGTGATGGCGAGGCCGCTGGTGGCGAACATGCCGAGGTATTCGCCGAGGAAGAAGAGGGCGAATTTGAAGCCGGAGTATTCGATGTAATAGCCGGCGATGATCTCGGATTCGCCTTCGGGGAGATCGAAGGGTGAGCGGTTGGACTCAGCTGTGGCTGCGATCATAAAGAGGATGAAGCCGGCGAAGCCCCAGGGCGTGAAGAGGAACCAGTGCGGCCAGATGGAGGTGTAACCGGACTGTAGATTCACGATGGCGACGGTGGAGAGCGAACCGGAGGCCATGATGATGACGATGGAGGCGAGGACCAGCGGAATCTCATAGCTGATCATCTGCGCGACGGCGCGCATGGCTCCCAGCAGGGAGTATTTGCTGCGGCTGGACCAGCCGGCCATGAAGACGGCGAGCTCTACCATCGAACCGACAGCGAAGAAGAAGAGCACTCCGGCGTTGAGGTTTACGATGACCATGTTCCTGCCGATGGGCAGGACGGCATAGGCCAGGAATGCGGCCAGAACCAGAAGCAAGGGCGCCAGGAAGTGGACGACCTGGTCGGCGCTGCGGGGAACGATGTCTTCCTTGGTGAGGGACTTGATGCCGTCGGCGATGGGCTGCGAGAAGCCGAAGGGGCCGACGCGGTTGGGGCCGTAGCGGTTCTGAATTCGGCCGAGGCCTTTGCGCTCAAGCACGGTGGTGATCGCGAACAGCAGCGGGAAGACCACAAGGACGGGTGCGACCGACAGAATGGCCGAGACGACCGGCTGCAGCATGGCGGGAACATAACCAAGCAGCCAGTGTTTCGAGATTACGAAGATCTGATCGATCGTGCCGGGGGTCATTTTTCTGCGGCGATCTCCTTTGCCGGAGGAGTTGGAGGCGGTGGTGGAGGTGTTTTTGGTGCGGCAGCTTTGGCGCGGGCCTCTGCGAGTTCGGCGTCCACGGCGGCGGCTTCAGTGGGATGGATTTGGTTGTAGTACTCGTTGGATTTGGAGAGGCGGTCCTTGTTCCAGAGCAGATCGTCGAAACGGCCGGTGGTGCTGAGTTCGAAGTCAGTGTCCATCTTGATGGCGTTGAAGGGGCAGACCTCGACGCAGATCTGGCAGCTCATGCAGACGGAGACGTCGATGTTGAATCTGGCGGGATAGAACTGCGGTTTGCCGGTGGCGTCGGGCTTTTTGTCCGTGCTCTTCTCGATGAAGATGCACTTGGGCGGACACTCTTTTTCGCAGATGAAGCAGGAGACGCAGCGCAGGCCCTGTTGGGCGTCGGCGCCGTCGTAGACCAGGAAGGGGAAGTTGCGGGACGCCTCGATGCGCGGGGCCCGCTCTTCGGGGAACTGAACAGTGGTGAGTCGATCTTTGCTGACGTAGCTGCCAAAGAAATTTCTGGCTGTTTCAGCTAGCCCCTTCAGAATGCCTGCACCAAGCATCGATCTCCAGTCCCCACTTATGCAACGCCGCAAATCCGGTTGAATCCACTTTATCCCATGCAGGGTTGTTTAGCGGTCGACCTCGCCCATAACTATGTCCACACTGCCTAAAATAATGACGACATCCGCTACATTCCGGCCGAGACACATGTCTTCGAGGACGGTCAGGTTGATCAGGCTGGGCGGCCGCACGCGGTAGCGATAGGGGTTGGGCGAGCCGTCGCTGATGAGGTAGAAGCCGAGTTCGCCCTTGGGGGCTTCAATGCGGCCGTAGGCCTCGCCGGGTTTGGGGCGGAAGTTGCGGATCTTGGTCTTGGGGTCTGTGATGGGGCCGCCGGGAAGGTCGCGCATGGCCTGTTGCAGTATTTTGACCGACTCTCGCATCTCCAGCAGGCGAATCATGTAGCGGTCGTAGACATCGCCGTGGTCGCCGAGGGGGACGCGGAAGGTGAAGCGGTCGTAGATGCCGTACTTATCTACTTTGCGCAGATCGTAGTTGACGCCGGAGGCACGCAGCATGGGGCCGGTGACGCCGGCGTTGATGGCGAGTTCCGCGGACAGGACGCCGACACCCTGGGTTCGCGCCATGAGGATTTCGTTGCCGGTGAGCAGGCTCTCGAACTCATCGAGAAAGCGCGGGAATGCTGCGACGACCTGCTGGGCCTGTTCGAGCCAGCCGGCGGGGAGATCGACACGGCAGCCGCCGAAGCGCATGTAGTTGCACATCATGCGGGCTCCGGTGAGGGCTTCGAAGAGGTCGAGGATATTTTCGCGCTCGCGAAAGGCGTACATGAGGGGCGTGCCGCTGGCGCCCATGTCCTGCATGAGGAAGCCGGCGAGGCAGGCGTGGTTTTGCAGGCGGGTGAGTTCGGCGGTGATGACGCGGAGGTACTCGGCGCGTTCGGGCGCCTGGATGCCGGCGAGGGTTTCGACGGCGAGGGCGTAGGCCCAGTTGTTGGTGATGGAGCAGAAGTAGTCGAGGCGGTCGGTGTAAGGCATGGAGCCGAGGTAGGTTTCGTTCTCGGCGATCTTCTCGTGATTGCGGTGGAGGTAGCCGAAGATCGGCTTCAGCTTGACGACGCGCTCGCCATCGAGAGCGACGTCCATGCGAAAGACTCCGTGCGTGGAGGGGTGCTGCGGGCCCATGGAGACTTCGAGCAATTGGGAGTCGCCGCCGCTGGGTTTCGGCGTGAGACTGGCAGAGGGCGGAAGTGGCGTGGCTGTCGTCATGCGTTCCCGCTGTGGTGGCGCGTAGTCTTGCGCAGCACGTCGTCGTGGGCCGTTGGTTCGTACTCGTAGTCGTCGGGTTCGACGTAGTCTTTGCGCATGGGGTGGTCTGTGAATTCAGGCCACATGAGAATGCGGCGGAGGTCGGGGTGTCCGTCGAAGACGATGCCGAAGAGGTCGAAGATCTCGCGCTCCTGGAAGTCCGCGCTGCGCCAGACGGGGGTAAGCGATGGCAGGTGGACTGCATGGGAGCGGTCTTTGGTGCGCATGCGCAGAATGACTGGGCCGTGTTTTTTCTCCATGGAGTAGAGGTGGTAGACCGCTTCGAGGTGTCCGCTGGCCTGGGCTTCGCTTTCCTCTTCAGCGTCGTGCTCGAAGCCTTCATCCATCTCCTTTACCTTGCCTGCGGTCTTCGGCGCTGGCCAGTCGATGCCGGTGACGTTGGAGCAGAAGTCGAAGCGGAGGTGCGGTGCGTCGCGCAGGAAGAGGGCGATCTCGAGGGCGTGGTCGGGGTCGATGAGCAGGGAGTGCTGGGCCGAGGGGCTGGGGTTGGGGACGATCTCCAGCCGGCAGCCCGGGACGTTGGTTTCGATCTCGGATTTAAGCGGTTCCAGAGTCATCGGTTTCTGCCAGAGAGATGTTGACTAGAGGGGGGTGCCAGATTTCGGGGTTTTGGGAGGGCTCGAGGTCGTGCGCGCCGAACTTCGGGACGGGAAACTCGCTGGGTTCGGCGGCGTTGAGGTGACGGGGACGGTTGTCGCCGGTTAGCTGCTGGGCGTCGATCTTCTTCTGCAAGGCCATGAAGGCGTCGAGCAGAGCTTCGGGGCGGGGCGGGCAGCCGGGGATGTAGATGTCGACGGGGATGTAACGGTCGATGCCCTTGAGGACGTTGTAACCCTGCTTGAAGGGGCCTCCGGAGATGGCGCAGGCGCCCATGGAGATGACGTATTTGGGTTCCGGCATCTGGTTGTAGAGGCGGACGACCTGGGGGGCCATCTTTTTGGTGATGGTGCCGGCGACGATCATGAGGTCGGCCTGGCGCGGCGATGGGCGGAAGACTTCAGCGCCGAAACGGGCGAGGTCGTAGCGGGCCATGGTGGTGGCGATCATCTCAATGGCGCAGCAGGCGAGGCCGAAGTTGAGCGGCCAGAGGGAGCTTCTGCGACCCCAGTTGTAGAGCTCCTGCAGGGAGGTGGCGAAGATGCCCTGCTTGCTCAGCTCGTTTTTTAGCGCTTCATCCAAGGCGAATCCTTAGGTCCAGGTGAGAACGTTCTTTTGCCAGGCCCAGGCGAGGCCGGCGATCAGGAGGAACAGAAATACCAACATGGCGAGGCAATCGCCTGCGCTGAAACCGCTGAACTCGGTGGCGAAGGGCAGCAGGAAGACGACTTCGACATCGAAGACCAGAAAGATGATGGCGTAGAGGTAATAGCCGGGCTTGAAGGGCACCCAGGCGTCGCCGGAGGCTTCCAGACCGCACTCGTAGACGGCGTTTTTGTCGTGGCCGGGCTTGGCGGGGGAGTATTTTTTTGCCCAAATCCATGCCAGCAATAACGGGGCAACGGCAAAGCCGACGGCTCCGAACAGCAGTACGAGGATAGGCAGATACGTATTTCCCATGGCCTATGACCACCGTAACAGATTCCCGAAAGAAAATTTTGTAGTGCCTTGCAGGTGGAAGGTACCCCCCCCTCCCATACTTATTGGCCTAAAGTCTTCATAACATTACTTTTAGGGATAAATTTCGTCCAAAGTCTTCAAAAGAAAAGGTTTAGCCGGTTTGGGGCCGGGTTTGACTAGCCATTGTGGAAATAGAAGAGGTTTCCGTCCAGGTCACTTACGGTGAACTGCCGCAGCCCCCAGGGCTTTGTTTCCAGAGGTTCCACGATGTTTGCCCCCGACGACTGCAATTCCTGGTACGCCGCATCAATATCTTTGGCGAAGACCCAGTGAATGGCAGGTTCGAACGGCGGCTGCCGCTTGCGAAAGAAGATCGTCGTATCGTCGCCTGACGCAGAGCCAATCTCTCCGCCTGGGTAAAGCCATCCGATCTCGAGGCCGAACACATCTCTGTAATGCTGCTGCGCGCGCTCGACGTCGGCGACCGGCAACTCCGGCACCGGCTTGGCAATTGAGGTCATCTTGTCTTTTGCGGTAAGCACTGTTGAGGGGGTCTATGAAGCCTATTAACAGAATAGCAAGTTGAGCAGAATAGATGTGCAAACTATTTTTGGGAATTATCGCCAATGGTTTCAAGAGTTTGGGCGATTTGGAGGGGTGCGGGGGGCTTGACAAGGTTTTGGATGGCGGTCTCGTCAAGCATTAAGTTTAGTTATAGTTCCAACGGGGAATTGTCGATAGAGACAACTATGAAATACTGTTGTACCGTCACACTGTATGTATAGTGATTGTAGGGAGTCATGATCGGCTATGTCATGACTCAATAGCAGCTAACGCGAAGGCAAACGCGGGGAGCCAAATGAACTTCATTGATACCACCAGCGGTACGCGAGAGGAACTCGCCCTGTCCGCCTATACGGTGGACGCGGGTTATCTCCGCTCGCGTTTGGAATTTTTCGCTACCAAATACGTAGGCGAATTCAACCATTGGAGCAAATTCTACGCAGCTTACACCAGAAAGGAACTGCCCTATGGCAACCTTGACTATGAAGAATGGGCATTCCTCTGCGAGCAAATGCTGTACGAGCAAACTGAATCCAGTCCACCAGGAAACTGTTTAGATTCTGACGAAAGGCCCGATACTGATTCGGGCCTTTCTTATTGGAGGACTAGACTTGTTCGATCCAGCCGCCTATTTCGACAGTCTTG
>Ga0302310_10001365_pt1 | contig 20710 bp, 15 predicted proteins | sample III_Palsa_N1_2_FD_200451 | JGI IMG/M metagenome (GOLD analysis project Ga0302310, IMG submission 200451) | Peat permafrost microbial communities from Stordalen Mire near Abisko, Sweden - III_Palsa_N1_2 | ecosystem: Environmental > Terrestrial > Soil > Palsa > Peat permafrost | place: Sweden...
GGCTCATGGCATCAAGCGCAGATTGTCCGCCGAACAGCGCGATCTCGGATATCAGGCCAATAGCGATCGTAGTGGCGTCGATCGCGATCACGTCATGAAATGGTTTCCGCTCATGCGTTCGCTCCCTGGAAGAATGGCCATGCATGGTGCATTGATGGCCCAGGCGATGACTTCAGCGCTGCCACTCGGCAACGGTTATCTGCTGCGTGCGCGAGCCCAGTGATCAGACATCTGCTGCGCCCATTCGGCATCTTGCTTGCGATCGTCGCGAGCGCCTACTTCGTGATGCATGCCTATAGGGCATTGGATGATCAGAATATTGCCGCCCTGCTCGATGCCCGAGTATTGCTTTCAACCGCAGCATTGAGCCTTCTGTATGCCCTGCTGATACCAACCACCGGCATGGCCTGGAAGTGGCTGCTTCGATCACTTGGACAGGACGTAAAATCCAGTCGTCTGATTGCAATTCTAGCGACGACCCAATTCGGGAAATATCTGCCGGGAAATGTGGCACAGCACATCGGCCGCATCGGTCTTGCCCGTGCATACGGTGTGGCGCTTCCAGCCACCGTTTTTTCGATGGCCTATGAAACTCTTTTGACGGCCGTGGCATGTGGACATATCAGCGCACTCGCATTGATCTTGGCGCCGCCTAGCTACCTCTCTACCTGGCCGCTGGCCCACTATCGCGTGCCACTGCTGATCGCGATCAGCATCGCCGCGGTCCTTGTGCTGCTGATCGTTCCACATTTGTCATTGAGGATTGCACGCTACCGCGCCACACAACGGGGCCAGCATGATTACGTGCCACCGAAGCTGCGACTTGACTGGTTTTCGATCGGCAAATGCTATGCCACCTACCTGATCAACTTCATGCTGGTCGGAGTTGGCCTGTGGCTGGTTGCCCTGGTACTTCCGGACTCAGGCACAACCGCCCCGAGTGTTGCATTCCTCACGGGAGCATTCGCCTGCAGCTGGGTCCTCGGTTTCCTCGCTCCAGGTGCGCCAGCAGGACTTGGCATCCGGGAAGCCATGTTGAGTCAATGGCTGGTCGGCTCCATGCCCGCGGCAAGCATCGTGGTGCTGATCCTGCTGCTACGTGTATCGACCACTCTGGGCGACCTTCTCAATTTCATCTGGGGAAGCATCGCGATCGGAAGGTGGCGCAGACGTGATGTGTCTGCAGGTTCATGAACCGCAAAAAGTGGTATAGCTCAGACGGTAAACCATTATCAATGGTCAACGACTAGAGTAGTTCCACCGTTGATACTCGAGATAGCACGATCAGCTTTCGATGCTTGGCCACAGAAATTCATGCGTAAATTCAGGCAAGCTCCTCGAACGGCATAATTTGCATTGAGTACACAGGGCAATAACTAAAGAATCGTGTTTGACACGGGACCGCATCGAGAAATGTCTAAAACTCTTCGCCTCTGGACAGAGAGAGATAAATGAAATGAAGCTCATCATCCAGATCCCCTGCCTCAACGAAGCCGATACCCTGGCCATCGCTCTCGCGGAACTCCCACGCGAGGTCGATGGCTTCAGCACAGTCGAATGGCTGATCATCGACGACGGCTCGACAGACAATACCGCTGAAATCGCTCGTCGGAACGGCGTGCACCACGTTGTCCGGCATCCGGTGAACCGTGGTCTGGCCGAAGCGTTCATGACCGGTATCGACGCCTGCCTGAGGCTTGGTGCGGATGTCATTATCAATACCGATGCGGACAATCAATACAATGGTGCGGATATTCCGGCATTGACCATGCCGATCCTTGCTGGCGATGCTGAAATCGTGATTGGCGCGCGCCCCATCAGTGAGACTGAGCATTTTTCATGGATCAAGAAGAAGCTGCAGCATCTGGGTAGCTGGGCTGTACGCGTCGCGAGCCGAACGGATGTAGCCGACGCACCCAGTGGGTTCCGCGCCATTTCACGCGAAGCGGCGATGCGGCTCAATGTATTCAATGCTTACACCTACACCCTCGAAACAATTATCCAGGCTGGCCAGAGCAATATGCGGGTTGTCTCGGTGCCCATCCGCACCAATGCCGACCTGCGGCCATCACGACTGGTAAAGAGCATCTCCAGCTACGTGCAACGTTCGCTGGTTACCATTCTTCGCGTATTCGTGATCTACAAGCCGCTCAAGTTCTTTGCCTTTTTCGGTGCGATCTTCACGCTTGCCGGTGTGATTACCGGCGCGCGTTTCCTGTGGTACCTGTTCGAAGACAACGGTGAGGGTCACGTGCAATCCGTGATCTTCTGCGCCCTGTGCATTATTGCGGGCCTGCTCCTTTTCATGATGGGAGTCATCGGCGATCTCATCGCTACCAACCGGAAGCTGCTGGAACGCATCAACCTACGACTTCAGCATATCGAGCACCAACGAGACTGAAATCTTTACCAACTTCGCGTTCACCGCCTTGGCCAGCACCGCAAAGTCGATGTGTCGATCAAGCACCTGCAGCGGATGATCCAAACGATCACGTTTAGCGTCGCGTTCTTCTCCGACAAACAGGCTGATCATGTAGTGCTCGCGAGCTTACGGAGCGATGAGTTCACGTTACGCGATGACAACGGGCTTTTCGAGGTGCTCCACTACAGGCCCATTGCTAGTTTCAACGCGTCCGAAATCTGAGCGACCTCATTTACCCAAAGACCTCATGTGTTATGCAGGAACGAGTTTACGAAAAGTCGACAAATTAATTGCTGCCGATGGGCTCCAGGCTGAGATGTACCAAGGAAGCGCCAAGCTTGCGAGGATCTCCGCTCATACCTAAGTCTTTAGGAGAGATTGCATCTGGCACTGTAATGATAATTTCATGTGTACCGGGTTCGATATTTTTAAAATCGGTCGTGAACACAGATACGTCTTGCTTTATCTTAAAAATTTGATGTTGATTGCCAATTTTTATATCAAACGGCTGGTCTACATTTTTTGCAAAAGCGCCTGCTATAAGTTTCAATTTGACATCAATTGGGATTGCTACGGTAAAATTTATCACTACCTGTTTTTGATCGGACCACCTCCCGAAGCTTTCTGCATGGGATACGCCCTGTATCTCTTTGACGCCTGGCCATACCGGGGCAGAAAAATCGATATCCCAATTCCCAGTGCTGACATGCCAAATGCTGTACCCGGGAGCGGAAAAGAACATCTGCCCATTGATGTCGGGTGAAAATGGATTTTCGCCCAAATTAATAATCCATTGGATTCTTTTGGGTAGAAAGGTATAAGAAATCAAAGCATTGGTCGGAATCAAATATTTTTCAATATCCTTATTATTCAAATGGAAAATTGTGCGGGTTGCATCTGAATCATCGTCACCAATAACGGCGACAGGCACCGCCGATCCAATCGTGAGATCGAACATCATGCCCGCTTGATCTGCCGGGCTCGGAGCTCTGTAATGATTCAAGAAGCCTGGAAACTGAATTGCCGTCACGACAAGTGCAAGAGGCAGGAAAATATAGATGAAGAATTTCGACGAACTTGCTGGTCTTATTAGAAAAATGATCAGTGAAAAAGTTTGCAATGAAGCAAATAAAATGAGACTGAGCCGAGTCGTGGAAATTGCCCACAGGTCAGGTGAATCAATTGGTGAAGGGGCATATCCCTTAAGTCCGACAAAGCCGGCATAAAGTGTCACTCCGATCAAGCAGACAACTAAAATTTTCTGCCAATTTTTTGGACGCAGACCGTCGTTCCCAGCATAGATGGCGGCAAAAATTGTGAAAAATGGAAATAGGAAGAAGTAGTAGCGCATATGCATGCGCTCGATGCTTTCATATCTAGTGATTCCATTGACTTGAACTGTGTAAGCAGCGGTAACCAGCAGCATTGTTAGCAAGATGCAAGCAACCAGTAGCATTACTTTTCGTACATCGTAGCTATTTGTTATTCCCGAGTTGCTAATTGCCATGCTTGAGGCGGCAATAGGCATGGCAAAGAGTATCAAGATGCCTAACAAGTGACCTTTCAGCACATGCAGGATAGCTAGTGTGGTGTGGAAAGGTACATCCTGAGTCGATTTGTTTAGGGCTGTACCATACATGCTTCCAATTAGATCAGCCCCGGCTGGCCCCGCAAAGATATAGCCGAGCCCGAACCTTACGGCGACCATAGTAAAAAGTGCGCCAGCCAGATGCGTAAGTGCCCTTAAAAAAGAAATCTTGCTGCGATAGGAAATATATAAAAATGACTTGAAAATGAAATAAGCTGGAAGTAAAAAAAACGCATGCGGCTTTATTAGTGAAAGTAAGCCAATAGCGATTCCTGAGATGCATGCTCCGGCCAGGGTGCTTGGTTGCCGCCCCTCGCGCAATATTGTCCATGCCGTCATCCAAAAAGCGCAGTAGTACAGCATCTCTGGCATGTAATAGATGGTGTAGTAACCAGCTGGAGCCATTAGCGATAGAACTACAACATATGCGGAAACCTTCTTTGTTAGCCAGTACCTAGATATTGCATAGATCGGAACGCTGCTAAGACAGAGAAAGAAAACATTAAGCAATCGTCCACAATCAAGAAAAGCTTGACCGCATTGATTGGTTATTCCGTAAATAAAATAAAAAAGGTAAGAAGGTACGCTTGCGTCCGATAGCGGAAGTAGTCTGGAGTAGGTACTGAAACGCTGCTCGTCCGACATGACTACCGGTTGGTAGCCAAAAGACCTTAAGACCAGCCAAGCCGTTATGATGCCAATGATCACGGTGACTATGAGAAGAGGTCTACTCAGCCACTTTTGTTCCGACGGACGTAACGGGAATTCCATATTTCTTGTTTTATTTTCCATAAGTTATAGTTTAATTTTCTTAGGTGAATTTTGTTAAAATTTTAATGAAGTTCTGACGGGAGTATCAGCGAATATTTCTGTGGCTATCACTTTTGGCGAGACTGTCAGTTGTAGGAATCGCCAAATAGGAGAGCCGCTTAAATTCTCTGCGACTAAGCGTCGTAGCCTCGAGTATCAAGCCGGCGACAAAAGAAGTGGCGCTGACCAAAAAAAGGCCCGTAGACAAAATTGCAGTCGGAAATCTAGGTACCAAACCTGTTTCGGCATAGGTTATAGCGAGTGGCGTCGCCAAAATGACACTGATAAGAATTGATAGCAGCGAGAAAAGCGAATAGAACATAAGGGGGCGCTCGGTAGCGTACAGCCGAACAATTGTCTTCAATATCCGGATACCGTCCTTGTACGTACTTAGTTTGCTTGCGGATCCCGTCAGCCGTGCACCGTAAGGCGTGACCATCTCGCCGTATGGCATACGCAGCTCCAGTGCGTGTACGGTAAGTTCGGTTTCTGTTTCGAATCCATGAGCAAGCGCAGGAAATGACTTTACGTAGCGCCTCGAAAACACTCGATAGCCTGAGAGCATGTCGGTAAACGTTCCGCCGAATATGCTAACCACGCAGCCGGTCAATAGCTTGTTACCGAGCTCATGGCCGGAGCGGTAAGCTTCTTTCATCTCATGCTGACGGGTACCAACAACCATATCCAGCTGTTCGCGAATCAGCTTGTCAATGAGAGCATTTGCGCTAGGCGCATGATACGTGGCGTCGCCATCGGCCATGACATAGATGTCCGCATCGATGTCGGCGAACATTCGACGGATGACATTTCCTTTTCCGCGAAACGGGACATTCGACACAAAGGCACCAGCAGCCAAGGCGCGCGGTACGGTTTCATCGCTGGAATTATTGTCGAACACGTAGATAGCTGCCTGGGGCAGCGCCTGCCGAAAATCGGCCACGACTTGCGCGACAGCAATTTCTTCGTTGTAGCAAGGAATCAATACGGCTATGCGCAGCGTACCTGTGTCGCAGGGTTGTTCGGCGGAATGCAGTTTCGCCATATTCATGTGTCCTTGAGATTCTCTAGAAATGTGAATTTCGCGCCTACGGCTAGTGTTTGAAGCTTCCAGCGCGGCATGTTTACTGCTGGAACAGGGGATTTTCGACACCACCATTCTTCAATTCGCAGATGCTAGCTTTTTAGTTTAGCTGATCGTCCAATGTATACGGGACCAAACCTACGTCCCCCGCCCTGAGTAGCGGTCGGCTTTAGAATCCTGCGTCATCGTAGCCGCTCTCGCGGCCAGTTGTAGTGAGTAGGTAACAGGTGTCAGGCCGCCAAGAATCTTCTTCGGTCGCTCCTCATTATATTTTCGCCGCCATGCGTCGATGACCAGCTTGGCGTGAGCCATGCTGGTAAACCAGTGCTCGTTCAGACATTGATCACGCAGGCGACCGTTGAACGATTCGACATACACGTTCTGGGCATGCTTACTCGGCTCGATCACGCGCAACATGACACCGCGCTCGTGCGTTCAAGTCAGTATCGCGCGACCGCAGAACTCCTTGTCGTTGTCGGTGCGGATCACTTTGGGCAGGCCCATTATCACGCGAAGCTGATCAAGGATGGGGGGAGTGGGTGCCCGCCGATCGCTCGTTCCGGCACGATGGCGACCGATTCATGCGTGACGGCGTCGACGATGGTCAAGTATTTGATGGCACGGCCTTCTGCCGTCCGATCGAAGACGAAGTGCATCGACCCCACACCTCATTGGCGGCGTGCGGCCGAACCAGTGACTGACGCTCGGACACAGACACCTTCTTGCACTTGCGCCGACGCACCTACAGCTGCCAGGGCATAGAGCGCCGGTCAACCCGCTTGCGATTGACCACCAGACCCGCCTGACGCAGCTTCAGGTAGATCATCCCAGCTCCGTAGCGACGAGCCGATGGGCCAAGGCCATGATGCGTTCGCGCAACGACACGTTACGGTCGGGTGCCGGCGCTCATGCGCAATACGCGTAACGCACGCCGTTCGCTCAATCCTCAGGTGATCATCTCCCGCACCAGCAGTCGTCGTGCCAATGCGGTCACCACTTTTTCGCAACGCCTCGCGGCGTGACATCGATCTCCAAGATCGACTCAGCTGACAGCTTCTTCAGTCGCGTGTTCTCCATTTCCAGCTCACGCAGACGCTTGGCATCGGGCACCGTCATGCCGCTGAATTTGCTGCGCACAGGTAGTAACTGGCCTCAGAGAAGCCGTGCCTCCGGCACAGCTCCTTCACCACCAAGTCGGCTTCCGCTTCCCGAAGGGAGCCAGTGATCTGTTCTTACCGAAAAACGCTTCTTCACGTCCGATCTTCTCAACTCATGGGATCGGGATCTAAAGCTTCGGGCTACTCAAAAGGGGGAGACATCGGCTCCGAGTCAACGCGTCAAACACTTGTCCGGTCGAGCCCTTGTCGAAAACTTACCGCGTATTCATCGCAGATGACCTCATGCACAGATCAGCCGACGCAACTCATCAGTCTTATCCTGTAGCAATGACATGTCGCCACGCGTCTCCACATTGAGCCTCAACAACGGTTCTGTATTGGACGAGCGTACATTGAAACGCCATGTCGGGAATTCCAGGCTCAAGCCGTCCGTTCGATCGATTGTCGGAGCGTCTACTGAGTAGTGGGCGAGAATGCGGTCCAGCGTGGCTGCTGCATCCTCCACGCGGAAATTGATCTCGCCGCTGCACGGATAAGTCTGCATGCGAGACTCGACCATCTCGGCCAATGGTGTTCCGGTGCGGCAGATGCGCTCGGCGATCAGCAGCCACGGGATCATCCCCGAGTCGCAATAGGCAAAATCACGAAAATAATGGTGCGCACTCATTTCGCCACCGTAGACGGCATCCTCGGTACGCATGCGCTCCTTGATGAATGCGTGGCCAGTCTTGCCAAGCACCGCTATGCCCCCTGCCTCGTTCACCATCTCGATGGTGTTCCAAGTCAAGCGCGGATCGTGGATGACCCGGCCACCGGGATTCTTGGCCAGCAATTGAGCGGCAAGCAGGCCGACAAGGTAATAGCCCTCGATGAAGCGACCTTCGGCATCGAAGAAGAAACAACGGTCAAAATCACCGTCCCATGCGATGCCGATATCCGCACCCGATTCGCGCACAGCCTGTACCGTCGCAGCACGATTCTCCGGCAGCAACGGATTAGGTATGCCGTGCGGAAAACTGCCATCCGGCTCATGGTGGATGCGAATAAACTCGAACGGCAAGTACGGTGTGAGTTCGTCGATCACCATACCCGCGCCGCCATTGCCGGCGTTGACGACAATCTTGAGCGGCCGCAGGGCCGCACGGTCGATATAGCTGAGTAGGTGCGCGATATAGGCGGATTTGTCGTTATCGACCCGCACGGAGCCGATCTGGCTCGATGGCGCGAAATCGCCTGACTCGGCCAACGCCTCAATGTCCCTGAGCCCGGTGTCCCCACTAACCGGTCGCGCGTCTTCGCGCACCAGCTTCATGCCATTGTAGTCCATGGGATTATGGCTGGCGGTCACCATGATGCCGCCGCCGACACGACGATGCGCGGTCTGGAAATAAACCTCTTCAGTCCCGCACAAGCCGATGTCGATGACAGCAGCGCCAGCATCGTTGATGCCGCGCGTCAGCGCCGCTGCAAGCGTCGGGCTGTCGAGGCGCACATCCTGACCGACCACGACATCGCGCGGTTTCAGAATTTCAACGTAGGCTCGGCCAATCCGATAGGCGATGTCCTCATTGAGTTCATCGGGTACACGGCCGCGTATGTCGTAAGCCTTGAAACACTTGAGCATGTGCAGGTTCTCAATGCAATTTATGTATATCGGACACCACCGGCGCAGCGGCTCCGTTGATTGGTGGTGACGACAGCTGGCTGGCCGAATCGAGTGGTGATGCTGTCATCGTCTGCAACTGGATGCCCAGCACGCGCGGATCGCTACTCATGCCGATAGACTGAGGGGATACGGCATCAGGAAGATCAAAAGCGATACGAGTCCCGTTTGATGAAGTTGTATCGGCAGCAGGGACCACGACATCGAACTGCATCTGGTTGTTCGGATAAACCACCTCATGCGTACCGGCGGCCATACCGTTGACACTCACCTGAATACGCTGGCGCGGATGTTCTTTCGTCACCAAGCCATACACCTCGAAATTCAGGTGAATGCCTTGCACAACGTGCGATAACTCCTGCGGGTCAATGGTGATCTCGGCGTGTGTCCCACTGCTCCATACGCCCCCGGCTTCCGGATCGCTCCAGCCACTCGTCAGCCACTCGTTCCAGGCCCCAGGTGCCTTGAAGCTTTCCGGATGTCCAAGCGGAAAGATCGGCTTGTTCAGACGATAGAGGAACAGGCGTGTATCTACGCGCATGAACAACTCATGTGGAAAAGAGTGGTCCCATTCATATGCCTTGACCCGGAACCGAGTGCTGCCCATCGAGTCAAAGCCTTCGGGAGCCACAGCCGACGGCGAGATCAAGAATACGTCATCGTAGCGTGCATTGAGTGCAGCAATATATGCATGATCGGCAAGACTGGCCCCACTCACCGTGACTGCACTAAGGCCAAAGGTAAACACGATCGGCGTCTTGAGCTCATTGTTGTCCGGCACGCCTGCTCTCGATTCCAACGTGTCGAGCAGAATGATGTCGCCGCTGTCGACCGGCGCCAACAACTGTGTCAGGGACTGGTACGCCCCCTCGTTTTCATTCTTTCCCAACTGACTTGCAGTTGCTGTAACGCTGTAGATCAGGGTGATTGCCAGAATCGCACTCAGAATACGGCGGATACCGTTCTTTGGCATGCAGGCCCATGCCACCACGGAGAACAACAGCATGTATGGAACGGCTTCGCTAAGCAGATAGCGCGCATAGTAAGGACCATAGGGTACCGTCCATTGCAACAACACGATATAGACAAAAAATCCTGCCACGAATAGCCGCAAAAATTCAATGCGTGGCTCATCCTGGCGCCGCAGGACAAGACCAAGAAATGCCAACGGCAACAGCGGCCCTGTGTAGACGAAAAATGTCACCAGACTGCTAGCTTTCACGGCTCTCCAGTGGCTGCCGGCCAGCCCCCACAGCGTATCCAGCCAGACATCACCTTGATAATGAGCCGTCCAGCCCAGTTGATAGATTTTGTAAATTCCCAGCGCGAGACTGATCAGGACAATGGGCGCGACGGCAAGACGTAACGGTACGACAATGAACCTGTCGATACGTAGGCGCATGCCGGTTTGCGCCAGCGCGACCAGACAAAACCAGACCAGCAGCACCACCACCACTAGAGCAGCCACACCGACCTGCCAGTGAGAAGGGAAGATACGTTCGAAGGAAGCCCGATAAATATCCGCTGCGTACTGATGCGACCAGCGCAATCCATAGGCCACTGAAATGGCATATAGCGCGACAACACCCAGCACCCATATCTGCATGTAATTCCGGCGCACGCGATCTGCGTCATTGGCGGCACTCGCCACCGCCACGACGATCAGGAACGGGACATACATGAAGCCGCTTATGTGGGTCACAAACATGGCACCGAAGCTGAGCATCGACACTAGCAACCAGCGCCTGTGGCGCGAGCCTCCTTCGGCACGCCAGAACAGCGCGAGATAGGTGAACCCTATCAATGAGAATGCCAATGTAGGCACCTCAGTGACTGGAAATTTCGAAAAGAAGGCATGCAGTGGATTGATTGCCAGCAGCAATCCTGCAATCAGCGCTGCCCGCGACGATCCGGTCAGCACCAGCGTCAGACGGTACATAAACACCACAGAAAGCAATGCAAACAACGTCAATGCGTACACCGCGAATGTAGTGCCGAACAATCCTGCAACAAGCGCCATCCATACTGGAAACAAGTGGTAGAACTGAAAGTCGAGAACGTTGCTCTGATGGCTGCGTACATAGACACCGCCGACGTACGCTTCCATTTTCGACAACTCGGGGTGGGGTGGCAGAAACCGATTTTCATCGAGATACGTCTGGACAAAAGGCGTTCCCTGCAACTTGTCGAGTGGCGTATCCCATACGACGAGACTTCCGGTGCGCTCGATGTAGTTGGCCATATTGACGTACACCCCCTCATCCTGGCCGCCCAGCACATAGTTGAAAGCAGGCAACCTGAAAAACAGGCATACCAGGATCAGCAAGATCACGTGCTTCGGTTTTGCGCCAGCCAACGGATTTGAGGATCTGCGCCCTCGGGTACGCCACACATAGATCCCTGTCAGGAGGGTGGTGGCAATGCATACCTGCGGCGCGAGAAAATGGTGCGCGAGCGTAGCTGCCAAACCCAACCCACTGGCAAGCAGCACCCAGACAACGACCCATTCGAGTACGCGATCGACCAGGCCATTGGCCTCCCCAACTGTCTGATCCATATCCCCCCTTTCATCACTGCAAGACCCGTCTCAAATCCCCGTCGATACAACACGCCGAGCCCATCGCTGTTCACAATCAATCGCCGGCATACATCCATGCCAACGTTTCCCGCAAGGATCGGGCTGCAACCGTCCCCAGCACAGAATGAATACTGGCATTGGAGCCGACCAGTCGCGCCACCTCGTTCGCCCGCACAAACTGTGGATTCACGCGAACTTCCATCCTATAGCCCGCGATCTCGCACATCATGTCCAGCACATCGCCAAGGGAGTGACCAACACCCGTGCAGATGTTGAAAACCCCATTCACAGGCATGGAGCGAACCAGACCCGCATATGTTGCGGCCACATCGCGTACATCACCGAAATCCCGCACTACTTGCGTATTGCCAAGTTCGATGACTCTTTCATCGCGACGGAAGTGGGCCACTATCTTCGGAATCAGGAACTGTTCGGATTGTCCTACGCCGGTATAATTGAACGGCCGAGTGATAACGATGGGCAACTTGCCCATCCACAGTCGAGCCAAGTACTCCATGGCGCACTTGCTTACCGCATAGTCATTTTCCGGCGCCAGAGACGTTGCCTCGGTGATCGGTTCGACATCCGTGTTTCCGTAGACATTGGCGCTACTGGCCAGCACAACCAGTCGCGGCAATTTCGGCGCAGATGCCAAGGCATCAAGCAGGTTGCGCGTACCGACGACATTGACGCGATAGATCTCGTCCACATCGCCGTGGGCAACGAATGAAATCGCCGCCAGATGCAGCACCACATCCGGCTGCACTACGGCAACGGCTGCATGCACTGCTTCGCGATCGAGCAGGTTGGCGGTAATCGAGCCCGTATCCGCGGGGTCCTGCCGGTCGCTCAGGCCAACAACCTCATATCCAGCAGCCTCCAGTTCACGGGCCACATACTGGCCCGTGAACCCATTGCGACCGGTTAGTAATGCGCATGGTCGATCCACGTCAGAACGACGCCCCACGCTCGTTACGGCTGATATCGGCAACTACCATCATGCGACAAAGCTCTTCCAGCGTGGTCTTCGGCTCCCAACCTAGCTTGCTGCGTGCCTTGGTGGGATCACCGATCAGCAATTCCACTTCCGCCGGGCGGTAGAAGCGCGGATTGATGCGCACACGGACTGTTCCGCTGGCAGCATCCACACCGCGCTCAGCTTCACCCTCACCCCGCCACTCGATGTCGATGCTGGCAGCCTTGAATGCCATGCTCACGAAATCACGCACGGTTTCCGTGCGGTTGGTTGCCAGCACGTAGGTATCCGGCTCGTCCACTTGCAGCATGCGCCACATCCCCTCCACGTATTCCTTCGCATAGCCCCAGTCGCGCTTGGCATCCAGGTTGCCCAGCTCCAGCACATCAAGTTTGCCCAGGGTGATCTTGGCCACGGCATCAGTGATCTTGCGTGTCACGAATTCGCGACCTCGCAGCGGCGATTCGTGGTTGAACAGAATGCCGCTGCTGCTGAAGATGCCGTAGGACTCGCGATAGTTGACTGTCATCCAGTGCGCGTAGAGCTTGGCCACGCCATACGGGCTACGCGGATAGAACGGCGTGGTTTCGATCTGCGGCACAGCCTGCACCTTGCCGAACATCTCCGAAGTCGACGCCTGATAGAAACGGATATTGCGATTCACCGTGCGGATGGCTTCAAGCATGTGCACCGCACCGATGCCGGTGATGTGGCCGGTGGTAATCGGCTGGTCGAAGGAAACACCCACGAAGCTTTGTGCCGCAAGGTTATAGACCTCGGCCACACCCGTCGTCTCGATCAATCGAATGCTCGATCCGAGATCGGTGAGGTCGTACTCCATCAACGACAGATTGGGGTGCTGATCGATGCCAAGCTCTTCGATACGCCAGAAATTGACCGAGCTGGTGCGACGGTAGGTGCCATAGACGCGGTAACCCTTGTCCAGGAGCAACTGCGCGAGATAAGCGCCATCCTGACCGGTGATTCCGGTAATCAAGGCAGTTTTCATATCCGTATTGCTGTTCAAACAAATATCCTCAGATAATTTCATTTTGCTGGTCAGATGATCGGTTGGCTTCGGCGACATACGCCACACCCTCGATATCCATGCAATTGATGTCGCGCATCTAAACCGTGGTCGGCGACATATCAGACAGGCGCAAGTCCACCCAAGGACTCATCACCAACTCGTTGATCCACAGATCTGCATCCGCATCCACTTCAACGCGGATAGCCAAATCCTTAACGTCCACCTTCAGATTTAGTTCCACTTCCACCAGATACCCATCAATCGACGAATATTCGACGCCAAATTCACATTGCGCATGAATCCGCGTCCCCGACTCACTGGTGATATCCAACCGCGCGGGAGCTGGTTGATCGCGCCAACCGCCGGACAACAACACGCGATAACGCCCTGCCAGCATCGGTACAGATGGTCCACATAATAGCAGCCCAGCAACACCTCTCGATTCCATACGACCGCGCACCAACCTGCCGACCTCTGTCCGGAATCTGTGGTCATAAGCCTTGTGACGATATAATGGTCCGGGCATCCATGTATGTATCCAATGTTCCTGGCTCACAACATCGATCAACTGGGCAGTGGATTCGCCCCAGGTCTGCCAGCGCATGCCAGCTGACTGCGGCGCATCTCCTTGCGCATCGAGGGCTAGCCATGCACTCAATGCATCGGCCAGATTTTCCGCATCGTACCCGCTGAAGTAATAGCCGTACTCAGCGACGATTTCCCGAAAAACCGGCAGGTCGCGGGTAATCAGAGGCACGCCATGATGCGCTGCCTCAATCAACGGCAGACCAAAGCCCTCTCCCTCCGACGCCATCAGCATTGCGGAGGCACTGTGGTAGGCCGCGAGCAAAAGGTTGTCATCAGCGGTGTCGAACCAGAACAACTGCTTGCCTTGCTGCGGATGCTCGCGCAGGCGCTGCATGACATGGTCGCTCAGCCAGCCGGCGCGCCCGATAATCAACAAATTGGCTTTTATGCCCTGTTGCCAGAGTCGCTCAAACGCTTCCAGTGCCTGCACATGCCCCTTGCGCGGCTCGATCGTACCCACCATGAGGAATGTCGGACGCTCGCCAAGTCCAGCCAGTTGTGGATGGACATGTGCACCAGATGCGTCGCCTACATCTGCTTTGGCGATATCGGCCCCCAGGTGGAAGTAACCAATAGCCAGAGGACGCTGGCGCGCCGGCATGGACTGATACAGCCAGGACTCAAACTCGTCGGCAACGGCGCGGGAAATGCACACGACGCTATCCGCCACTTCGGACACTGCCTCGTACCAGGAGCGGAACATAGCTAACAGCTCGGGCCTGAAGCAGTCGGGACGCATGATAGGCAACAAGTCATAGACCACGAAATGCTGCCGTATCCCGCGATAACGCATCTCCCGGAAAAGGTCGATATATTGCGGAACAAGATGTGCACCCAGGTCCAGCCCGAGATAGACATCTCCGACAGAAAATTCAACCACCTCATCCACTGGCAGTGTTTCGCCCGGGAAATAGCGTCTCGCACAGTAACTTCGCGCGTAGTGAAATGCCCCGTCATTGTCTAGGTAGACAGGCTCGACACGGTAACCGGATGGGGGGGCCACAAATAACTCGTCAAGTACATGACGCACCACACGCTGAATGCCGGTGCCAGCATCCCAAACGATGAGTTGCGAGATATCGACTAGCCATTGCGGATCACCCGCTGACGTCAGAATATTTTGGGAAATCGCCACCGCCACGCGGGTCCAATCCCCTTCCGAAGCATCCACACTCCCTTCAAGCGTAGTCAGCTCCACAGCAACGTCGCGCACACGGTCCCGCCAGTTCCATCCGACACGCGCCATACCGCTGGCACTTGGCTCGCCATTCGCAAGCAACTGACAATGACCAAGTGTGGACAGACTCTCCGGACTTACCTGAGCGCCAAGGATGCCAGCGGAAAAGTCCGCATTGATGGCTGCCCGCAAAGCCCTATATCCGCCGGACCGGTAGAGCAGAGAAACAACCAGCTCGTGCCCGGACTTGTCTGCAGCAAGTCTATGCAGCGCCGCGCCAAAGGTCCTGCCATGCAACAGGATATCGGCTACGCCATCCACAGCGAGTGCAAGAGTCTTGGCGCAGTAGGGATGATCGGCCAGCTCGATGAGCACCCGATCGAAACGCTGTCGCTCGTCTCGAAAGCGGGCAAGCGAGCGCCTGGAGGCAACGCCTTCACAATCACTGTCAGCATAGACCACAGCGGAATCAATACCATGGCCGGTAGCGATAGATCTCGGCGCCGGGAGGAACGCAACGGAATCACGTTGCCCGGGGACGACGATGGACGTTGTCGGCTGGCGTCGCTCTACCGCGGCCTCGAACGCTCCGATGGCACGTCTGGCCGATTCCTGCCAAGAAAATTTCAGCGGCTGCTTGAGGCCATGATCACGAAGACTTTCGCGAAATGCCGCATCCGTTAGTGCTTCAACGATTTTGTCAGCAATAGCTTGGGGACGGAAGGGATCGAACAACGATCCTGGATGCCCGATGACCTCCGGCAAACTGGATGTATTGGCCCCGATGACAATAGCTCCACTGGACATTGCTTCCAGCGCTGGCAGCCCGAAGCCTTCCTGTAGCGACGGAAAGACATACAGCGAGCAAAGGTTGTACAGCTTGACCAGATCACTGTCCGGCACATAGCCGGTAAACACTACCTCATCGGCAGCGATGCCGACCTTCGCCATGAGGGCGGTCAATGCATCACGCTCCGGCTCTGGCGCCCCCCCAACGATGACCAACTGATGGGCGCAACGCACCGCGCCGGGCAGCAACGCAAATGCTTGGATCAATGCACCAATGTTCTTTCTTGGATCGAATCCACCCGCGTACATCACGAATGGTCTGAGCACACCGTACCTGCGCATCAATTCCTGCCGGAAACCTTCTGCACCAACAAGTGGCTTGAAGATGGCATCGGCGGCCCCTGAAATATCAGTGAGACGGTCCTGCGGGATCGACAACAGCTCATGCGCCTCATCACAGGTAAATCGGGATATGCCGAGCAGCACATCGGCACGACGAAGATACTCGATCTTCTCCATGTACCACTGGCGGTTACGGGGGTCCAATAGATACTTCTCTGGATGCGCCAGCGGGATCAGGTCGTACAACGTGGCGGCGTTCGAATACCCTTTCGCGGTCGCTGGAATTGTAGCTACAGGTTCCTCCGCAAATCCTTCAATCATGCTGGCAACATGAACAATATCGGGCTTAAGCTGTCGCAGGACCTGCAATCGCAACATCTCGGAAGCCTCTCTCCTGAACGTGTTGGCAGTATCCATGTACGCCGTGGGCGCCACCGCATCCCAAGTTATCAGGCGTGCTTGCGGCAATAATCCATCGAACTCACCACGCAAGTATTCGATCGACTCACTCATCGCCATGTTGAGCAGCACGGTGATGTCATGGCCACGCGAATACGCGGCCATGGCTTTGGCCAGCGCCAGGGAATAGCGACCGATCCCGCGACGACGGCCTTCTGGTGACTGACACGCCTGCAGGTCCAACACAATATGCAAAATCCATCCTCCTTCTGGATGCTGTGAAAGCGAATGCAACTATTTCTGCTTCCTGACTTGCTCGACCACTTCAAGTACCCGAATGGCAGATCGTGTCAATGGTACTTCCGAAAGTATCGCCCCCTTTGCCCGTGCCGATGGTGGTGCACCGAAAAGGAACAGACGCGCCTTCACAACAATCCGTGACTCATGTCCTGCGATGGCAACCGCAGACGATCTCAACCATGGCCATTGCACGATCTTGCGCAGCAGCGGCCGGACAAGACGTGCCGGCCATCGAAGTATCTGATAGGCCAAACCGCGACCAAAGCGTCTCAGAACGCGCACTGCTCGACCCACTGCCCGTAACGGAGCCGTGACACGCCAAGATGTACTTTCATTAATCAATTGGAGCGCTGCATTCAATCGCCCGATTTCCTGATTGCGAGCCGCGACCGCATAGTGCAGCCGACTAACCTCCTGATTGCCGACCGCAATCTCATGCTGTAAACGATCGATTTCAGGGGCTCGGAACTTGGTCTCGTCGTGCAGTCGCAAGACTTCATCGGCGCTATGCCGCATCATTTCGTTGGCTTGGGTAAGTTCATCCTTGGCTTGGATCAGCGCATTGTTGGATTGGACCAGCGCGCATTCGCGCTCTTCCAATACCCTCCTCAATTCAACCAGAGTCACTTCGCGGCGCTCGTTCTCCGCATGCAAACGCGCCATATGCTGTGCATCAATGGCGATCGCCAGATGACCTTGGACCTCGCGTAGATGGTCATGCGCGGCCACTTCATTTGCCAGGACAAATTTATCGAAAACGTTAGGTGGATATGCAAAAGCCCCGAGCAGCGCTGCATGCTCGTCCGCCACATAGAACCGGTTTAGCCCATCGGCATATGCAAATCGGTAACCTCGCTGCGTGAGTAGCGGTTCCCATTCGGCATAGGCTGGCTTCTGACTATTCGGCTCAGTAGCCTCAAGGAGAATAATCCATGGGCGCACCCGGTTAAGCGATATACCGCGCAAAGCTGCAGCTTCTGCTCCCTCGCAGTCAATTTTGAGGAAGTGAACATCGCTGACCCCATGCACCTCACAGATATGATCAAGAGTCACACAGCCGACATCCGACTCACGAATACGGAATCCGGCCTGTGCATGTCGTTGTGCAAACTCGGGGTCGGTTGTTGAAAGTCCACTATCTTCGACTTCGAACAAGTGCAATTGTCCGGGCACGTCGGACACGGCAAGCTGCAGATTGATGTCATGCGGTCGGTCAGTCAGCAGGCGCTCAAACCAGTGCGAAACCGGCTCGATATTGATGCCATGCCAGCCTCGCTCGTAGAACATCTTGGTTACCGAATCTATAGTCGGATCCTGCGCGCCGACATCAATGTAGAAACCACGCTGCACTCCGCTTAGCGCACGGAGCAACATTACGTCTTCATAGTTCTGAGCATAAGAAACGTTGGTCACGACATTTCGATCCTGATATCGGGTGGCACCCAAGCTGACCCGATAAACTGCGCATGGTTCATATTGGAAACGGTAAAGACAAGCGCCAGATCTCGCCATTCGTAGTTGTTGACCAGATGGGTATCGGTGCTGACGAGTGCCGTCGAGATCGAATAGCTGCCTTGACCGAAATTCATCGGAAACGCAATTTGAAACTCGATCCGCTGGCCAGCCTTGACCAGCTCAATGGCCTGCCCCGTGAAGTGGGTATTAGTGCCGAATACTGGCTGACCCAGTCGATCCTTGATCATGTAACCCAATACCAGACGTGGCACATCAACACTGGCCGCCACCACTATGCGCAGCGTAACTGACTCCCCAACACCCACAAACTCGATCGGCTGGCCGTCTCTGCTCAGCAGCTGTATGTCTTCGACACGTGCTTCGCCGGTACCAGAAACAGTCTGCTTTCTGCCGCTCTGATGTTCCATGATCTGGACTGTACTGTTCTCGCGCTCGGCAATCAGCGCGTTGTATAAATCCATGACCTCGGCGGGATCGCCATCCTTGATCAATGCACCGCCCTCGAGCAACAGCGCACGGTCGCACAGATTCTGAACTGCACTCGCATCATGCGAAACAATCAGGAGACTGGTGCCCTGTTCGCGAAATTCACGAATCCGCTTGAAGCACTTGTGCTGGAAATAAGCATCGCCGACCGATAACGCCTCATCGACAATGAGAATATTCGGCCTGAATGCGGTAGCGACGGAGAACGCCACGCGCATCTGCATGCCGGTGGAATAAGTGCGCGCGGGTTCATCGAAGTACCCACCGATCTCCGCAAATGCCTCGATATCATCGATGACGCTGTCAATGGCCTGTCGGGAAAAACCCATCAGCCCTGCCGAATGGTAGACATTCGCGCGTCCGCTGAGTTCGGGACTGAACCCCATGCCAAGCTCAAGGATCGCCGCAATACGCCCGTTCACCGCCACGGTTCCCGTGGTGCCCTTGAGGGTCCCGGTGATCAGCTTGAGCAGAGTACTCTTGCCTGCGCCGTTCTGGCCAACAATACCGATGGATTCCCCTGGCGCGACACTGAACGAAATATCGCGCAAGACCCAGCTTTCTGATTTTGTCGAAACTCTGAAACCGAACCATCCCGCGAAGCGCTGCCATTCAGAGCGGTATTCACGAAAGGCCTTGCCCAGCCCTCGAACAGCTAAAAGAGGTTCGTTCACAGTACGTCCACCATTTCCGGCGCCGCGCGCCTGAACAAGAACAGCGCAAACAACAACAGGATTATCGACGCTACCGCGAGCACGAGCAGGCCGTTGATACCTGGTGCGCGTCCATAAAGCAGCACATTCTGGAACGCAACCACCATGTGCATCATTGGGTTGAACTCTAGTATCACGCGCAGACGATCTGGGATGATGGTCGGCATGTACACGACCGGGGTCAGCCAGAACAACAACTGCAACACCACGGTCATGACCTGGGCCACATCCCGCACAAATACGTTAAGGACACCCAAGATCAGGCCGAGGCCAAGCCCAAAGGCTAGGTTGATACCGATCAGCAGTGGCAACCACAGCATTGCCAGGGTTGGCGGGTGGCCGATCAGCAGGAACACGCCCACCGCCGTCGCCAGCAAGAGCAAATTGTTCACCAGCGACGAGCCGCCAATGATAATAGGCAGACAGACCCGCGGGAATGCCATCTTCTTCATCAGGTTGCCGCTGTCCACGAATATGGTCAGCGATCGCGTCACCACTTCGGCGAACAGCGACCAGGCGATCATGCCCGCCATTAGGTAGATCACATACGCATAGCGGTTGTCGATACCCGGTAGCTTGGCCGCCATGATGCGTGACAGTACCAGCGCGTAGATAGCAACCTGCGCCAAAGGCTGCAGAACCATCCAGAGGGCGCCAAGCTTACTGCGCGCAAATCGTGAACGGAGGTCGTTCTTGATCGACGAAACGATGAAATGGCGATAGCCCCATATCGCCGCCAGAATTTCTTTCATGAAGCGGTACCTTTATGTTGAGCCAGTTGCCGAACAAATGCCTGCGGCGTCGGATGTATCGGAAGGCGACGACAACGCCTCCAGTCGATGAATGATCCGCTCTGCCGCAGTATGTGGCGAAAGCTTGTCACGAATGTCAAACGCTGCCTGCGCACCGATACTTGCTGCGAACTCGCGGTCATCCGCCAGCCGCCGCATGTATGTCGCCGCATGGTCTATGTCCGGCTCGGCCCAACGCTGACCGACATGATGGAGATAATCACCTTCGCCCACCGGCACCAATCGATAATCGACTAGACAACTGTTTTCAGGTGTCATGAATTCCATGTTGCCAGACCACGCCGTGGCGATCACCGGCTTGCCCAGGCGCATGCACTCGGCAAGCCCGAGTCCGAACCCCTCGGCACGATGCAGCGAGACGT
>Ga0302310_10001370_pt1 | contig 20671 bp, 9 predicted proteins | sample III_Palsa_N1_2_FD_200451 | JGI IMG/M metagenome (GOLD analysis project Ga0302310, IMG submission 200451) | Peat permafrost microbial communities from Stordalen Mire near Abisko, Sweden - III_Palsa_N1_2 | ecosystem: Environmental > Terrestrial > Soil > Palsa > Peat permafrost | place: Sweden...
TGTTGAACACCACGGTGACGACGAACGCATCGGGCAATTTTTCTATCCTGGCCAGCTATTACACCTGCCCATCGGCAAGTACCCTGACCTATCTGGTGAGCACGGGCGGCAATCCAGGCCTTACGGCCGGCACAAATAACACCGCGCTCACCTTGATGGTCGCGCTGGGCGCCTGCGGCTCGTTGAGCTCCCTCCCGAATCTGAATGTCAACGAGGTGACCACGGTAGCTACGATCGCGGCGCTCTATCCTTACATGACCTCGTACAGTGCCGTCGGCTCTAGCTCCGCCGACAGTCAACTATTGACTGTGGCGTTCAGCAACGTGAATGAGTATGCCAATATCAGCTCCGGGACTGCCCCAGGCACTTTGGCATCCGGTGTCTCCTACGCCTCCGCCACGGAGATCAACACCCTCGCCGACGCCATAGCAGCTTGCGTCAACTCGTCCGGCCCAAGCTCAAGCGGATGCTCCAATCTCTTCGGTTACGCCGCAACCGGCTCCGTCGCCGGCGTGACGAGCTTGAGCGGCGGATCTGGATATTCCTCCGCTCCAACGGTGACCTTTTCGGCTCCAGGCGGCAGCGGAACGACAGCAACAGGCACAGCGAATGTTAGCGGGGGTGCTGTCACCGGAGTCACGATCGTGAACGCCGGGTCTGGGTACACCAGCGCTCCAACGGTGATCTTCTCCGCCCCAACCAGTGGCATAACGGCAACAGGCACAGCAACCATGAGCGGCGGCGCCCCCACCGAGACCGTCGGAGCGCTCCTCAATATACTGAACAACCCCACCGCAAACGTCACCGCTATCTGCAATCTGGATGGCACGATCATGCCCTTCCAGCCAACGCTCTCGTGCGGTTCGGGGCAGCCGTCGTATTGGTCGCTGCCCATCATTGCCAGCCCTCCTTCGGTTCCTTACGTTCTGCCGGTCACAGGCAACTACATCGTGACCAATACGAGTAGCGGATTGGCCTGGGACAATAACTCCGGGGCGAATGCGGCGGACATTTATCTCCACACCGCTACCGGCACAACCGCCCAGGAGTTCACCTTTACGCAGTTGGCCGGCGGTCTCTACTCGATCCATAGTGTGGAAGCCCCTACTGAGTTTCTGAACGATAACGGCAACTCCATCGCAGCGGGAGGGACAATCATTCAGTACAACACCGCCTCGCTGGGCTCCAATGAGGTATGGAACGTTGCGCCCATATCCGCATCCGCGTCCTCATCCGGGCTGGGTGGCTACATCATCTCCAGTGAGCTGAGCGGCCTGCCGATCGATGCCAACAGCAATACATCCGGCTATACGGCCGCAGCAGACCCCACAGGTCATAACCTGGTGCAGGAGGCGTCCACCAATGGCGGCACCACGCAAGTCTGGACCATTACTCCGGTAGGCAGCGGCTGCCAGGCGACCACTATCACCCCTGAGATCTGGACCTCGATCAAGGGCTGGCAAAGCCTCTCGTCGATCTCCGTTCCCTCCGGCGTTGAAGTCTCCCTCGCGGGCGAGCCGTCGTCTGGCGGAAGCTGGAGTTGGACCGGCTCCAACGGCTTCAGCTCGTCCGCGCTCCAGAACAACAATGTTCCGGTGAGTTCGGGCACCAACACCTACACCGCGACCTACACCAACTCCTGCGGCACCCAAAGCACGCTCGCCTATACGGTGACCGTCGGCACCGGCACCCTCGCGCAAGCGCCCTGCGACATCCTGAACACCGACGGAGTTCCATGCGGCGCCGCCTACAGCCTTACCCGTCGGATGCTTGCCGCATACACCGGCCCCCTCTTCCAGCTCTCTTGCGCCTCCTGTACCCCCACCACGATGAACATCGGGACCAGCTCGACGACCGGAGAGGTGGCCGTATCCACGGCCACCAGCTACTGTAGCGCGTCGCCCGCTTCCTGCTATATCTCCGAGATTTACGATCAGATTAGCGGTGCCAACGGCAGCGGCTCCAACAACCTGATCGCGGGCGGCAGCGGCGTGCTCTACCAAACCTCGCCCTACAATGGGCTCCCGTTGGCGCAAACCCCCGCGCCAACGCCATCGGCCAACGGAGTCTATACCGGCGCTGGCAACGCCTCTCCCACCACGACCAGCGCTCTTACCGCGACGGGATACTTCACTTCCCCGGCGTCGAGCAACACGGGCATTCCAACCGGCAATTCGGCGATCACCGAGTATTACGTGCGCTCGAACTATGCTCTTGTGTCGACGGAGGGAGACTTCGGCGACATGGACAGCACGACGGTCTACCCCGCAAGCAACAAGTACCAGCGCTTCGCGCTCGGATACAGCGCGGCCGCCGGTACCACAGCAGGTTCTCTCGCCGGGGCCTACTACTGCGTCGATCCGGGAAACACGACTGGCACCGACTACAACCTGACCTGCGCATCGAGTAATGGAACCACCCAGGCCCTCGCAATTGCGCCGTCAAATCTGCCTTCTCCGCCGCTCTTCACCCTGATCGGAAAGTACTCCACTTCAACCGGCATCACGATCGAGACAGCGGACGCGATCCAGGGAGCTCTGACCACGATCTACGGCCCGACGGCGGACGCCAATACCCCCAGCTTTGGGGGACGTATATCTCTCGGCGAAGGCGGCGATGGGAAGATTGCCATGTCGTCGTTCCAGGAGGGTGCGATCATTGCTTCCACCACCACCTTGGCGGAGGATACCGCTGTACAGGCCAATATCGCGGCGTTCTATGGGCAGCTCGCGAATCCCCTCTCGGCCAGCAACTATCAGGGGCCTGGCGACATCGTGCCCGGAGCGACCGGCTGGTGGGGTCTGCGCGCCTACAACAACGCATTTGCCGCAGCCGGCTCGAATGCAGTCCTGCTGCTGAATCAAACCACCGGCTCGACCCAGGCGATCGCAGTGACCGCCACGGGCGACCTCAACGTGGCGGCCGCGCAGAGCTTCTGCGCGAATGCGGTCTGCAGTATCGAGACCTGGTACGACCAGACCGGCAACGGCCACAATATGACTCAGGCGAACCAATACTCTCAGGCATTGTTGCTGTTCAACTGCACCAACGGTGCCAAGGTCTGCGCGTACTTCTCGTATGCCGTCCAGAACAGCGCTGCCGGCGGCGATGGATACACGTCGAACGCGACGGCGGTGGCACCGTTCACGCAGAACGCCGTCATTGAGAAGACTGACTCAAGTATTGGGGGCACCGTCCTCTCGTCCTACCAGAACTCAAGTTGGGCGGGTATCGGCGGCATCAACAACGAGACGCTCAATGCCAACGACAGCGCCACTGGGCAGGCAACAGACACCCAACCGCTCCACTCCTATGTCTTCCAAAGCGTGACTGGGGTCTGGAACCCGACAGCGACGTCCGCGTCCTCAGCGGTGTATCTCAACGGACTCAGCTCGACCTTCAGCAGTGGTACCAATGCCGCCATGACGACATCCTTGAATATGGGAGACAACGTCGCCACGGGCAACACTAACTTTATGGTGGGCTACATCGACGAGAGTGGGCTATGGCCTGTATCCCTGACTGCGGCGCAGGCTGCCAGCCTGCAAGCCAACCAGCGCGGCTACTGGCAGTTCTAAGCGGTTCCAATCCAAAGGCTCGGCAAAACTGTCAGGAAGAACCACTAACGGAGATGTATGAAGAGCAACAACCCACGGGCTATCGTTTTCAAGCTTAGGCATGTTTTCGCGTTGCTCCCCGTATTGCTGCTGTTCTTTGTTTCCAGCGCCTATGCCCAGAACGGCGGTGCCCCGGCCCTCACGCCTCAGATGGGATGGACCACCTGGAACGCCTATGGCTGCGGCGGCATTAACGAAACGGTGGTGAAAGCGAATGCCGCAGCCATGGCCAGCAACGGCATGCAGGCGGCGGGCTACCAGTATGTCAATCTCGACGACTGCTGGATGGCGACCTCCCGCGATTCGAACGGCAACCTGCAAGCCGATCCCAACAAGTTCCCCAGCGGAATTCCGTCGCTGGTCAGTTACATTCATGGTCTGGGGTTCAAGATCGGTCTCTATGAAGATATGGGAACCGCGACCTGCGACAATCTGAACGGCGTCGCGCATCCCGGCAGCTACGGCTCCTACCAGCAGGACGCCAATACCTTCGTCGGCTGGAACATCGATTACATCAAGATGGACTGGTGCAACACTGGTGGTGAGACTGCCAACACCGTGTATGCACAGTTCTCGCAAGCGCTGGGGACCGCGATTGCCAATGCCAATTTGAGCCATCCTATCTACTTTTCGATGTGCGAGTGGGGCTGGAACCAGCCCTGGACCTGGGGCGCTCAGATCGGCGGCAACTCCTGGCGCACGACGCCCGACCTCTTCGTTCCTACCTGGAGCAACATGATCCAAAATCTGGAGGCCACCGGCGCCTATTTCGCCTATGGCGGGCCGGGCGGATGGAACGATCCAGACATGCTTCAGGTCGGCAACGGCGGGCTCTCGTCTCCCGAGGCCAATGGCAATGGCTGGTCCGGCGCCGGCATGACCCCTTACCAGGAGCAGACCCACTTCTCCCTGTGGGCGATGGTATCGGCCCCGCTGCTGGCCAGCACCGATCTGACCCAGGTCAACTCGAGCAACTCCACGACCGCGGCGAACGCGCAGGCGGCGATCGCGACCATGACCAACACCGAGGTGATCGCGGTCGATCAGGATGCGCTGCATACGCCGGGCGTCCTGTTGAACGACAATGGCGCGGGGCTGCAGATATGGGCCAAGAATGTTACGGGTGGAACGGTGCTGTTGCTGCTGAATGAAAATGCCACGTCCGCGACCATCACCGTCCCGTTTACCGGGATTGGACTCACCGGGACCACTGCGACGACGGTGCGCGACCTGTGGGCACACGCCAGCCTGGGGACGTATACGGGCAGCTACTCGGCGACGGTGCCCGCCTACGGTGTCTCGATGGTGAAACTCGGCACCACCACGACCCTGCCGACTCAGACCGTCTATATGGCCGACGCTCCCGGCAACACGCTGGCGGGTGGCGCTGTGGTCCAGTCCTGCCAATCCACCTTCGGTTACTCCTGCCTGGATGGAAACAATGTCGGCTTTATCGGCAACAGTGCCACGGCAACCATCACCATGAATAACATAACCGCCGCGAGCAGCGGGACGTATGAAATGCTGATCTACGGCCTTGTGAGCGGCACGCGCACGTTTTACGTCAGTGTGAATGGCGGTGCCAGTCAGCAGATCACCATGACTGGAACCAGCTTCAACCTGTCCTTTCCCGTCGGTATGCAGGTGCCGTTGAACGCGGGAAACAATACCATCCAGTTTTCCAATCCGACGGCATACGCGCCCAACCTCGACCACATTGTGTTGATCGGCACCGGGGTTGCAACGAGCAGCTCTACTGTGTTGAGCAGCTCGGCGACAACCGCTGCCTATGGCAGCAGCGTGACACTCACGGCGACGGTGAGCGCCACCAACGGACCGGCCACCGGCTCGGTGACCTTCTATAACGGCACCACGTCGCTGGGGACGGTGGTGCTGGGCAGCGGCATCGCGACGCTGACGACGAGCACGCTACCGCTGGGAACGAACTCTCTGACCGCGAGCTACGGCGGGGCCGCAAACTTTCCGGCATCGACCTCTTCGGCGGTGAGTGTGACAGTAACCCAGGCGGTTACATCGACGGCGTTGAGCACCTCCTCGTCGACACCCGCCGTGGGCGCAAGCGTAACCCTGACCGCGACCGTAACCGTGACCTCGGGAGTGGGAACACCCACCGGCACGGTCACCTTCTATACGGGAAGCGCCTCGCTGGGGACGGGAACGCTGAATGGTTCCGGGGTGGCAACGCTGACGACTACGGCGCTGCCGTCCGGAACGGACTCGGTGACGGCAGTTTATGGCGGAACGACGTACATCGCGCCGTCGACATCCGCGGTGCTGCTCGAGTACGTTGGCTTGAACACGATCAATGTAAACGGAGCAGTGAGCGGGCCGCAGTTCTATGGAATCGGGGCGATGAGTGCCGGCGGGGGAAACACCCGTCTGCTTTTGGATTACCCACCCACTCAACAGTCGCAGATTCTCGACTACCTCTTCAAGCCGGGAGTGAGCGCGAATCTGCAGGTCCTGAAGGTGGAGATCGGCGGAGGTGCGGACTCCACCGACGGCTCCGAGTCCAGCATCGAATCGAATCAAGGCACCATCAACTGCAATACCGGCTATGAGTGGTGGCTGATGGAGCAGGCGCAGGCCCGCAACCCCAACATCAAGTTCTACGCCTTGACCTGGACCTCGCCCGGCTGGATCGGCGGCTGGTGGAACACCAACGCCATCAATTACCTGGTCTCTTACCTGACCTGCGCCCAGTCGCATGGACTGACCATCAGCTATCTGGGCGGATTCAACGAGACCCAGGGCGACGGCACCGCCGCCTGGTGGGAACAGCTGCGAAGCACCTTGAACGCCGATGGATTTTCTTCCGTGCAATTGATCGGAGGAGATCTTATCGATGGCTTCAACGGCATCGCAAACGATCTCAATGGCAACGCCCAATGGGACTCCACGATGGACTTCATCGGTGCCCACTATCCTTGTAGTAGCAGCTTCACTTCGAACCCCGGAGCTGCAACGTCCTGCGTCCCCTCCGCCCTCACCGCCGCCAAACAGACCGGCAAGCCGATGTGGCAGAGCGAAGGAGGTGCCCAGGACTACGAGACCGGTGCAGGCTTCGTGATCCGATCCATCGTGCGCGGTTATGTCGATGGAGGCTTGGTCGAATACAACAACTGGCCTATTATTGCCGCGCTTTACCCCAATCTCGACTATCCCACCTCGGGTTTGATCTGGGCCGACCAGCCCTGGTCGGGATGGTATTCGGTGGGCGCGACGACTGCGGTCATCGGCCAGATCACGCAGTTCACCCAGCCCGGATGGACGTTTATCAACGGCGGCTATCTTCAGGGGGCCGAGTCGAACGGGACCTACATGACCCTGAAGTCGACCGACGGCACCGACTACTCGACGATCATCGAGACGACGACAGCGTCCGCGGCCCAGACCGTAACCTTCAACGTCAGCGGCGGCTTGTCCACGGGCACGATGAACGTGTGGGCCACCAACCTCGGTTCCAGCAGCCAGTCCAACTGGATGGTGCAACAGTCGAGCATTACCCCCGTCAGCGGCTCGTTCTCGCTGACCCTGCAGCCCAACTACGTTTACTCCATTACGACCACCACCGGGCAGGGCTTCGGCACCGCGACCGGTCTGGCTTCCGCAGCGATGAGCCTACCCTATTCGGACACCTTTGGAGGCTATGCGACCGGGTCGCCGGCAACCTACGAGTCCCAAATTCAGGGAGACTTCCAGAGCCAGCCCTGCGTTGCTCAAAGCGGCAATTGCCTCATGCAGATGATCGCGACGGCGCCTTCAATCTGGTTCTATGGGGAGGTCGGCACGCCCTGGGCGGTGCTTGGCGACACCAGCTGGACCAACTACGCCGTATCAGTCAACGCGCTCATGGAACAGGCTGGCTCGGTCTATGTGGCCGGACGCGTCGCTTCTGCCATGGGAGGCTTCAATACGGGAACGAACACAGGAACCGCGCCTACCTCTGCATGGCAGGCAGGGGTTTCGAGTGCCACGGTGACCGCCGGAACTCTCGTGGATATGGGGCCGCAACCCGTCACTGGAGGATCGTGGAGCTGGACCTCGTCCAACGGATTCACCTCTACCGCGCGCGAGATCGACAACATCGACATCACCACCAGCGCGATCTACCTAGCGGTCTACACGGATTCCAACGGATGCCAGAGTTCGCAATACTTTACCTTCACCGTTACCGGAACCCCCGCCCCCACAGCCCCTACTGTGCCCACGCCGCCCTGCGCGTCGCCAACAGCGGTTACTCCATACCTCCTCATCAACACAGGGCCTTTTCCCGACGGTTTCAATGGTTACTCACTCCAGGTCGGCAATACGGGAGCATGGGCGCTTCTCCGTAACTCCGCCAGCGGGTCTCCAACTCAGTTGGCGGCGGGCACGCTCGCCACCGCGCCGGGGCTGAATACCTGGGTCACGCTGGCGATGAGCTTCAACGGGAGCTCGATCACCGGCAGCATCGACGGCACAAACATAGCGAGCGTCACCGACTCCACCTGGTCGGGGGGACAGGTCGGATTCGGCATCCTGGGTTGGCAAACCGATCAGTTCTCCAATCTCAGGATCACGGGGCCCTGCGTTCCGACCGCAATCGTTCCTGAGATCTCCGTCGCGGGAGGGACCTGGCAAAATACTGCCACGGCTACCGTCCCACCCGGTACGGTGGTGGATCTCGGTCCAGACCCTGCCAGCGGAGGATCGTGGAGCTGGACCGGGCCCAGTGGCTTCACCTCCGTCTCGCGAGAGATCGACAGCATTCCTTTAAGTTCGGGCGTCAACACCTTTGTGGCTACCTACACGAATGCCTGTGGTAGTCAGACGACGCAAAACTTCATCATTACCGTCGCCAACGGCAAGATACCGCAGACGATCACATTTCCAGCTCCCTCCACTCCGATAACCTATGGGGCAGGCTCGATCACACTGGGCGCGACGGCCAGCTCGGGACAGGCGGTAAGTTATTACTTGACCGGACCGGGCTCTCTGAGCGGAAGCACCCTTAGCTTTACTGGCGCGGGGACCGTGGTGGTGACGGCTTCGCAGGCAGGCAATTCAACCTACAATCCGGCGACCTCGGTCACGCAGAGCATCGTCGTCAACTCTGCCACCCTGACAGTCGCGGTCAATGGATCGCCGTTATCGCGGTACTACGATCAGCCCAACCCGGCGTTCACTTATACGATCGGCCCCTTCGTCAACGGGGACACGCAGGCGAAGGCGATCACCGGAGCACCAACGCTGACGACAACGGCCGCACCTAAGTCACCGGCGGGCAACTACGCCATTACGGTGGGGCTGGGTACGCTTGCCTCCGCAAACGTGCTCCCCGGTCTTGGGGGCGGGATCGATGCTCCGCCCGGAACCTTTGCGGCCAACTACATCTTCAGTCTCGTGAATGGGCAGTTGACGGTTAATGGCGGGGCGGCCCAGACCATTATGTTCCCGGCTCTGGCGAACTTCAGCCACGGAACCAGCGTGCCACTGGTGGCGCTATCGAGCTCTGGACTCCCCGTGAGCTTCACGGTCGCCAGCGGGTCGGCGACGATCAGCGGGAGCACGTTGACTATTAACGGCATAGGCCCTGTGAGCGTTACGGCATCGCAGGCAGGCAACGGCAACTTCAGCGCGGCCACATCGGTCACGCGCAGCTTCACCGCGCAGTAAGGGGAATCGAACGATGAGAATCGCAGGATCTGGAATGGGCAAAGCATTGGTACTACGGGCATCGGCGGTTGCCGGAGCCCTGGCGGTTTCCTCCGCGATGCTGACCGGATGCGGGCTCAGCGGCGCGGGGTCAGGGACCGGCGATGGGAGCTTGCTGCCGCAGGTTCGCTCGCAGGGAATCGTTATGGGCGGACAGCAGCCTGTCTCGGGCGCGTCGATTCAGCTCTATACGGTGGGGATCACAGGGGCAGGCTCGGTTTCGACGGCGCTGATAACCCCGGGCAGTGTCACGACTGCCAGCAACGGCATGTTCACGATTACCGGCGACTATAGCTGTGGTTCAGCCACGCAGGTCTATATCGTAGCGTCCGGCGGGAACGCGGGCTCGGGTAGCAACTCGGCCATCAGCCTGATGGCCGCGCTTGGTCCGTGCAGTTCGCTTACGCCCTCTACCTTCATCAATATCAACGAACTGACGACGATCGCCGCCGATTATGCGTTGGCTGGGTTCATGACGGACTACGCGCATGTGGGGGCCACCGGCAGCAATCCCACCGCTCTGGTCAACGCCTTCAATACGGCAAACCTGTTGGTGAGCGTGTCTACCGGAGCCATTCCCACCCCACCCACGGGCATGACACTTCCTGTGAAGCAGTTGAATACTCTGGCCGATATCCTGGCTGCCTGCGTCAACTCGGCTGGCTCCGCCTCGACTGGCTGCAGCACACTCTTCTCCGCCACCGGGGCAGCCGAGACGATCGGAGCAGGATTGGTCATCGCCAAAAATCCGGGCAGTTCTTCCTACACCACGCTCTACTCGCTGCCGTCAGCGTCGGCTCCGTTTGAGCCCACCCTGAGCACCCAGCCCAACGACTTCACGCTTGCAGTGAACTATACCGGAGCGGAACTGTTGAGTCCGTATGGAATCGCGATCGACGCCAGTGGCAACGCCTGGGTTACGAACGAGGCGGGGCAATCTGTGGTCAAACTACCGAGTCTCTCCGCCGGCTTTGCGACCGCTTCCTATAGCAATGGCGGGTTACTGGCCCCGCGCGGCATCTCCATCGACCTCAGCGGCAATATCTGGGTCGCCAATACGGGCGGCAATGATGTGGTGAAGCTGAATAGCCTGGGGGTGGCTCAGTCCGGCTCCGGGTACACTGGCGGATCGATCTCGTCGCCGGTGGCCATCGCGAACGATGGAGCGGGCAATGCCTGGATCGTCAACTTCAGTGGCAACTCGATCACCGAACTGAGCAGCACAGGAACAGCTAGCGGCGCCAGTCCGATCACCGGCTCGGGCCTGCTCAGTGCCCCCACCTCGCTTGCGATCGACAGCGCGGGTCGAGTGGCGGTGTCGAACTCGGCGACCGGTCAACTGTGTCTATTTAGCAGCGCCGCCGTGCTGCAAAGCTGCGTGAGCGATCTGACCTTGCTCGGTGCGACCGCGGTGGCGGTCAGCGGCACTAGCGTTTCGATGGCGGGTTCGACTTCCGGAGTCTCGGTCGCCGGCGCATTTACCGTCGCGACCAGCACCGGCACGGTCAACACCGTGAGTCCGGTCTCGGGGGCTGGCCTGACCCTACCGATGGCGGTCGCGTATGACGGCACAGGCACCGCATGGTTCGCCAACACGACCTCAATCTCCGAGTTTGCCGGTTCAACTGCCATCTCTCCGAACACAGGCATCGGCTCGTTCAATTCACCGAGCGGGATTGCGGTCGATGCCAGCGGCAACATTTGGACCGCCAACTCCGGCGATAACTCCGTGTCGATCTTTGTTGGCATGGGATCGCCCGTGACTACACCGATCGCTGCCAACGTGGGTCAATAAATTGGTCCTTTATGAGGCGGATCTCAGTCCGCCAACCCTATGCCAAGAATAAGGAGCGAATCCCCAGTGGCCCGAATGGAGAAACGTCGCAACGATATACGGACAGTGGCCGCACGGGCGGGTGTGTCCATCGCTACCGTTTCGCGCACCATCAATGGGTTACCAAGTGTCGATGCGAAGTTTGCCAAGGAAGTATGGCGGGCCGTAAGAGAGCTAGGCTACCAACCAAACTCACAAGCGCGAGCCCTCGTTTCAGGACGGTCTCGTCTGTTCGGCTTGATCATCTCGGACATCACAAATCCCTTTTTCCCTGAGCTCATTCAAAATTTCGAAGACATCGCAGTCAAATTTGGTTATGAGATTTTGATTGGCTCTACTGCCCATGACCCAAAGTTGATGGAACGTGTTATTGATCGCATGCTGCAGCGCAATGTGGAAGGTGCCGCAGTCATGACCTTCGGTGTCGAAGAGACCGTAATCGATCGGTTAGCCGGCCGCAGGCTTCCGCTGGTTTTCATCGACATGGCGCCGAACGCGGAGGGAATGAGTTCTCTCACTGTTGATTACGCCAAGGGAATCGGACAGGCCGTGCAGCACCTGGTCGTTCTAGGACACAGCCGAATCGGCTTCATCGCGGGTCCCGCAGGTCTTCACTCCGCCATTCTGCGCGAGCAGGCGTTTCGCTCCGCGATGATCGATATCGGTCTGTCGCCTCCAGCCCGGCATATCGTCCGAGGCGACCATACCCTCGAAGGGGGAACGGAAGCGATGGCGGCGCTTCTCAGGTTGGAGGTGCCACCTACTGCCGTGATGTGCTCTAACGACATGACAGCAATCGGGGTCCTCCACGCCGCGGTCGATGCGGGCTTCAAGGTGCCGGAGCAGATGTCGGTGATCGGTTTCGACGATATTCACATCGCTCGCTACATGATTCCGCCTCTGACCACCATCCAGCTGTCCTGTCGCGACTTGGCACAGACTGCTCTTGAGGCTCTTCGGGCATGTGTAGAACATGATCGCGAAAACCGGTTCCGCAATTACCAGATATCAACACAACTTATAGTGCGACGAAGCACAGGCATTCCTTACGAGGGTTTGTCCGTTCCCGCATTCCGAGCCGAGCTGGGCGAACCGGTAGAGGCTCGACAATTCGTGCGTACGCCCGAAAGAATGAAAACCGATGGTATTCCGTAATTGTGCAAGCAAGACGACCCTGGGTCGTACGATTCAAACTGCTTGACGCGAGTCGAGAAGAAGAAGGATCAGTTGCCGTTGCAAGCCGATCCGGTTCACCCAAATTTTTCCAAGGGAGGAAACAAACCTCAATGTCATCTGTTAGTCGCCGTGATCTGCTCCGCTCCGGGGCGGTGCTTTCCGCAGTCTCACTCTTTCCAGGAGGGGCTATTGCCCGCGCCGCGGCGCTGCTTTCGGGGAGTTCCGGTCCAGAGGTGGCGGCGATCGCGCCGCGCGAGCGCCTGCTGCTCGACTTCGGATGGAAGTTTCTTCTGGGCAATGGAAACGATCCAGGCCACGATCTGGCGTTTGGCAAGGGGCAGGGCGACTTCTCCAAGTCCGGCGACTTCGGCTTTGCGAGAGAGGGGTTCGACGATTCGAAGTGGCGGCCGCTGAATCTGCCGCACGACTGGGCCGTAGAGCTGCCGTTCGTACACGACAAAGAGCAGGAGGGGCATGGCTTCAAGCCGCTGGGGCGGCGCTATCCCGAAACCAGCGTAGGCTGGTATCGCCGCATGATCGAGATACCTGAGAGCGACCGGGGGCGCCGCGTGTCGATTGAGTTTGACGGTGTCTTTCGCGATGCGCTTGTCTTTTTGAACGGCTATTTCATCGGCAGGAACGACAACGGTTATGCGCCGTTCAGCTTCGACCTGAGCGATTTCATGCACTATGGAGGCAAGAACACACTAACGGTGCGCGTGGATGCGAGCGTCGGAGATGGGTGGTTCTATGAGGGCGCTGGCATTTACCGGCATGTGTGGCTCGTCAAGAGTGATGCGTTGCATCTGGGCCAATGGGAGAGCTACGTCCGCACGAAGATCAAGGATAACAATGCCGCATTGAGTCTGGGAACGGTCGTTCGGAACGAGGGTGGACTGGCGGAGACGTGCCGGGTTTCCTGGCGGATTCTCAACGGGGCGGGGAAGACGGTTGCGGAGGCGAAGACAGTAGACCAAACGATCTCGCCCGACGCCGAGGCGAGCTTTACGGCAGCCGCGACGCTCCAGAATCCAGATCTCTGGTCGGTAGAGACGCCCGCGCTCTATTCTGCGGTCGTCACGGTCGAAGCGAACGGCAAGGCACGTGATGCGGAGCGGGTAAGCTTCGGCGTGCGGAGTATTTTGTTCGACGTGGACAAGGGCTTCTTCCTGAACGGCAAATCCGTGAAGATCAAGGGGACGTGCAACCACCAGGATCATGCCGGTGTCGGAGCCGCGTTACCGGATCGGCTACAGTGGTTTCGGCTGGCGGTGTTGAAGGAGATGGGTTCGAACGCAGTGCGAACCTCGCACAATATGCCCACGCCGGAGTGGGTGGAAGCTTGCGACAAAATGGGCATGATGATGCTATGCGAGACGCGCATGATGAGCTCCACGCCCGAGGGGCTGGCGCAACTGGAACTGATGGTGAAGCGCTTCCGCAACTCGCCGGCGATCATCATGTGGTCGATGGGCAATGAGGAGCGGACGCTGCAAAAATCGGGCGAGGTGGGCGTGCACGTGGTGGCGACGATGGTGACGCGCGCGCATGAACTTGATCCGACGCGGCTGTGCACAGCGGCAACGACCCCGCCATTCTTCAACAGCGTCGCCAAGTCGCTCGACGTAGAGGGATTCAACTATCAGTTGAATCAGATCGACCCCTACCATGCGGCGCACCCGAAGCAGCCTTCGATCGGAACGGAGACGGCGAGCACACTCTGCACACGCGGCATCTACACGACCGACAAGCAGCGCAACTGGGTAAGCGCATATGATGTGAATCATACGAACTGGTCCGAGTTGGCGGAGGAGTGGTGGCAGTTCTATGCGGTGCGGCCATGGCTCGCGGGAGGGTTCGCGTGGACGGGATTCGACTACCGTGGCGAACCAACGCCGTATAGTTGGCCGTCAATCAACTCACAGTTCGGCATCGTGGATATGTGCGGCTTTCCCAAGGACAACTTCTACTACTACAAGGCTTGGTGGGGCACGGAGCCGGTGCTGCATCTATTTCCGCATTGGAATTGGGAGAAGGGTACTGGAGATACGGTATCGGTATGGGTTCACTCCAACCTGGATGACGTGGAGCTCTTCTTGAACGGTACGAGTCTGGGCAAACAAAAGGTTCGGCCCCTGACGCATCTGGAGTGGAAGGTGAAGTACGAGCCCGGCGTGTTGGAGGCGCGCGGCAGCAAGAACGGCAAGGTGTTGCTGACGGATAAGCGCGAATCCACTGGCGCGTCCGTGACGATCAAGCTCACCGCCGACCGCACAGAGATCGACGCCAATGGAGAGGATGTCGCCGTCCTTCGCGTGGAGGTGCTGGACAAAGAGGGAAGAAGCGTGCCGACAGCGGAAAATTTGATCAACTTCAACATCAGCGGCGAGGGTGCATTGATCGGCGTAGGCAACGGCGACCCCAACTGCCAGGAGTCGGACAAGGGCTCCAAACGCAGCCTCTTCAATGGACTGGCGCAGGTGATCGTGCAGGCAACGAAGAAACCGGGAACGATTATTGTGGAAGCCTCTGTCGAGGATGCGAAGTTGCCTTCAATAACGTTGCAGATCACAACCAGGCAGGTGACCCTGCGACCGTCGCTCTAGGTTGTTTGGCTCTCAGGATTTTGCGGCTGCTCTGTAAACCGAATACTTCTGATCAGTGACCTGATACATCGGTATTATGGGGAACTGGTTAGCGGCAGATGAGAATTGCAGGTCCGTAGCAGATTTTACGGAGACAGGAGAAGATTCCGGAAGAGGAGCCGGTGGCCCTGCCTTGGGCGCGGTCGGTCTTCCAGTAATGAACTTCGTAGGACCATCCTTGGGGCCTTCTCCGAGGACCGTAGCGAGCACCAACGGGCCGTAGAGCGTAGCGACTGAAGACGGGTCGCCGCTAAGTATTTCGTCGGAGAGATGCATCGGAACTGTAACCTCGATGCGGTCACCCGATTGCCAAGTCCTCCGCACGGCGAGATAGCTTCCAGGGCGTGGTCTACCTTGCACGGCGAGGCCGTTGACTTTGACCGTCACCCGCTCATCTGTCCAACGCGGTATCCGCACGAAGATCGTCCGCTCCTGTGGATGATCGGTTTGCACGGAGATGGATGTTTGTTGTTCGGCGGGGAACTTGGTCGTCTGCTTCAGCCGGAAGCCCTTGTCCCGCCAATTGAGTTCGGAAGCGATGAACAGATTAACGTACAAATCATTGTCAGAATGAAAGTAGATCGTGTCATTGAACTTGCCGAAGTCTTCCGCGCCGGTCCCGGTGCAGCACCAGAACGACTCCTCGGGAGAATTGAATGCGCGCCAGTACCCGGCGGCAAGAGGGAAGAAGTACTGCTTCAAACCTTGGTCGTTCTGGGTTCCAAGTCTCGAGTTGAAGAGCGTGCGCTCGTATTCGTCGATCCAATGGGCATCTCCGGTCCAACCGTATACAAGGCGATCAAGCTTCATGAGGTTATAGGCGACGCAGCACTCGGCGTTCTTCAGTGTGAGCGTCCCTTCCAGATCGCCGGCGGAGTTTTTCCAGTGTTCGTTCTCGCTCGTGTTGCCGATCGCGTAACTTCGATTGCGGAGTATGTCGTCGAGAAAGAACTCCGCTATCTTCCGATAACGATCATCGCCTGTCACCTCATAGGTGCGCGCTGCTCCGATGATCTTCGGGAGCGTTGTATTTGCATGCACATCCTGCAGCCTGTCCTTCTTGTGGGCAAGCGGATCGAGAAGGCTGGGCTGTTCGAAAAGCTTTGCTGTGTCGAGATAGCGTTCCTTTCCGGTCAATTGAGCCAGGTCGACGAGGGATTCGTTCATGCCTCCGAACTCCTCATGCAGGATTCGTTGAACTTGCCCGTCGTCCATATTCTTGAAATATCCGTTCGTCCATACGGCGATTCCTTCAGCGACTTGCAATGCGTCTTGATTGCCGGTTTGGATATACATGTCGATGAGGCCGGCAAGGATCTTATGCAAGGTATAAAACGGTGCCCATACTCTTTCACCACGTGCCAACTTCTCGAACAAGGATAAGGGAAAGGCACTGACGTACCCCTTTCCGTTCGCCTTCTGACAGGCGGCGAGGCCCGTGACCATCGCATCTCCTCGAGCACGCAAGTCGTCGTTTCCAAAACTGGAATAAGCGAATGCAACGGCGGAAAGATAATGTCCGCCCGCGAAATGTCCGCGCAACTCACTATCAGGAAGTTCCCAGCCGCCGTATGGCTGAGCATCCGAGGTCACTCCTGCAGTGAGTCGAAAAGAATGGAGAAGCCGATCGGTGGATAATGTCTCAAGGTATTTTTGATTCGTGTGTGCGGCCGTAGCGAATAAGCCGTCTGTGAGACGCACATCCTTCAATGGAAAAGGCGTGAGCTTCGATTGCGCTTTGTCCATCAGGGGTGTTGTTGCCAAGGCTTTCAGTCCAGAGCCCATCGACAGCGCTGACAATGACAAGCTCGCTTTGACAAAGCTTCTACGATTCCATGGGGTCGAAAAGGCGGGGGACATTGAGAACTCCTAAATACTTGAGACAAGCAGCACTACAACTGAGGTGAGCCTCTTTCGCGATGAACGATTCTGAGAATGAAATCGAACTCTCATCGTCGTTACAAAATGTATTCTCTGTAAACAGTCGTCGGTCAACTCACCTTTGCAGGCTGCTTCTGCCCGTAGGTGGCCGAATGGCCGTGTTTACGGAAATAGTGACGATCGAGCAGCGCTTGCGAAACCTCAATCATATTGGCCTCTAGCATGAGTGAGCGATAGGCCATGCGCGCGACGGCCTCCAGGACAACAGCGTTATGGGCGGCCTCGTGGGGTGTCCTCCCCCACACAAACGGAGCATGGCCATTGACCAGACACGCTGGTACGGCAAGCGGATCGATCGCTGGATGGTATTCGTCTCCGTGGAACTGCGCGACGATGGCAACGCCCGTCTCGTGAACATAGTGTCCCGCGATAGCGTCGTCGGTGAGCGGTGCCGTTACTGGCACCGGACCGTAAAAATAATCCGCATGGGTAGTTCCGAATGCGGGAATGGGTATGCCTGCCTGGGCAAAGCTGGTCGCGAATTCTGAGTGTGTGTGTACGACGGCTCCTATAGAAGGAAACTCACGATACAGCAGAGTATGGGTATCCAGATCTGAGGATGGCGACAACGTCCCTTCGACGATCCTCCCATTCAGATCGGTAATCACCATGTGTTCAGGGCGTAGATCGTCGTAGTCAACGCCAGAGGGCTTAATCACAACGAGGCCCTGCTCCCGGTCTACTCCCGACGCGTTTCCAAAGGTGTAAAGAACCAATCCGCGTCGAACAAGTTCGAGGTTCGCCTCAAGAACCTCTTCCCGCAAATGTTTGAGTTGCATCGTGCTTCCTTTCAATTACCCGTCTATCGGCACGGCAGGAATCAACCGCCGCCAGAAGGGCAGAGATCTCTTGAGCGGTTCATTTCTGCACTTCAAAGGTGAAGGTCGTGACCGAGTGCATCGGGTGTCCGGGCAGCAGTTCTGTGGACGGAAAGGATGGCTGGTTTGGGGAGTCGGGATAATGTTGAGTTTCGAGGCAAAAGCCTGCATTCCGCACATAGAGCTTGCCTCCGACTCCTTTCAATGTGCCATCGAGGAAATTCCCTGAGTAGAATTGGACACCCGGTTCCGTTGTTCTCACCGTGAGCCTGCGTCCGCTCTTTGGATCGACAACTTGTGCGGCCATGCGCATGCCCGTTCCTTCCAGGACGAAGTTGTGATCGTATCCGCCGGCAATCTTCAATTGCGGATCTTGGTTGTGGATTCGGGTGCCGATTGGAGTGGCCTTCGTGAAGTCAAAAGGAGTGCCAGAGACGGGTGCGAGTTCGCCCGTTGGAATCAAGCCGTCGTCTACAGGCGTATAGCGGAGGGAATTCAAAGTGAGGACCTGGTCGAGAACTGTACCACTCGATTCACCGGCGAGATTAAAGTAGCTATGGTTTGTAAGGTTCACCACCGTCGGCTTATCGGTTGTCGCGGTGTACTCGATCCGAAGCGTATTGCCGGAGAGGGTGTAGCGCACATGCGCATGGAGCTCTCCTGGAAAGCCCATATCACCGTCGGGGCTCACCAGCGTCAGTTCCACTCCATCCGGGAGTACCTTGGCGGTCCACACTTTTTGGTCAAAACCGACAGTGCCACCGTGAAGGGCATTGGCGCCGTTGTTCAAAGGAACATGGAACGTCTTTCCTCCCAGACTGAAGGTGCCTTTGGCTATACGATTTCCGTACCGTCCGACGACCGCTCCGATGTACGTGGATTTGGCTGCTTCATAACCCGCCCAGTCCTTGAATCCCAGCACCACATCGGCTTTCTCGCCATTGCGGTCCGGTGCTTCGATACTGAGAACGTGCGCCCCATAGTTGGTGATGCGAACAGTGAGAGTATCGTTCTGGAGGGTATAGACCTCCAATGGGACACCGTCACCAGTCGTCCCCCAGCTCGACTTCTGAACCGACGCGGACATAGGAGGAACAGTCAACAAGATCATGAGAGCCAGTCCAAGATGTTTCATACAACCCTTTCCATTACCGCCATGCAGTTTCGTTCCACATCAACTCTTGGCGAAGTTGGCGTATGCGCGTTTCTGAGTCGATGTGAATTAGTTCGAGTCCAGCGATTTCCGCAAAATCGCTCAAGTGCTCCGACGTTAGAGCTTGGGATAAACAGGTGTGGTGCGCTCCACCCGCGTAAATCCAGGCTGCTGCGGCCACTCGCAGGCTGGGTTGGGGCTTCCAGAGAACGCGCGCGACCGGAAGCTTCGGCAGATCCTGATCGGGTGTGATGACGTCCACGTCATTTGTGATCATTCGGAACCGATTCCCCATATCGATAATGGTGGCAACGATAGCCGGGCCGGGCGAGGCGGTAAAGACGAGACGGGCAGGATCAGCTTTGCCGCCAATCCCAAGAGGATGAACTTGCAGCGAAGGTTTGTCCGCCGCGATCGAGGGGCAGATTTCAAGCATGTGAGAACCGAGAATTTTGGGTATACCTGCGAAGTCGTAGGTGTAGTCCTCCATGAAAGAGGTTCCGCCATCGAGACCTTCGGCCATGACCTTCATAATGCGAACCAATGCCGCGGTCTTCCAGTCGCCTTCGCCGGCAAATCCAAAGCCGGAGGCCATCAACCGCTGGGCAGCAATACCCGGCAATTGTCCGAGTCCGTGCAGGTCTTCAAAGGTATCGGTAAATGCCCCGAAGCCACCCTCCACCAGAAATGCACGCAGCCCGAGTTCGATCCGGGCCGCAATCGCAAGGGAATCGGGCCGGTCATGACTGGAGAGGATCGAGTAGCTGTCTCGATACTCCAATACCAACTGGTCCACTTCCTGGTCGGAGAACTCAGCCATTCGAGCCGCAAGATCACCGATCCCGTAACCAGAAACTGTGTAGCCGAAGACGGCTTGCGCTTCGACCTTATCGCCTTCAGTGACCGCCACATCGCGCATATTGTCGCCGAAGCGTGCGACCTTCAGATTTTGAGATTCATTCCAGCCAAGTGCTGCACGCGCCCAGGTTGCAATGCCGGTGACAGTTTCAGGGTCCTCCCAGTAGCCGACTACGACCTTCCGTGCCAGCCGCAACCGGGCTGTAATGAATCCAAACTCGCGGTCACCATGCGCAGCCTGGTTCAGATTCATGAAATCCATATCGATGGAACTGTAAGGCAGTTCGCGGTTGAACTGGGTGTGAAGGTGTAGAAACGGCTTCCTTAGAGCTGTGAGGCCCGCGATCCACATCTTTGCCGGCGAGAATGTGTGCATCCACAGAACCAGCCCGACACAGTTTTCCGCGCTATTGGCCTCCTGGCAGAGGCGCTTGATGCCGTCCGCGTCGACCATGACGGGCTTCGATACAACTCTCGCGGGTATTGATTTGTTCGCATCCAACGAAGCCGCTATCACGGCGGAGTGTTCAGCCACTTTGCCCAGAGGCCCGGGACCATATAGACCCTGACTTCCCGTCACAAACCAAATTTCCGATACCTTATCGTTCGTCACTCTCTTCTCCTTCATGTACTCCTCTTCCAGACATCGGCTCGTCTCAAGTTCGTTTCATTGACCGAGGCCGAAAACGAAATGTGTAGAAGCCTCCAAACAGCGTAAGAAGGAAGCCCCACCAGAACGTCGGGTGGAGGTTATTCAGCACGGTGGGAGCTTCATGCCCGCCGAGCCACTCATAGGCGCCATAAGGCAGCAGCACCAGGCCATAAGCCAGCGTCATGATGCCAACGAAAAACCAGATGGAAAGTGCTTCGCCTCTTCCTGTTCCTTCCGCCATGATGAAACCTCCGAATGC